>Ga0315904_10006885_pt1 | contig 15404 bp, 11 predicted proteins | sample LakEriMetagenome_6_FD_203529 | JGI IMG/M metagenome (GOLD analysis project Ga0315904, IMG submission 203529) | Freshwater fungal communities from buoy surface, Lake Erie, Ohio, United States - Buoy 12 MA120 | ecosystem: Environmental > Aquatic > Freshwater > Lake | place: USA: Lake Erie, Ohio... | reverse complement strand
CCCGGCCGACGCCCTCGGCGCCGTGGTCGCAGTGGAAGCCGTGGTGGCAGCTCACCAGGGCGATGGCCGCCCCGAAGAACAGGCTCTTGAAGATGCCCATCAGAAAATCGAAGGCGTCGACGTACTCGCGGGAGTTCTCCCAGTAGTGGTGGTAATCGATGCCGAGGAGCACGTGCGAATACAGGTAGCCCCCGAGCACGCCCATGAAGTCGGCCATCACCGTCAGCGACGGGATGAGCACGAGGCAGCCGAGAAACCGGGGGACGACGAGATAGTAGATGGGGTTGGCCCCCATGCTCTCCAGGGCGTCGATCTGCTCGGTGACCCGCATCGTGCCCAGTTCGGCCGCCATCGCGCTGCCGACGCGGCCGGCGAGCATCGTGGCGGCGAGCACCGGCCCGAGTTCGCGGACCAGCGACAGGTTGATCACGGAGCCGAGCCGCGTCTCCAGCCCCAGGGCCTTGAACTGGGCGAAGCTCTGCACCGCGAGCACCATGCCGATGAACAGGCCCGTGAGGGCGACCACCGGCAGCGACATGACGCCGATCTGGTAGAAGTTCGGAATCAGCACGTCCCGCCGCTGGCGCCGGGCGAAGATCCAGCCCACCGTCCGCAGGGCGAACAGGCAGACGTCGCCCACGCCGGCGATGCTCCCCATCGCGAACGCACCGAGGTTCGCAATCTGGTCGGCGAACCAGGCGGTGGCTCCCGACGGCGCGGCGGGCGTGGATGGGGCGGTGGCCATGGGTGCTTCCCGGAAGGGCGTCGCGTGCAGACCGGGCGCGCGGCGGACCCTGCGGGTCGTATCGGCCGTACCGATCGGGCGCCATGAGCGGAAGGGGCCGACCGTGGTGGTCAGGCGGGCGTTGCGGCGGTCTGGGCGAGATGGGTGGCTGCGCCGGCGGGCCGCCCGCCGGGGGCTACAACGAGTCTTCGGTCCGCAGGGTGATCTCGACGAGCCGCTCGAGGGCCTGGGCGGGGCTCTCGTGCGGGAAGTTGCTGAGCACGACCTCCTTGGCGTAGAGCTTGCCGATGTAGCGGCGATGCTTGGCCGGTGACAACCGGCTGGCGAGGAAGTCGCGGTGTGCGGAGTTGATCACGATTTCGTTGTGGCGCTGGTCGTACCGTGACCGCCAGGGCTGGCCGTGCTCGGCCTCCAGCCTGTAGGAGGGCAGGCCCCGCTGGGACGGGCCGTCATCGTCGCCAACGCCCTCCGCGAACCGGACCTCGACCTGGTCGGTCACCTTCACGTCGCCCTGGACGGCGGTCACGGCCACGGTCGCGGCGCCGATTCCGCTTCCGGTGACCGCGCACGCCGCGCCATCGGGCGTCAGTGTTGCGTCGCCGGTCAGGAGCTGCCACGCATGCGACACGCCGCTGGCGATCGGCGTGCCCGCCGCATCGCAGGCCCGCGCCGCGAGCCGCGCCGTGCCGCCTGGGGGCCGGCGGGGGTGCCGCGGCGTGATCCGCACGGCATGCAAGGGTCCAGGTTCGGCCGGAAAGAGTTCCGGCTGTTCGGCCGGCTGCTGCCCGCTACCGGAGGCCTTGCCACCGGCCGCTGTCAGCGGCTCGCCGGGTGTGCCGTCGCCATCGCCGGCGGGCTTCGGGATGTCGAAGTAGACGTATTCCTCCGCGGGCAGCTCGGCGAGCGCCGACACGAACGCCTTGTGCACCTGCTTGAGGAGCTGCCGACTGGCCCGCTCGGTCTCCGCCTGCTCGCGGGCCTCGAGTGCCGCGGCCAGGTCGGTTTCGATCACCGCGGCGGCCGCGACGAGGGCCTCGAAGGCCGCGTCGGGCACGACGCCGCTGCGGGTGCCGGGGGCGAGAGTGAGCGGGTCGAAGTCGATGAGCCCCTCCAGCCGCCGGTCGGTCCACGGGGCGTGCTGGAAGGGGAGCAACTCGCCGATTTCCTTGAGCACGCGGGTGCCGTCCTTGCACAAACCGACGCCGCCGTCACCCGGCTCGCCCTCGGCCCGCATGTAGATCTCCACCTGCACGTCGCCGAGCGGGGTGGGGTAGCGGCGGGGAAGCTCGAGGCGCTCGCCCGTGAACTCGCGGGGCGTGACGGTGATCTCGCGGCGGGCCACGCGGTCGGCGACGAGAATCCGGGCGCCCGTCGAGCGGATCCGATCGCGAAGTTCGGCCGACAGGTAGCGGGCGATCTTCTCGCCGGTCACGAGCTTGCGGGTCGATTCGAGGAGCGGCCCGACCACGATCCGCGTCCCTTCGGTCACGATCCGGCCACGGACGGGCCGGATCGCGTACTCCCGCTGTCCGCGGACGAGGTGCAGTTCGGCGGGCCGGCCGCCCGATCCCGCGGAGGTCATCCGCAACTCCTCGCCCAGCGCCCAGAACGACAGCAGGCCGATGCCGAACTCGCCGTGCACGCCCTTGCGGCCGCGGGGGTCGAGGTGCCGCTTCATCGAGTCGCAGAGGTGGGTCGCGATCCGCTCGAAGTCGGGATCGCCGTCGTCATCCGGGGCCACGCCCCGGCCGTCGTCCTCGACCTCGAGAAACACGCCGCCGCGCTGGCGGCGGCGGACGATGCGGATCCGGCGGCCGCCGGCATCGATCGCATTCTCGGTCAACTCGCAGATCGCCTTGAGGGGATGCGTCTGCGAGTGGGCGATGATGGTGATGGCATTCCACTGATCGCCGATGCGGAGCGTGCCGGTGGTGGACGACGAAGAGCGCAGGCGGGCCATGGTGAGTCTGGACGGCGGGCTGGGAGAACCGGCGTCAGCCGGCCTCGGGTGTGGGCGGATCGGTCCCGGGTTCGGTCTGTCCACGGCGCCGGGGCCGCGGCTCGTCATGCCGGCGGAAGACGGCGACCACGTCCTCGATCGGGACGACGTAGAGGAGGTTGTTCTGCTCGAAGTCGACGGGAATCGAGTTCTTGGGGTGGAACAGGACCTTGTCGTACTTCTCGATGGGGAAGTCGGCATCCCGCTCCACCTGGATGCTGACCTCGACGACGCGGCCGGTGATCGTGGGAATCTCCGCCTGATCGGGGAGCACGATGCCGCCCCGGGTCTTGTGCCGGCTCTCGTCCTTGCGGATCAAGACCCGCATGCCCAGAGGTTCGACGTACTCGTTCACATCCCTGCTCCCGGCGGTGGCCGTGCGCCGGCCTCCGAACCCGGAGAATAGGCGGATCGAAGGGGTGTCCGCAACCGGCCAGGCGGAGGGCGACGTTTTCCCTATCCGCGAGCGCTAGGCGGCCCGTGCCGCGTCGCGGGCGGCGTAGTGGTCGAGAATCTTTTGCGCCGCGAGTCGATCGGCGTGCAGCGCGACGAAGCATTCGCCGACGCGGCGCAGCGCCGCGTGCAGAATCGCTTCGACCAAGGCGGCTCGGTCCGATGCGGCTGGCGGCGCGGCCGGGGGGCTGCCCGACGTCACCGGGACCTGCTGGCACAGGGAGATGTCCGCGCGGTTTCGGCTCTCGATCCAGGCGATTTCATCCGGAGTCAGCGCGCCGCGGACGTTGCCGAGACCGGCGACGTTTCGAGATCTGGACACGGGAACGTCGTCGGCACCCAGGAGCCGTGCCAGGCGGCGGCAGTCATGAGCCAGGGATTCCTGGCGGCCGACGAACCAGAATCGCTCGATCACATCCGCGGTGGAGAGCTTCCAGCCCGAGGGCTTTCCGCCCGGCGGCACCGGCTCACCGTGACGCGCGAAGCGAGACTGCACGTCGATGTCGTCATCACGGATGATGGTGGACCGCAGCAGCCGGAACAGGTCGGGATCGCCGTAGATCTCCGCGAAGCCACGGCGCAAAAGGAAGAAGTCAGCGTTCTTCGTGATGTGGTGGACGCGTTCGCTGATCCAGCGTTCAACAGGATCCCGGAAGAACGTCACGTAGCGATAGTCGCGGCCGCCGAGAGCCTCGTGCACGCCGTAGGGGAAGTGCCCGGCGACCGCCCGCAACGCCGGTCGCGACGCGAGCAGGGCCGCCAATTCCGCCCGAATCCTGCCGAGTCCCCAGAGGTTGGGTGGATTCCAGACCAGCAGGCCTGACGGTCCATAGATGTGGCCGAGCCAGTCGTGCAGCGTCTGGCCGCCGGTCTTCGGGATGTGCATGAACAAGGTGAGCATGGCGGGCGACACCGGGGCGGGAGAAGGTCGCCGGACGGTAGCCGGAGGCACACCCCGACTCAAGATAGAAGGTTACGGATCTGCGCTCGCCCCGAGCGGTGCCGGTCTGTAAGGTTCCCATCCGCAGTGGCGTCCTAGCAGACTGTGGAAAACGTCTGCCTGAGCAGGATGCGAGGTATGCCGACCGTGGAAACCCTCGGCGTTTCCACCGGTCGGCCAAGTGGACAAAGGCCATGGAGGGCTTTGTCCACGGACAGCTAGGGGACGGCACCGCGGTGGCGAGGTGCGGTGGATGTTGGACGCGGCGACGTATCTCGAGATCCGGCGGCTCGCCTTGGCAGGCGGTCTGTGGAACTGCCAGCCGGACCGCCTGCGGCCGGCCGCCGATGGTCGCCGGATGTTCTCTGGGTGGGTGGTGCCGCCGGGCGTCCTGCCGCGGGCGTTCACCATTCTCGCCAACGGAAGTCCGCTGCCGCATGCGCCCCTGCCGCAGCGGACGGGGCCGGAAGAGTTCGTGGACCACGTGCTCGCCCGCTGCGGTCTGGAAGGGCGGCGGGAGGAGTTCGGCTTCCAGATCGAACTGCCGGCGAATCCAGACGCAGACATCGAACTCGGCATCCGGTTCGCCGGCCTGACGGGCCGCGCGGAGACGCTGCCCTTCCTGGTGCCGGCCCGCCCGCCCGTCGTCGAGCCTTCGCGACTGGTCATGGAGCGGACAACCCACATCCGTGACCCGTACGTCTTCCATTACAACGGCGCCACCGATTTTCACCGCCTTCAGTTGCTGTATGCAGCTGCCGCTCGGTCGCCACCGCCCCGGCCGCGGGTGCTCGACTGGGGCTGCGGTTGCGGCCGGGTCAGCCGTTTCATGGAAGCGGCTCACGGCGCCGAGGCGGTGGTCGGAGTCGACATCGACGACGTAGGCATCGCCTGGCTGCACGAACACGGCGGCCGGGGCCGGTATCGACGGATCGAGGGCCATCCCCAGTTGCCCTTCGCGGACGACGCGTTCGACCTCGTGTACGGCATCTCGGTGATGACGCATCTCCGCCAGGAAGACCAGCGGCGGTGGCTCGAGGAATTGAGTCGTGTGCTCGCCCCGGGCGGCGTGGCCATCCTGACGTTCCATTCGCTGGCGATGTTCTTCGCCCATGTCAACGATGGATCGTCGCTGGCCCAGCTGTTGACCGCGGGTTTCTGGGACTACGGCCGCTGCGCCGATCTGGACGAGGGCTCGCCTGCCGCGGCGGCCGCGGACACCTACCGCAACGTGTTCAACACACCGGGCAGCATTCGCGACCTCTGCCCGGTCACCTGCGAGGTTGTCGATGTCGTCGCCGGCGGCTCGAGCGCTCAGCACGACTACGTCGTGTTTCGAAAGCGGTTCGGGGCACGATGAATGGATGGCTGCGGGCACGTTGGCTGCACGGCGGGACGGGCAGAAACGTAGTTTTTGCGGCTCGAAACTGAACTTCCGGGCCTGTGGTGCGGTGTGGCACACTGATCGGTGGATGAACGCCGGCATGGAGTTCGGCTGGGCCGCCACGGCGGACTGTTCTGCGTGAGGAGGCGCCGTGAAGGCCGGTCGTCAGATCGCCGATTCCCTTGCCGGATTGCCGCTGTTCGCTGGTCCGGTGCGGTCGCTGCAGACCGCGCTGCGCAGGCGCCGATCCCGCCGGCAGACCGCCGTCGGGCGCGGGCCACAGGCAGCCTTACCGGCGCATTGGCTGCCCTCCGATCCGCACCTGCTGCATGTCATCGCCGTCTCCCACGAGGCGTCGCGCAGCGGGGCCCCCCAGGCGTTGCTGCGACTTGTGCGGCACGCCCGCTCGCAGTCGGGCTGCACCGCCCGGGTCGTGCTCCTGGCGGGGGGGACGCTGGAAGCGGAGTTCCGGGCCACCGCGCCGACCGTGGCACTGCCCGCCTCTACCGCCGACTACGACGCGCTGGCGAGCCAGTTGGCCCGCACTGGTGCCCGCTGCGTCGTGGTCTGCAACACGATTGCGACCGCCGACATGGCGATCGCCTGCCAGGCTCGCGGCATTCCCGTCGTCTCATGGATCCATGAGAAGCCGACAGTGATCGAGCGGTTCTTCGGCGGCCGGGCGACGATTCGGGCGATGGCAGATGCCTCGGCCGCCGTCGTGCTCCCCACGGAGGCCCTGCGACGCGAGATCGGTGATCGTTATCAGCTCGACCTCGAAAAGGCGCACGCCGTTCCCTACGGTGTGGATCCGCCTCGGTCCGCGGACGAACGGCGCCGCTCGCGGCAGGAGGTGCGGCGCGAACTCGGCATTCCGCCGTCGGCCAAGATCGTCCTCGGTGTCGGCCGCGCCGAACTTCGCAAGGGGGTCGACATCTTCGTGCAGGTCGCCGCCCGGATCCTTCGCGACCGGCAGCGGCGCGGAATCGCCGCCGAGTCGCTGCCCCATTTCGTGTGGGTCGGCGCCGAGGACGAGAGTTGCTGCCGCTGGACGCACCATGACATCCAGCAGTTTCATTTCCACTTCGCCGATCGCATCCGCTTCCTCGGCGAGAAGCCAGACGCCCGCCGCTATCTCGAAGCCGCTGACGTGTTTCTCATGCCGTCCCGCGAGGATCCCTGTCCGCTGGTGGCCTTCGAGGCGGCGGCCAACGGGCTGCCGGTCGTCCATTTCTCCGGTCCGATCGGCTCCAGCGAGGTGCTGCTTCCCGCGGAATCCGCAGTCGTTCCCTACCTCGACGTCGACGGGCTTGTGGATCGCGTCGATGGCCTGCTCGATCAAGGACCCGTCGAGCGGTCCTGGGAATCGATCGACCGGCGGCTCCCATGGTCGGCATGCGTCGGCCGTATGGTGGAGCTGGTGCAGGCATCGGCGCAGGGGCGACGCGGAGCCGCCGCCCCGTCTGGTGGGCGGGTGCTTGTGATTTCCTACGGACCGCCTCCCGTGCCCGGGGTCGCTGCCGTGGAGGGGGGCGGTTTGCGGTGCTGGGGTCTTGCCCGTGGCCTGGTGACCGCCGATCCATCACTGGCGGTGATGCTGGCCATCCCCGACTGGTACGACCTCCCGCTGCCGCCGACGCACGACGGCGTGCGGCTCGTCCGCTGGAGCCGGGAGGCGATCGCGGGGCTCGTGGCTGACTACGACATGGTGATCGTGAGTTATTGCCTGGGCGACGACAGCGTGCGGATCGCGGAGGCCGTTCGACCGCACCAGATGCTCGTCCTCGACGCATACGTGCCGATCCACGTGGAGATGTGCGCTCGGCGGTCGGCCAACAAGGATCGTGAGTTTGCCGACTTCGAACGGGAACGCCGCAATTGGGAGACCGTCCTCCGCCGCGGCGACCTGTTCCTCTGTGCCAGCGAGCCGCAACGGCTCTATTACCTCGGCGTCCTCGCCACGATCGGCAGGATCAATCCGCTGACTTACGACGAAGACCCCGTGCGGATCGTGCCCTACGGCGTGCATCCCGAGGAGCCCCAGCCCCGGCGCCAGCCGTGCACGGAACTTGCTGGTCGGTCCGACGCCTGGAAGCTGCTTTGGTTCGGCGGTGTCTACCCCTGGTTCGACATCGCGGGTCTGCTGGAGGCGGTGAAACGCCTCGACGCGATCCACCCGACGCGGCTGATCGTGGTCGGCGCCCGCAACCCGTTCGTTCGCAATGACGATTTCGACCGCTGCCACGAGCAGTTTCTGGAACTCGTCGGCCGCCCCGACGTGGCGCCGCTGGTGCACCTCGTGGACTGGGTCCAGTTCCATGATCGCGGCGACTGGTACCTCGACGCCGACCTGACGATCCTCGCCAACCAGCCGGGGATCGAGAACGCGGTCGCCTGGCGGACCCGGGTGGTGGATTACCTCTGGGCCCGCGCGCCCGTGGCGACCAACGGCGGCGACCCGATCGGGGAGGAGTTGATCGCCGCGGGTGCGGCCGTGCGGATCGACGCCGCCGACCCGGCCGGCACCGCGGCGACGATCGCCGCCGTGCTGCGTGATCCCGCGGCGCTGGCTGCGATGCGGGAGCGATGTGCGGAGTTGCGGGAGAAATACCTGTGGCCAACGGTCGTGGCACCGCTCGTCGAGGCGATCAGATGTCCCGCGGCCGTCCGCCGGGGGACGGTGGCGCGGGGTTTGGCAGCGGCAGGCTGAGGTGAGACGATGGTCGACCCGAGCACCCCGGTTGCGGACCGCCCGCTGCTCGTATGCGGCATGCATCGTTCCGGCACGTCGCTGACCGCGTCGCTGTTTCACGCGGCCGGCGTGCGGCTGGGCGACCAGCTCCTCGGCCCGAATTGTGGGAACGAACGCGGCCATTACGAGGATCTCGGGATCTACGAGTTCCACCGCACCGCGCTGCACGCCCAGGGGTTGGGCACGGAGGGCTTCGTCGCGGCGGGCACGGTCGCGGTGTCGGAAACGCTGCAGCCCGTGGGCCGCAGGCTCGCCGCCGAGCGCGGCCGCCCGGGCGGCGTCTGGGGCTGGAAGGAGCCGCGGACGGTGCTGTTTCTCGATTATTGGGACACGATCCTGCCGCGGGCGCGGTATCTGTTCGTCTTCCGCCGTCCCTGGGAGGTCGTGGATTCGCTGTTTCGCCGCGGCGACGAGACGTTTGCCGCCAACCCCGGTTTCGCCGCCGAGGTATGGCTGCACTACAACCGCACGATCCTCGATTTCGTGCGCCGGCACGACGACCGCTGCCTCGTGGTCGAGTTGGACCAGGTGGCCGCCGATCCCGAAGGCCTGTTCGCCGCCGTGCGATCGCGGCTGGGAATCGATCTGGCCGCCCCACCCGGCCGCTACGAGGCGGGGCTGCTCGTCCGCGACGACGAGCCGCGGCACGAATTGGCGATCAGAGCCAGCTTGCCCGAGGCGTATGACGTCTACCTGCAGCTCTGCGCGCTGGCCGGCACGCGGTCTGCCGCGGAGACGGTCGGCCCGCATGGCGGCGTCGCCGGCCTCGCCCGCGGACTGGTCGAGGAGTGGCGTCATGCCCGGCGGGCCGCGGCACGGGCCGCCGAATTGGTGCCGCAGGTACTCGGCGCACGCGAGGCGGCCGCGACGGCCGAGGCGCTCGTGGCCACGCTCCGCGGCAGGGTCACCGACCTGGAGGCGGAAACCCATCGGCTCCTGGTCGAGCGCACCGAACTGGCCGCCCGCATCGCGGCCATGCGTGACCGCTCCTGGCTCCGCCGCCTGCGGCGTGAGATTCGCAGGCTGGGGCGGCAGGCCGAGGCCCTGATGCGGAAACTCTGCCATCGTGCCGCGCCGGAACCTACGGACGCCGGAGGGGAGCCGGGCCACCGCGACGCGGCCTGACGCCCCCGGGCTCGATCAGGCCTCGGGGGCGGCCTCGGTCGGTCCCGCCGCGACGGGCTCGGCGGTGACCAGGCCCTTGAAGGCGAGCTGCTTCTTGCCGGCGACCTCGACGCAATCGACCTGGATCATGTCCTTGCCCGCGAACTCGCCCTTGAGCAGTTCCTCGCTCACCGGATCCTCGATGTAGTTCTCGAGGGCCCGCCGCAGCGGCCGGGCGCCGAAATCGGTGTCGGAGCCCTTCTTGATGAGGAACTTCTTGGCCTCGTCGGTGAGTTCGAGCTTGAGGCCGCGCTCGCCGAGCCGCTCGCGAACCTTCGCCAGCTCGATGTCGATCACCTTCTTGAGGTCGTCCACGGTGAGGTGGTGGAACACGATCACGTCGTCGAGGCGGTTGAGGAACTCCGGCCGGAAGACCTTCTCGATCCGCTCGTTGACGCGGCCCTTCATGCTGTCGTACGAGGCGTCGGTGTCGGGCTTCTGGAAGCCGAAGGCCGACTCGTTCTTGATCGCCTCGGCGCCCGCGTTCGTCGTCATGATGATGATCGTGTTGCGGAAGTCGACGTTGCGGCCGAACGAGTCGGTGAGCCGTCCCTCCTCCATCACCTGGAGCAGCATGTTGAAGACATCGGGATGGGCCTTCTCGATCTCGTCGAGCAGGACCACGGCGTAGGGCCGCCGGCGGATCTTCTCCGTGAGCTGCCCCCCTTCCTCGAAGCCGACGTAGCCCGGCGGCGCGCCGATCAAACGGCTGACGTTGTGCTTCTCCATGTACTCGCTCATGTCGATCTGGATGAGCGCCTCGGCGTCGCCGAACATGAACTGGGCGAGGGCCTTGGCGAGCAGCGTCTTGCCCACGCCCGTCGGCCCGGCGAACACGAACGACCCGATCGGCCGCTTCGGGTCCTTGAGCCCGGAGCGGCTGCGGCGGACCGCCTTCGACACGCTCTTGATCGCCGCGTCCTGGCCGATGACCTTCTTGTGGAGTTCATCCTCCATGCCCATCAGCCGGGCCTGGTCCTCCGTGGACATGCGGGTCAGCGGAATCCCGGTCATCTTGGAGACGACCTCCGCCACCACCTCGTCGTCCACGACGCCATCGGCCTCGCGGCTCTTGTCCCGCCAGTCGCGGGTCATCGTCTGCTTCTTCTTCTTGAGCTTGTCGGCCTGGTCGCGGAGCGCCGCCGCCTTCTCGAAGTCTTGGTTGGCGACCGCCTCCTCCTTCTCCTTGTTGAGCCGCTCGACCTCCTCGTCGATCTCCTTGAGGTCTGGCGGCTTCGTCATCGCCTTGAGTCGCACGCGGGCCCCCGCCTCGTCGATGACGTCGATCGCCTTGTCGGGGAGGCAGCGGCCTGTGATGTAGCGGCTGGAGAGCTCCACCGCGCTCTCCAGGGCCGCGTCGCTGATCGTCACGCGGTGGTGGCTCTCGTACCGGTCGCGGAGGCCCTTGAGGATCTCCACCGCCTCGTCCTTCGTGGCCGGCTCCACCATGATGATCTGGAACCGGCGGTCGAGCGCCGAATCCTTCTCGATGTACTTGCGATACTCGTCGAGCGTGGTGGCCCCGATGCACTGGATCTCGCCCCGGGCGAGGGCCGGCTTGAGCACGTTCGAGGCGTCGATCGCCCCCTCGGCGCCGCCGGCGCCGACGAGCGTGTGCAGCTCGTCGATGAACAGGATCGTGTTTTTGGCGCGACGGACCTCGTTCATCACCGCCTTGATCCGCTCCTCGAACTGGCCGCGGTACTTCGTGCCCGCGACCATCATGGCGAGGTCGAGGACGACGATGCGTCGGTCGGCGAGCAGCTCGGGCACGTTGCCATCGACCACCCGCTGGGCGAAGCCCTCCACGATCGCCGTCTTGCCGACACCCGCCTCGCCGAGGAGGACAGGGTTGTTCTTGGTGCGACGGCACAGGATCTGGATCGCCCGCTCGATCTCCTTCTCACGGCCGATGACCGGATCGAGCTTGCCCTGGCGGGCCAACTCGGTGAGGTCGCGGCCGAAGCTGTCGAGGGCCGGCGTCTTGCTCTTGCCCGCCTTGGGGCTGCCCTCGCCACCGCCACCGCCGGCGCCGGCCGGCTGCCGGCCGCCCATCCCGGCCCGCTCGCCCCCCTCCTCCATGCCGTGGCCGAGGAGGTTGAGCACCTCTTCCCGGACGTCCTCGAGCTTGAGACCGAGGTTCATCAGAACCTGGGCCGCCACGCCCTCCTGCTCCCGGAGCAGGCCCAGCAGGATGTGCTCGGTGCCGACGTAGTTGTGGTTGAGGTTTCGAGCCTCCTCCATCGAATACTCGATCACCTTCTTGGCCCGGGGCGTCTGCGGGAGTTTGCCCATCGTGACCATGTCGGGCCCGCTCTGGACGAGCTTCTCGACTTCCATGCGGATCTTCCGCAGGTCGATGTCGAGGTTCTTGAGGACGTTGGCCGCGACGCCACTGCCCTCCTTGATCAGGCCGAGGAGCACATGCTCGGTGCCGATGTACTCGTGGTTGAACCGCTGGGCCTCCTGATTGGCCAGCTGCATCACCTTCCTCGCCCGGTCCGTGAAACGCTCGTACATCGGGGTCTGCCCTCGTGGAATTGCCCCGGAGGCCGGGGCGGCTGCGGTTGGCCGGCGTGCCATTCCGGCAGGCTGCGTTCCGCCAACGAGCGACGGTGCAAACCTCACGCCAAACCGACCGCGGGATTGTAGGAGGGGCCTGCCGGAATGTCTGTGGCAGCCTCTGGCGAACGGTGAAAACGCCCGTTCAGGCGGCCGCGCCGTGCCGGCCCCCGCGGGGGGTGGAAGCGGTGGAATCCGGCTCGACTCGCAGGATCGTGGGGCCTGCGGCCGCCGCGTCGTGGCCGTCCCCGGAATCCAGCAGTTCGAGTTCCCGGTCGATGGCCCCGCGCCAGCGGCTCCCCGAGTCGCTGCGCGACAGTTTGGTGAGCGCCTCGCGGGCTTCCGCGGTCCGACCCACCCGGCGGAGCAGCGTGCTCCACAGGAGCTGCGCCTCGCCGTCGGTGGGCGCAATCGCCAGCAAGGCGTGGAGGTGTGCCTCGGCCGCCAGCCAGTTTCGGGCGAGGTAGGCGTCGCGGGCCTGGATGAACAGGGCGTCGGCTGCGGCGGCACGCGGCCGCGGGATCGGCGGCGGGAACGAGGAGACCGCTGAAGCCGTGGAAATCAGCCAGATCGCGGTCGTCGCCGTCCACATCCCGATCGAGAAACCGAACCCGATCAGTTCCGGCCAGATGAAGGTCGTCAACACCGCCACGTCGACGGTGACGGCGAAGGCCAGCGCCAGGACGAGTCCCAGGCGGCTGCCGCGCAGCCAGAGCCACGGCATTCCCGGCCAGACGAGCGTGAGGTAGCGGAAGGCGGCCATGGGCGATCCGGGGGGTCCGCAGGGGCGGGGAGTGTAGGGCCGCCGCCGCCGCCGGCCAAGGCTGATGAGGCGGCCTGGCGGGCGTGTTAAAACGGGATTTCGATTGAGCCGTGGTTCGGGGCCGCCCCCTCCTGAATCCTCGTGCCCATGAACGTCGAAAACTTGGTCCCATCCGACAGCCCAGCGGTTGTGGAACCCATGCACGAACAAGCAGCAAGCGGTCCCGGCGGTCAGGCCGGCGTCTGGCGGGCGATCGACGCGTCGGCCAATCGGGCCGCCGAGGCCCTGCGGGTCGTAGAGGATGCGGTCCGCTTCACGCTCGACGACGTCGTGCTCACCGGCCTGGCCAAGGAGATGCGGCACGACCTGGCCGCGGTCCTCGCGACCGAGCCGCTTCGCCACCGGGTCGGGGCGCGGGACGTGGCCGGCGATGTCGGGACCGGCATGGAGGCGGCCGCAGCGCTCCGCCGGTCGTCGGTCGCCGACCTCGTCGCCGCCAACGCCGCGCGGGCCGCGCAGGCGCTGCGGAGTCTCGCGGAGTGCGCGGCCGTGGTCACGCCCGCGGCCGTCGCGGGCTTCGAGCGGCTTCGGTATCGGCTCTACGATCTGGAGCGCCGCGCGCTGGCTGCCGTTCGGTCCCGTGACCGGCTTGCAGGGGTGAACCTGTGCGTGCTCGTGGATGGCTGCGCGGACGGCGCCGCGTTCTCCCGGCTCGTGGAGTCGCTCGTCGAGGCGGGCGTGCGGATGCTGCAGATTCGCGACAAGCGGCTCGCCACGCCGGCGGTCGTCGACCGCGTCGGCCGCGCCCTGACGATCGCCCGGCGGCGGCCCCCGGAGGAGGCGGTGTTCGTGATCGTCAATGACCGCGTGGATGTGGCGGCCGCCGTCGGGGCCGCCGGCGCCCATGTGGGGGAGGACGATCTGCCGGTGCCTCTGGCCCGCCGCGTGCTGGGACCTGCGGCGCTGCTGGGCCGCACCGCCCACGACGTGGCCGAGGCCCGGGAGGCCGCCGCGGTCGGGGCCGACTTCCTCGGCATCGGCCCCTGCTTTCCATCCGCGACCAAGACGTTCCGCGCGTTCGCGCCGCCGGAGTTCCTGCGGACGGTCGCCACCGAGATCGCGCTGCCGGCGTTCGCGATCGGCGGCGTCACGCTCGAGCGGCTCGACGAGCTCACTGCGCTGGGCATCACGCGGGTGGCGGCGGCGGCGGCCGTGACGTCCGCGCCGGACCCAGCCGCCGCGGCCCGGGCCTTCATCGCGCGGCTGGCTGCTCCTTGAGCAACGCCACGATCGCCGCCGCGATCTCCGCCTCGTCCTGCGGGCGGTAGCCGATCCACACCCGGCGGACGGTGGCGTCGGGTCCGACGAGCAGCGTCGTCGGGAAGGCCTCGAGTCCGATCGTCGTGAACAGGATGTCACGGCCCAAGGGATCGTCGCAGGCCCAGGCCTGGAGATCGAGCCGCCGCTCCGCGAGAAACTCGCGGGTCTCAGCGGCCACGGTGTCGAAGTCGTCCGGCCCAGGATTGCAGGAGATGGCGACGAGCTGGAACCGCGGCTCGTCCGCGAGCCGCTGGGCAAGCCGCACGAGCCCGGGCAGTTCCTGCCGGCATGGCGGGCACCAGGTGCCCCAGAAGTTGACGAGCGACACCTGGCCGTCGAGCGTGGGCGGCTTGGCGGACGGATCGGCGACCGCCGCGATCGGCAGCCTGCCGAGGCTGCGGCCCACGGCGGGGTGGGGCGGAGCCGGGCGGCCGCAGCCTGCCGCCGCGATCAGGGCGAGGGCCACGGCGTGGCGGGACGTGCCGCGGATGGTGTTCGCTATCATTTCGATTCAACCCTCCGCGACGTGAAACCCGGCCGCGTCGCTGCGGGCCCGGCAGGGGCTGGGCCGCGTGAAGCCGCCGGAGAACACCAGTGTACGAAGTCGAGCTGAAGTTCCAGGTGTCCGATGCGGCGGCGCTGGAGCGAGACTTGCTCGCCCTGGGGGCCCGCTTCGGGAACGCCGTCGAGCAGGTCGACCGCTACTTCGCCCATCCGTGCCGCGACTTCGCCGCGACCGACGAGGCCCTGCGGCTGCGGCGGACGGGAACCGACGTGGCGATCACCTGGAAAGGGCCGCGGATCGACGCCACCACGAAAACCCGGCGCGAGATCGAACTTGCCGTCACGACGGCCGCGTTCGGCGGCGGCCCGGCCACGATCGACCGCTGGACCGGGCTGCTCGAAGCGCTCGGCTTTCGGCAGGTTCGCGAGGTGGTCAAGCGCCGGCGGGCCGCGCTCGTCGCCTGGGAGGGGGCGGAAGTGGAAGCGTCCCTCGACGCGGTCGCGGGCCTCGGCGACTACCTGGAGCTCGAACTCCAGGCCGAAGCGGATGCGGTGCCCCTGGCCCGCGGCCGGCTCGAGTCCCTCGCCCGGCGGCTCGGCTGTGGCCCGGCCGAGCGGCGGAGCTACCTGGAACTGCTGCTGGGGTAGCGCGCGCATCTCGCACAACGCGGGACATGACGGTCAGCCAGCGCTGCTGCCGGGAGGGCATTGTCATCGCTCCCTGATTCCGTCCCCTTGCCCTTGAAGCCCGAGGCTTTTGATATCGCGCGTTTTCCAGTTTTTTTCGGAGTGGCACACGCGACCGACACAAGAAGCCC
>Ga0315904_10006882_pt1 | contig 15411 bp, 16 predicted proteins | sample LakEriMetagenome_6_FD_203529 | JGI IMG/M metagenome (GOLD analysis project Ga0315904, IMG submission 203529) | Freshwater fungal communities from buoy surface, Lake Erie, Ohio, United States - Buoy 12 MA120 | ecosystem: Environmental > Aquatic > Freshwater > Lake | place: USA: Lake Erie, Ohio... | reverse complement strand
TGTAAATGATTTATTTCCGTCAATCTTAATTCCATTATGATAAAAGTTATCAAAGGAATAATTAATGGTATGCGATGTTGCCTCAGGCTGGTAGGTAAAGGTCGCCGTAATTTTCCCTTTGAGAACATTTCCGTTATTTAATACGCAGCCTGCAGTACCAAAATCAATCGTTTTTGTGACTACTGTCCCAGGAGTTATCGGAGTTCCAAATGCAGGATTTCGAGTAATTGTAGCACAAGTTGAAAGTGATGAGCTTGAGCTATCTGATTTTCTTCCTGAAATAGAGTTAGCGTAGGTCTGTGCTTCTAAATCTTCTACGATATCAGAGACATCATTGTTAGCAATATCTAATTTTGCATTAGCTGTAACCTCCTCTGCTGTAATGTTTGAATTTACGGTTTCTTCTTCTTTCGTACAACTAATGATTAAGAAACAAGTAATCAGACTCCAAATTAAAATTTTTGTTTTCATAATTATAATTTTTAAGTTTCTATTAGGACATTCAAATATAAAAAAGGTTTAATTTGTAATATATAAAATCAAGTAATTTAACTTTTGCAACTCTAATAGATTAATAAGTATCTTTGTAAAAGTAATGAATATCACTTCTCAAATAAAACAACCCATTCAGACTGAGATGGAGCTTTTTGAAAAAAAGTTCTACGAGTCGATGACTTCAAAAGTAGCTCTACTCAACCGAATTACCTACTACATTGTCAACAGAAAAGGAAAACAAATGCGACCGATGTTTGTTTTTTTAACCGCCAAGATGGTTTCTAAAGGACAAGTAAATGAGCGAACCTATCGAGGGGCATCTGTGATTGAACTTATACATACCGCCACCTTAGTTCATGATGACGTAGTAGATGACAGTAACCAAAGAAGAGGTTTTTTTTCCATCAATGCGCTTTGGAAGAACAAAATAGCAGTTTTAGTGGGCGATTATCTTCTTTCAAAAGGGCTGCTACTTTCAATTGACAATGGCGATTTCGATTTGTTGCGAATAATATCTGTAGCAGTTCGCGAAATGAGTGAAGGGGAGTTATTGCAAATAGAGAAAGCAAGACGACTGGATATTATCGAAGAGGTCTATTATGATATTATTAGAAAAAAGACAGCTACTTTAATCGCTGCTTGTTGTGCACTTGGCGCAAAATCAGTTATTGAAGATGAAGTTCAGGTTGAAAACATGCGAAAATTTGGAGAATTAATTGGTATGGCTTTTCAAATAAAAGACGACTTGTTCGATTATACAGATGATGCTATTGGAAAGCCAACAGGAATCGATATTAAGGAGCAAAAAATGACTTTACCGTTAATTTATGTCCTAAATAATTGTACTTCCAAAGAAAAATCTTGGCTTATAAACTCCATTAAAAACCATAACAAGGATAAAAAGAGAGTAGCTGAAGTGATTGCCTTTGTCAAAAACAATAACGGATTGCATTACGCCGAACAAAAAATGGTCGAATTTCAGCAAGAAGCACTACAATTGCTGCAAAATTATCCACATTCTGAGTTTAAAGAGGCTTTAATTTTGATGGTCAACTACGTAATTGAAAGAAAAAAATAAAATTTTAAAAAATATTTTATCTTGAATTGCCTAATGTTTTCAAAGGTTTATGATTTTTAAATTAGTAAAAGCATAATTTTTTTATATTTCAATGCAACCTTTTTACTACAGTCCTCGTCTACACTAATAGAAGTTCACTCAATATCAAAAATCAATTGCAATAGCAATAAAAAAGTGGATTAATTGTAAAATTACCATTGTTATTGATTTTTGCCATTGAAATTGAAATTTAATATGAAAGTAATTAACTTACATCAAGAGGAAAGAAAAATAATCAAGTTAGCAGTCGAAAATAATCGTCATGCACAGCAGTTGATTTACACAAAATTTGCTCCCAAAATGTTAAGTGTTTGTCGTCAATATGTAAAAGATTTGCATCATGCAGAAGATTTGATGATTACAGCTTTTATGAAAGTGTTTGTCAATTTAAAAAATTTCGAGCACAAAGGCAGTTTTGAAGGTTGGATTAGACGAATTATGGTCAATGAATGCATTTCGTATATCAGAGTACAAAAAAAAGTAAGTTTTTTGGAAGACGAAAATTTTGCAGAAAGTGGGTTTAATGGAATTGAAAGCGATTTTAGTGTTGAAGATATTCAGTTTTTGATAGATAATTTACCAGATGGTTATAAAATGGTTTTCAATCTATATGCCATTGAAGGGTATAAGCATCAAGAGATAGCTGAAATGTTAGGAATTAGTGAAGGGACTTCCAAATCGCAATTGTCTCATGCACGCAAAATGTTGCAAGACAATATTAGTAAATTAAAAAATTATGAAAATGGAACCGAATAAGATAGAAGAACAATTTAAACAGATGTTGAATTCGAGAGAATTACAACCTTCTGATAAAGCTTGGGATAGATTAGACGCCATGCTTTCTGTAGCAGAAGAAAAAAAAACAAAGCGTTCCTTTGGTTGGTTGTATATTGCTGCAAGTATTTTGGTTTTAGCAACAGCTGGTATGTTTTTGTTCAATCAAGGAAATGAAGAAGTTGATAATCAACGAACAATTGTAAATTCAGAAACTAAAAGTGATACTGTGATAAATATCGGAGGAACTAATCAAATCCCCATAGTTGAAAGTAATACGGGTAATGAAGCTTTGGCTTCTTCAGAGCAAATTCAGCATTTGAATAACAAAACTCAAATAGGGACAAAAAAATCGATCATCAATCAAAAAACGAATATACATTCAAATCAAATCCATTCAGAAAAAGTTATTGAATACAATAATAAAACAGAAATAGCTCAAAAAGACACACCAAAAATTATCGAATCGAATAAAAGTTTGATAAACAAGGAATCGATTTTAAAAACAGATACTAATTTATTAGTCGATTTAGACAATGTAGCAAAACAATCTGCTAATCAAAAAAAGACTATAAAAGTAGATGCTAGAAACTTACTTTCTCAAGTCGACGGAGAAGTAGAGTATACCTTCAGAGAAAAAGTATTTACAAAAATCAACAAGAATTACCAAGAAATCAAGGTTGCCATAGTCAACAGAAACAAAGAATAACAATCATTAATCATTAAAATTATTTATCATGAGAAATTTTACCATTTACTTAACGCTATTCCTATGCCTTATTGCAAGCAAAATCATTGCCCAAGAAACGTTCGAGGTTAAAGCTAAAATTATAGCCGACAAAATAGAGAATATCACTAAAGAGGAGAAAGCTGCCCTCAAAGCTGAAATTGAATCGGTTAATAAAGAACTAGAGGCAGGAAAAATTACACAAGAGCAAGCAGACGAAATGAAATTGAAGTTTGCAGAAGTTCGTTCACAAAATATTGAGTCTAGAGTGGGATTAGTCCAAAACGAACTTGAAGACTTGGTGAAGCAAAAAGTGGATGGAAAAATTCAGGAAAAGGATTCATCAAGGAGCATTACAATTCGTTTTGATAACAAAAAATGTAAGACACCAAAACATGAATCTAGAACTACCTCCCAAATTGTTTTTGCACTTGGAGTGAATAATTTAGTTACTAATAATGCTATAGCCAATTCCGATTTTAGATATTGGGGATCACATTTTTATGAATTTGGATTTGCATCAAGTACTAGACTCTTTAAGGACAACAATCTTTTGCACGGTAGATATGGATTGTCTTTAATGTACAATAATTTGCGACCAACAGACAACCGATACTTTCAAGAGGCAGGAAAGGAAACGCAATTGGTCACGAGCCCAATAAAATTAGAAGATTCTCGTTTTCGAAATGTTTATCTAGTAGTTCCAATGCATTTAGAATTTGATTTTTCTGGCAAGCAAGTTAAAGATGACAAAACCGTTTTCAGAACGCATCAAAGTTTACGTATTGGATTAGGTGGCTATTTTGGAGCTAATTTAAAATCAAAACAAGTTTTAGATTATGAGATCAATGGGAATGATGTAAAAGAGAGAACTAAAGGAAGCTTCAATGTCAATGATTTTATTTATGGAGTGAGCGCCTATATAGGATATAAAGATGCAAGTATATACGCAAAATATGACATCAATCCTTTGTTTAAAAACAATGCTATAGATCAGAATAACATTTCACTTGGTATTCGTTGGGATTGGAATTAATATTTGCTTATTAATTCTATTATGGATAGTATTTGTTGAAAATCAGTTTTGTTATCATTCTTACAAAGGAGGAATCGTAAAACTAGAACTGCTTATATGAATTTCGACATTTATACCAAAAGAAACGAAAAACAATGAACAAGATGAAATTATATATTTTCCTTTTTATAGCAATATCATTAAACTCTTTTTCTCAAGAAAGAACAATAAACGGAGAAATAAAAGATGCTGAAAACAAAACGTACTTACAATATGCTAATATTGGAATTTCAAACAAAAACACAGGAACTGTATCAAACTCCGAAGGCAATTTTTCACTAAAAATTAATGAAAAAATTAGTGAAAACGATTTGGTTTCCTTTTCTTATGTTGGTTATCAAACTCAAACAATTGCAATATCAAAACTTAAATTATCAAATAACGTAATTGAATTAGTACCAGAGAAGAACCAATTAGATGAAATTATAGTAAAGTTTGTAAAACCTAAACCTAAAATACTGGGAAGGAATTCTAAAGGTTTTGGGCTTATGCATTATAATTTTTATACATATTATGAAAAAGATGTTGATGACAGATTAAGTAAAGAAATTGGGATGAAATTTAAGCTTAAAAAAGATTGCAAAATAAATGATTTAAATTTCAACATTACCTCCAATGAATTTAGTTCTCTGAAATTTAGATTAAATTTTTATACAATTGAAAATGGATTTCCAACAAGGCTTATTGTTGAAAAAGATATAGTTTTTGAAATCAAAGATGAGTTTAAAGGTTGGTTTAATTTAGACTTGAAACCCTATGAAATTTATTTAGATAAGGAAACAGAGGATATTGCAGTAACAATTCAATGGGTTGAAAGTAAAAAAGCAAATAGTAAAAGCAAATTTTTTGGTATTTCCACAGCAATGTCAGCAACGGAAACAAGTTTTTTTAGAGAAAAATCAATGGACAGTTGGAAAAAAAGTGGACAAAGTTTAAGTTTTTATTTAAATACAATGTGTAGATAGAGAAACACATTAACAAGACCTGTATATTATAGAAATAGGTCAAATTTGTTTAGGTTAGTTTTTTTGAAACCCTTCTTGAGTTTATACTTTAGGAGGGTTTTTGCTATCTAAAAACTTTGTAACTTTGAACTTTTAAGAATTTTCAAAACATTGATTTCAAAAGCTACTATAGATACCGTTTTTGAGACTGCTCGTGTAGAGGAGGTTATTGGCGATTTTGTTCAATTGAAGCGAGCAGGAAGCAATTACAAGGGACTTAGTCCCTTTTCAGACGAGCGTTCCCCTTCCTTTATGGTTTCTCCCGTAAAACAAATTTGGAAAGATTTTAGTTCTGGAAAAGGAGGTAATGCTGTAGCATTTTTAATGGAACATGAACATTTTACTTATCCAGAGGCTATTCGGTATTTAGCAAAAAAATACAATATAGAAATTGAAGAAACCGAACAAACTGCCGAAGAAAAAGCAAATACAGATGTAAAGGAAAGTATGTATCTTGTTTCTGAGTTTGCCAAGAATTATTTTCATGACACCTTGCTACATTCCGAAGAAGGAAAGGCTATTGGTTATTCTTATTTTAGAGAAAGAGGATTTACTAACGAAACAGTAAAAAAATTCTCTTTGGGATATTCTCCAGAGGCATGGGATGCATTTTCTAAAGAAGCATTGGGAAAAGGATATAAGTTAGAGTTCTTAGAAGCAACAGGATTGACGATTTCAAAAGAGGAAAAACAGATTGATCGTTTTAGAGGCAGGGTTATGTTTCCAATTCAAAGTATGTCGGGTAGAATCCTTGGTTTTGGAGGCAGAATACTAACTAATGATAAGAAAGCCGCAAAATACCTCAATTCTCCTGAAAGTGAAATTTATCATAAAAGCAAAGTTTTATATGGAATTTTCCAGGCCAAACAAGCCATTGCTAAGCAAGACAATTGTTTTTTGGTCGAAGGATATACCGATGTAATTCAGTTCAATCAATCGGGAATAGAAAATGTAGTAGCATCGTCTGGAACTGCATTAACTTCCGATCAAATTAGATTGATTAATCGATTAACCAAAAATATTACGGTCCTTTATGATGGGGATGCAGCTGGACTTCGTGCGTCAATTAGAGGAATTGATTTGATTTTGGAAGAAGGTATGAATGTAAAAGTATGTACTTTTCCAGAAGGTGAAGATCCGGATAGTTTTGCTAAGAAAACACCCTATGAAGATTTGGTTTTGTATTTAGAAAATAATGCAAAGGATTTCATTCAGTTCAAAGCATCACTTTTGATGAATGAAGCCAAAAATGATCCTATAAAAAAAGCCGATTTAATTCGCGATATGGTTTTAAGTATTTCTAAAATACCAGACCGTATCAAGCGAGAAATATACATTCAGGAGTGTTCTAGAATTATGGATATTTCAGAGCAAGTTTTGCTCAATACTTTGGCTCAATTAGTTCAAAAAGATCTGTCGGAAGTGGGCAAAAAATTGAAACAAGAACAAAAAACTTTTGAAGTAGTAAAAAATGATAGTGTTATTTCTCCAGAGAAAATAGATGTATTATATGAACTAGAAAGAAGAATTATTGAAATCCTTTTGCTTTATGGACATAAAGTAGAAGAGTTTGAAGATGTATTATTAAAATCAAATGAAGAAGGGGTAATTGAAAATGTTGTAGAAAAGAAAGAATACAAAGTATATCAACGCATTTACTTGAGTTTACAAGAGGACGAAGTAGAACTTGCTAATCCATTATTTAAAGAAATATACAATCATTTAATCAACTATTATCATCAAAATGAAGAATTTCAAATGGATCAGTATTTGATGCATTTAGACCCTGAGTTTTTAAAAGAGGTTACAGATATATTGATGTTAGAGGAGCAACAAGCACTTCATAATTGGGAGGGACAACAAATTATTGTAAAACAAAAAGACCAAACTATTGCCCAATACGTTTCGGAAACGATTTTAACCATGCGTTGGTTCCTTGTAGACGGTATAATTCAAGAATTAAAAGGTTCAATTTCTTCCGAACCAGATGCCGATAATTCAGAGCCATTGTCTATGGCAATGGATTATTATAGACTAATCAATTCTTTTTCTAAAAAATTAGGAAGAGTAATGTCGCGTTATAACTAAACGATTTCTAAAGTTTTGGCCTTATTCACTAAATCTACGAGGTTTGTAACATTCAATTTAGTTAGTAATCTCAATTTATAAGTACTTATTGTTTTCTCATTCAAACCAAGAATAGCTGAAATCTCATTGTTTTTCTTACCATTGCTCAAGTAGCGTAAAACCTCAATCTCTCTGTTTGATAACTTTCTGTATAAACGCTCACTCTTATTTTGTTTGGCTATCAAAGCTAAGTTTTTCTTAATAGCATCGTTTAAAATAATTTGTCCTTGGAAAACTTTTGTAATCGCTATACCTAAAGTTTCAAGCTTGGATGTTTTGTGAACATAACCAGCAACTCCAGCTTTAATGGCATTTGGCGCATAAATTTGTTCAGAATAGCTACTAAAAACAATGATTTTAGTTTTGGTGTAATTTTTAATAATTGCTTTTAGCTCATACAAACTTGACAAGCCATCTAGATCCAAATCAATAAGTAAAACATCTATTTCTTTCGTATAAAGTACATCTTTCACCATGGAAAAATTACCAACATTCGCAACGATACTTATACTGGCGTGATCTCTAAAGTACGATTTTACACCAAAATGTACAACAGGATAATTATCAGCTAAACAAACTTTAATCATGATTTTGTGTTTAAAAAATTACTAAAACCCATATTTTAATAAAATTTTTATCAGAATGGGACTATAAATTTAGTAAAAAAAATAGTAGCAATCAAATTTTTTTAGATAAAAGGCGATTAATTCCGATGAACTAAACAAATTGGTATTGCGTTCATTTTGTGTTGGTTACATTTATTAAGTCTTTTATAAATCTCAAAAGCCTCTTTTTGTCGTCCTGAAAAATCATCTGCTGTTTTTCCTGCTTCATCTTCAAGCATTGCCCACTCTAATTCATCATAACTTGCGCCTAATTGATCTTCATCGGATCTATCGTCACCAAATAAACCATCTGTGGGTGTTGCTTTTAAAATAGAATCTGGAATTTCTAGGTAAGCACCCAAAGCATATACATCAGACTTCATCAAATCGGCTATTGGACTCAAATCAACTCCTCCGTCACCATATTTAGTGTAGAAACCAACACCAAAATCTTCTACTTTATTACCTGTTCCGGCAACCAATAATCCATGAATACCAGCTAAATAATATAAACTTGTCATTCGCAAACGAGCTCGACTATTAGCAAGTGATAGATTTACTTTAGCAACATCATCATGATTTGGAACAGCTTTTTTAAAAGTCTCAAAAACAGGAGTCAAATCAACTTTAATATCAGTAACATTCGTAAAACGAGTTTTTAAAAGTTCAATATGTTCACGAGCTCTGCTCACTTGACTTTGAGCTTGATGTATGGGCATTTCAACACACAACACTTTCAAGCCAGTTTGAGCACATAGTGTGGACGTTACGGCCGAGTCTACTCCTCCTGAAATACCGATAACAAAACCATTTACTTTTGCATTCTCTGCATATTCTTTTAACCAGTTCACAATGTGAAGATTAACTTTTTCAACTTGAATTGTACTTTTTTTAGACATGTTTTATGAAAATTTAAAAAACCGCAATGTATATTTGCAAAAATAATAATTATTTAGAGGTATTCTCAGCTATCGATTCTAATCTTTTTATTTTTACCATACCCACAAAAAATAGGGGTTTTAATTATAATAAAATGAATTTAAGTCTTTGAAGGGCTCAATTTGTAAATACATTATGAAAAAATATTTTTTTTTACCATTACTTTCAATTTTCATTGTACTTTCTTGTGATAAAAAAAGTAAAATTGAAAAGGAAGTTGAAGAAATTCCAGTAAAAATTGTTGTAGACCGATTTGAAAAAGCATTTTTTGAAACTAATCCAAAAGAGTTGCCAAAATTGAAACAACAGTATCCCTTTTTCTTTCCGGTAGGCAATGATGATGCCATTTGGATTGAAAAGATGCAACATCCGCAATGGCGGGAACTTTATAACGAAGTGGAGAAAAAATATTCCAACTTTGATACAGAAACCAGTCAAATAGAAGAGCTTTTTAAACACATTAAATATTATTTCCCCAAAACAAAAATACCAAAAGTGTATACGATAATCTCAGAAATGGATTATCAAAATAAGGTAATATATGCGAATAATATGTTGGTTATTTCCTTAGAATTATACCTTGGAAAAGACCATAAGTTTTACGAGTTCCCTGAGTATTTAAAACAAAATTTTGAGCAAAGTCAGATTTTGCCAGATATTGTTAGTAGTTTCTCTAGAGGTAAAATTAGTCCGCCTTCAGACAATACTTTTTTAGCTCAAATGATTTATGCTGGTAAAGAATTGTACATTAAAGATTTGTTATTGCCGGAATATTCTGATGCAGATAAAATGGGATACAAGCCAGAACAAATTACTTGGTGTCAAGAAAATGAGAGTTATATGTGGCGTTATTTTATAGAAAAAAAACTATTGTATGATACTGACCAAAAGCTAATTCCAAGGTTTATAAATCCAGCACCTTTTTCTAAGTTTTACTTGGAAATCGATAACGAATCTCCAGGAAGAGTTGGTTCATGGATTGGTTGGCAAATTGTTCGTTCCTTTATGGAAAACAATGAAGTTTCATTAGAGCAATTATTGCAAATGGATACTAAAGAAATATTTGAAAAATCTAAATACAAACCCAAAAAATAATGGCAAAAACGATTACGTCAGAAATAAAATTTCTAGTAGAATTAGACGAAAATAGAGTTCCAGAAAAGTTGACATGGACTGCTCAAGATGGCGGAGTAGAGGCTGAAGAAGCTAAGGCTATGATGCTTTCTATTTGGGATAATAAAGCGCAAGAAACATTACGTATCGATTTGTGGACCAAAGACATGCCTGTTGATGAGATGAAATTGTTCTTTCATCAAACTTTAGTAGCGATGTCAGATACTTTTAGACGCGCTACCGATGATGAAAAGATGGCGGATACTATGAAGGATTTTTGCGATTATTTTGCCGAGAAATTAGATTTGAGTAAATAATAAAAGCTTCATTTAACAACTTCTTTTAGATAAATAATTGTTTCAATATCTTTAGTTATACTATCAGGAATTTTGATGATTTCGAAAGTATAATCATTCGGATTTTTAATCTTTGTTAAAGTATCGCTGGAAAAGAATCTTCCGTTGTAATAAACTAAGTTTTTTTTATTTTGTTTTTTTATTGCAAATGCAGTGCTGAATGATTTCATATTAGTAGGAATGTCATAGATGTCAATTCCTTTTACTACCTCTACATCTTTTTTAATGATGCTTGAATTAGTTTTTACTTGTCCAAAACATGAAATTTTGGTAAGTAGAAGCAGAAGCAGAAGCAGATTTTTTTTATAAGCCATATATGTAATGAAAAAGTTAATTTAAAAAATAACAGATTAATTAAAACTCACTATTATTCTTAAAAACCTCTTGATTTATTTCGTCAATATATTCAAGCAATATATCTTTTCCTATTCCTTCTGTGGATGAGGTTACAAAGTATGGAGGCATTTCGGCCCAATTGTTTTGAATCATTTGTTTTTTGTAGGCTGCTATATGTGAATCAATTTTAACCTTACTGATTTTGTCGGCTTTGGTAAAAATAATACAAAAAGGAATTTCGCTTTCACCCATATATTCCATAAATTCCAAATCAATCTTTTGGGCTTCATGACGGATGTCAATCAATACGAAAGCACAAACGAGTTGCTCTCTTTTTTCGAAATAATCCGTTATAAATTGCTGAAATACCGACTTGGTTTTTTTAGAAACTTTGGCATAACCATATCCAGGTAAATCCACCAAGAACCAATTGTTGTTTATTTTAAAATGATTGATTAATTGTGTTTTTCCTGGTTTTCCCGATGTTTTTGCCAAGTTTTTATGATTGGTAATCATGTTGATCAATGATGATTTCCCAACATTAGAACGGCCAATAAAAGCATACTCTGGTATGCGCTCCAGCGGACATTTACTCACATCGGAGTTGCTAATTATAAATTCGGCAGAATTGATTTTCATGCAATAAACAATTTGGGCAAAGATAGTCAAAAAAAAGAACCACTATTTTCTATTGTTTTCTATGAAAATAGTGGTTCAATGGTATCTTAAAGAGAGATTATAATTCGCTTTTTTTCAACCAAGCATACAGCAATTCATTAAATTCATCGGGATGCTCCATCATGGCGGCATGCCCACATTTATCAATCCAATATAAAGAAGAGTGTGGCAACAGTTTGTGAAATTCTTCTGCAACTTCTGGAGGAGTTACTTTGTCATTTTTACCCCAAATGATACAAGTAGGGATATGCATTTTTGGTAAATCTTTCGCCATGTTGTGTCTGATGGCACTTTTTGCAATGGTTAATGTCTTTATCAACTTAATTCTATCATTTGCCATAGAATAGACTTCGTCAATAATTTCTTTGGTAGCTATTTTAGGATCATAAAAAACATCTTCTGCTTTTTTTTGAATGTATTCATAATCGCCTCTTCTAGGGTAACTGTCGCCCATGGCGCTTTCATACAACCCTGAACTTCCGGTTATTACAAGACCTAGCATTTTTTCGGGATACATTTTAGCGTGATACAAACCGATGTGTCCTCCAAGTGAATTACCCAGAAGGATTACTCTGTCAAACCCTTTAAAAGTAATGAAATCTTTGACGTATTTCGCGAATGCTTTAACGTTAGTTTTGAGAATATTTTGCGTGTAAATAGGCAATTCTGGAATAACTACTTTGTAGCCTTTTTTTGGAAAATAATTGGCCACACCATCAAAATTACTCAGTCCTCCCATTAATCCATGCAAAATGATGATTGGCGTACCTTCTCCAGCTTCAAAATAGGTATATCTTCCTTCTTTTTTTAATTCTTTATTCATTTTTGCAAAGCATTTCAAATTCGGGCAAATATATGGTTTTATACATTAATAGTAAATAGTGCTCTAAATATTAAATGTTTTTCCATTTTATTTCTCTCTCAAAATAGAATAAAAAGCACCAACTCAACATTCCATATAGCACCCGTATTTGTTCATTTCTAGACTATTTTTTTGACAAATAAACTTTTCTTAACAGTTTGTTAAATAGATTGTTGTGCTTAGAAACCTAATTTTCTATGGGATTTTGCTTTAAAGTGGTAAAACTTATTAACAAAGTGGTATTTTGTGGTAAAATGTGGTAATTATTTTTATATTTTTGCTTCAATCATTTAATATCAATATTCTTGAACTCTATTGTTGGAACATATGAATGTAAAGTCGATGCTAAAGGAAGGCTATTGTTGCCAGCTCCTTTAAAAAAGCAATTGACTGAATCACTTCAAGACGGATTTGTTTTGAAGCGTTCTGTTTTTCAGCCTTGTCTAGAGTTGTATCCCATGAAAGAATGGAATTTGATGATGCAAAAAATCAACAAGCTTAATCGATTTGTAAAAAAGAACAACGACTTTATTCGTCGCTTTACTGCGGGTGTAAAAGTGGTTGAAATTGATAATCTAGGGCGATTGCTTATTCCTAAAGACTTGGTTTTATTTTCTACTATTTCTAAAGATGTGGTATTGTCTTCAGCGGTTAATATAGTTGAGATTTGGGATAAAGATTTGTATGAAAAAGCGATCGATGATTCGGTAATAGATTTTGCTGATTTGGCAGAAGATGTAATGGGAAATGTAAATGATGATGGTGATGGAGTATCATAATCCAGTCTTACTTCACGCTTCTGTTGATGGCTTGAATGTTAAACCTGATGGGGTTTATGTTGATGTAACATTTGGTGGTGGTGGTCATTCTAGAGAGATTTTAAGTCGTTTAGGTCCAAATGGAAAATTGTTTGCGTTTGATCAAGATGAAGATGCTTTAGCGAATGCAATTGAAGACAATCGATTTGTTTTGATTAATGAAAATTTCAGATACATAAAAAGGTTTTTACGGTTTTACGGGATTAAAAGTGTTGATGGAATACTAGCCGATTTAGGGGTTTCTTCTCATCAATTTGATGTTGCTGAAAGAGGTTTTTCTACTCGTTTCAATGCAGAATTAGACATGAGAATGAGCCAAAAAAACGATTTGAATGCCTATAAGATTATCAATGAGTACGATGAGGCAAATTTGAGGAGAGTTTTTTCGGATTATGGGGAATTAAAAATTGCTCCAGCAATTGCAAAAACGATTATCGCTGCAAGAGAGAAAAAAGCAATCGGAACAACAGATGAATTGAAGTTGGTCTTGATGAAATTTTTACCAGAGCAGTTTAAAAATAAAATCTTGGCTCAAATTTATCAAGCTATTCGAATTGAAGTCAATCAAGAAATGGATGTTTTGAAGGAGTTTTTAGAACAGTCTTTAGAGATTTTGAAGCCAGAAGGTCGATTGAGTGTGATTTCGTATCATTCTCTTGAAGACAGATTGGTAAAAAGATTTATTAAGAATGGAATGTTTGAAGGAGAGCCCGAACGAGATTTTTTTGGAAATTTTTCGGTTCCACTCAAAACAATTGGAAAGCTTATCGTTCCCGATGCTAATGAAATTAAAATAAACAACAGAGCACGTAGTGCCAAATTGAGAATTGCTGAGAAAAGATAGAAATGAAAAACGGTGTTTATAGCATATTAAAAGCGAGATTCCTTATTAATGAGGATGCGAATGCAGCAAAAAACTGGCGCTTTATACTTTTTCTAATCACATTGGCAATTATTATGATTGCAAATACACAACGATACGAGCAAAAAGTATTTAAAATAGTAGCATTAACAAATGAGGTTAAAGAATTACGTTCAGAGTTTGTAGATAGACGTTCCGAATTAATGAAATTGAAAATGGAATCAACGGTTGCAGAAAAAATGGAGGCAAAACAAATTTTTCCATCCGCCGTTCCTCCCACAAAAATAAAAGTAAAAAAAGTAGAAGAGAAAAGTTTCTTCAGCAAATTTAAAGCAGCATGGCAGTAGAAGACAAACAGATATCATACCGGATTTATCTTGTGGCTTTTGTCATGTTTTTGATGGCTGTAGCAATTACCATAAAGCTGACCAATATTCAGTGGGTTGAAGGCGATTTTTACAGAAAATTAGCCAAAGAGCGAACGGTTAAAAATTTTGTGATCCCGGCTAATAAAGGAAATATTTATTCTGCTGATGGAAGCTTGCTTGCGACTTCAATACCAAACTACACCATCCGATTTGATGCTGTTGCCCCAAAGTCAAAAGATTTTAATAAAAATGTAAGAGCGCTTTCAGATTCCTTAGCGATGTTGCTCGGAAAACCCTCGAGTGCTTTTGAACAAGGACTTAGACAGGCTCGTGTTTCTAGGAATAGATATTTTCTCTTGGCTAGAGATTTGAGTTTTACACAGTATATGAAGATTAAGAGTTTTCCATTATTTAATTTGGGAGCTAATAAAGGCGGAATTATTACCGAACAAAAAACTGTACGTGAGCATCCAATAGGTAAAATTGCCGAGCGAACTATTGGTTATGAAAGGACTACTCCTGAGGGTTTACCTGATGGAAAAGGAATTGAATGGGCTTATAGAAATTATTTGAACGGTAAAGACGGAAAAATCTTAAAACAAAAAATTGCCAAAGGACAATGGAAACCTATTCGAGATGTAAACGAAGTGGAACCTCAAGATGGTTATGATGTCATCTCTACAATAGATGTTTACATTCAAGATATTGCTCATCATGCTTTGTTGAAGCAGTTGGAATTGTATGATGCCAATCACGGTTGTGTTGTAGTTATGGAGACTAAGACAGGAAAAATAAAAGCAATCTCTAATTTAGGTAAAGATGCTGACGGTTCCTACTATGAAACGACAAATTATGCAATTGCAGAATCACATGAACCTGGTTCAACCTATAAGTTAGCCGACTTAGTTGCGCTATTAGAGGACAAAAAAGTAGACACAAGCACGGTTTATGACAGTTATGGCGGAACAGTTATTTACTCCGGGAAAAAAGTTCGTGATTCACACGAGGGAGGCTATGGCAAAATTTCCTTAGCAAGAGGATTTGAAGTTTCATCCAATACTGTAATGGTTCAAGCGGTATATAACAATTATAAAAATAATCCTACTCAGTTTGTAGATCATTTGAATAAATTTGGATTGAATAAACCTTTAGGAC
>Ga0315904_10006881_pt1 | contig 15411 bp, 12 predicted proteins | sample LakEriMetagenome_6_FD_203529 | JGI IMG/M metagenome (GOLD analysis project Ga0315904, IMG submission 203529) | Freshwater fungal communities from buoy surface, Lake Erie, Ohio, United States - Buoy 12 MA120 | ecosystem: Environmental > Aquatic > Freshwater > Lake | place: USA: Lake Erie, Ohio... | reverse complement strand
CTAAATCCACATTTCGAATGGTCAGATGTACATCGTAAACCACCTTTGCATTTCTGGTTGATAGCCTTGTCCTACAAAATATTTGGTTTCAATGAGTTTGCCACAAGATTATCTTCGACCTTATCAATAGTCGCTTGCCTATTTGTTATTTTTTTTAGCGGTCGGAAAATATTTGGAGATAAGCTAAGCTTTCATGCTATCCTTATTTTATCAAGCACATATCTATTTATGGCATTAGCTAAGGTTGCTGTCACTGATGCTTTACTTCTATTGTTAACTACAATTTGTGCTATTTCAATTATACATGTTTTGTTGTATCGTGATATAAAGTATGCTTTCTTGTGTTGGATTTCATTTGCTTTCGCTTTATTAACCAAAGGTCCACCCATTGTTATTTTTACACTCTTATTTGTTTCTTTATTGTTTGTATTTCATCCGCTACGCAAGAATTTATTGAAACTATATCCGTTAGTTTTTCTACCCTTATCATTTGTTCCACTGCTTGTATGGGGCTATGCATGTTATCAATCAGAAGAAGGAAAACAATTTATAATTTGGATGATTGATTGGTACATATTGAAACGCGTGTCAGGTAGTGTATTTGGTCAGACGGGTCCGCCGGGCACTCATCTATTAGGTTTGTTTGTTTTCTTTCTTCCTTTCATCTGCTTAATACCCTATGCTATTAAAACTAGTTTTGTAAGTCTCTATAAAAAAGAAAATGAAAAAAATTTACTTCTCGGTATTTGGTTTATATCGGCATGGTTGCTTTTTGAATTTACACCCAGCAAATTGCCAGCCTATGTAATTGCTGCCCATGTGCCTTTGGCTTTTTTAGTTGGAATTCAATTTGAAAGTGAAGTGTCTAATCGATTGAAAAATTATATTCAACTTGGATTTAATTTATTGATACCTATCGTATTTATTGTACTGGTTATTATTGTTGACTTAAAACTTATCCCATCCATTATCTTTATTCTAATTGGTTCAGTATTTATCTATTTAAACATTAAAAATTTTACAAAAGCTTCCCATAATCCTTATCATGTTAGATATCTTTATCAAAGTGTGGGTTTACAGTTAGCCATTTGGCTATTCGTAGTACCCATGATGGATGGTTTTAAAAATATCACCTACAGTGTGGCGAATGAAGCCTCCAAAATTGCTGATAGGAAAATTGAAATTGTGGTTGGCAATGATCAAAATCGACCACCAAGCTTATTCTTCTATTTGTACCATCATTTTGATACCATGCGTGAAGCTTTTTTGATAAGTGAAATAAAGCCTTTGTACGAAGAACCCGTAAAGCGATTGTTTATTTTAAAGCCATCTAATTTTGAGGAATTGAAACAAGTGTACCCAGCCTTACAATACAAAATTGTAAAACCTAAATTGACACTTTTCAATCAAATGTCAACTTACTATTTGGTAAAAAACTACTAATTCAAATCAAACTTGATGCCTTGCGCTAAAGGCAATTTATCTGTATAATTAATTGTGTTCGTTTGACGGCGCATATATACTTTCCAAGCATCAGAGCCACTTTCACGACCGCCGCCTGTTTCTTTTTCTCCACCAAAAGCACCACCAATTTCAGCACCACTGGTTCCAATATTTACATTGGCGATACCGCAATCGCTACCTGCTTGAGATAAGAATTTCTCTGATTCGCGCATGTTATTCGTCATGATAGCACTACTTAAACCTTGTGGTACGTTGTTTTGCATCGCAATCGCTTCATCCAATGTTTTGTATTTCATAACATATAAAATGGGTGCAAATGTTTCATGCTGAACAATACCCATTTCATTTTTTGCTTCGATGATACAAGGTTTTACATAGCAACCACTTTCATAACCTTTGCCTTTTAGAACGCCACCTTCGACTAATATTTTTCCGCCTTCATTTTGTGCGGTTTCAATCGAATTAAGATAAGCTTGCACTGCATCCTTATCGATCAATGGTCCAACATGATTTTTATCATTCAATGGATCACCAATTTTTATTTGTTTATAAGCATTTACTAATTTTTCGGTAAACTTCTTATATACTTTTTCATGGATGATTAAACGACGTGTTGTGGTGCAACGTTGACCACAAGTGCCCACCGCTCCAAAAACACAGCCAATTAATGCCATATCTAAATCAGCATTTTCCGTAATGATAATTGCATTATTTCCGCCTAACTCCAATAAGCTTCTGCCTAGGCGACCACCCACAACCGCACCAATATCTTTACCCATTCGAGTGCTTCCTGTTGCCGAAATTAATGGAATACGTTTATCATGAGTTAGCCACTCTCCTACTTGTCGGTCGCCATTAATTAAACAACTTACTCCTTCCGGAACTCCATTCTTTTTAAATACTTCACTAATTATATTTTGACAAGCTAAGGCAGTAAGTGGAGTTTTTTCACTGGGTTTCCAAACGCATACATCGCCACAAACCCATGCTAACATTGTATTCCAACTCCATACCGCAACTGGGAAATTAAAGGCTGATATAATACCCACAATACCCAGTGGATGATACTGCTCGTACATGCGGTGTCCAGGTCGTTCGCTATGCATGGTTAAGCCATATAATTGACGACTTAAACCCACTGCAAAATCACAGATATCAATCATTTCTTGTACTTCACCATAACCTTCTTGCAAGCTTTTTCCCATTTCATAACTTACCAATTGACCTAATGGCTCTTTGAACTCACGCAATTTTTCGCCGATTTGTCGAACCACTTCTCCACGCTTAGGTGCCGTCCACATGCGCCATTCCGCAAAAGCTTTTTCAGATTGTTTAATTACTTTTTCATAGTCATTTTTAGTCGTAGAATAAACAGTACCAATTAAAGTGCCATCTACAGGCGACATACTATTTAATTTTTCACCTTTGCTCTCAATCCAATTAGTACCCGTGGAGGTTCCACTATTTAATTTTGAAAGTTTTAGCTTTTTTATGGCTTTCTGAATCATGTTATTTTTATTTTGCGAGCGCAAAGGTAAAGCAAAGTGTTTAATTGATAGATCATTACATTGATATATCATTGCAAATACACTTGTTCGTATTTTGAAAACTAAACTAATAAATAATAAAGAATATATTTTTGATCCTGTAAGGAGAAAATATGTAGTGCTAACACCTGAAGAATGGCTTAGGCAGCAAGTTTTGAAGCATTTTGTAGAAATCTTAAAGTTCCCTATCTCCTTAATCTCGGTTGAAAAATTGATTAAAGTGGGTGAGTTGCGAAAGCGATATGATATTTTGGTTTTTAAAAATGATAAACCTTGGCTTTTAGTAGAATGTAAGGCCGAAAGTATAAAACTGGACAAGCAGGTTTTAAAGCAAACTGAATCCTATGTATCAAGCTTACAGGTTAATTACTTTTGTTTGTCAAACGGACATGAAATTCGTTGTTATGATATGCTAGCCAATGTTTGGAAAGATAATTTCCCTTCCTATGAATAGCGTTAGGGATTGTAGTGAAAATCCTTTTTCGAGGTTAGCATATGTGCGTTGGGAAAAAGATTGTAACGAAAAGCCCGCCCGAACACCCTCAACAATTAAAAATTCATACCTGATGCCTTAACCAACTTCGTTTATATATTATCAATTTATTACCAACTTTCATTCGCATTTAAGAATTACTTTTGCATCCAAAATTAATATTTTATGTATCCCGCAGAATTGGTATTGCCTATGAAGGCAGAATTAACGCAAAATGGTTTTGAAGATTTAAACGCACCCGAGCTGGTTGAAAGTGCGATGAAACGTGAAGGCACAACTTTAATGGTATTGAATTCGGTATGTGGTTGCAGCGCTGGCACGGCTAGACCTGGTGTACTGATGGCGGTTGCACATGCAGCAAAAAAGCCTGATTATTTAGTTACTTCATTCGCAGGTTTTGATAGTGAAGCGGTTCAAAAAGCAAGAACTTATTTATTACCCTATCCTCCCTCATCGCCTTGTATCGCTTTGATGAAAAATGGAGAGTTAGTTCACATGATTGAGCGACATATGATAGAAGGTCGTTCGGCTCAAATGATAGCAGCAAGTTTAGAAGAAGCATTTAATCAAAATTGCTAGACGCACCAACGCTTTATGTACGCCGATTTTCATGAATTATTCAAACATTGGTTTGGATTAGATATTCCTTATTTAAGTCTCGTGAAATCGTTCGGTTTCATGGTAGCCATGGCTTTTTTATCGGCAGGTTATATTATACTTAAGGAACTTCAACGAAAAGAGGCTAATGGCTTAGTGCGGTTTACCATTGATGATAAAACAGTTCAGGTAAAATATATTTGGACAGATTATATTTTCAATGCATTAGTCGGATTTGTGATTGGCTACAAACTGATAGGTATGTTGATGAATTTGGAAATTGCTTCACCAGATCCTATGAGCTTCATTTTCTCCTCACAAGGAAGTTTGCTAGCGGGTTTTATTTTTTTGTTGTTATCGCTAGGTCTTAAATTTTATTATGATACTCAAGATTTAAAGGAGGTTCCAGCGGAGAGAAAAGAAGCCGGTATACCTTTTATCAAGAAAGTAAAAACATTACCGAGCCATCGCGTTGGCGATATCGCGGTAATAGCCGCCTTTGGTGGTTTTGTTGGGGCTAAAATTTTTAATGCCTTCGAAACGTGGGAAGATTTTTTAGCCCATCCTTTAGAGAACTTACTCTCTAGCAGTGGCCTCACATTTTATGGTGGTTTAATTGTGGCGACTTTGGCACTTTGGATTTATTCACGGCGAATTAAATTAGATTTCAGACATCTTTGTGATGCAGCAGCACCTGCTTTGATTGTTGGCTATGCCATTGGCAGATTGGGTTGTCAAATAAGTGGTGATGGTGATTGGGGCATTTATAATTCCGCGTATACAACTAATGAAATGGGCCAGGTGGTACAAACTGAAATGCCATTTGAGCATCAAATAAAATTGCACGAAGCCCATGTTTATCGACATTTTGAGAAGACAGAAATAATACCACACAAGCGCGTCACAGGGTTTGCGGGTTTACCAACTTGGTTATTTGCATACAATTATCCTAATAATGTAAATAATGTGGGTGAACCTTTGCGAGGCTGTACCGGAACTTATTGTTCGGTATTGCCGATACCGGTTTTTCCCACACCCGTTTATGAGTTTGTGATGGGAATGTTGATTTTTCTTTTTTTATGGAAAATACGACAACGATTTAAAGAGCCTTTGAGCATTTTCTCGATTTATTTAATTTGCAATGGCATTGAACGTTTTTTGATAGAGCAAATACGTGTTAATTACCAATATGATTGGGGCTTTTTGAAACCTACACAAGCGGAAATTATTGCGGTATGTATTGTTGCTACAGGCGTTATACTATTTCTGATGCGTAAGAAAATTGATGAGTTGATTACCGCTCATGAGAACTAAGTTTCATTTCGTATTGTAGAATATTTTTCTTCCTTTACTTTTATCGAATTGTGTTTTTTAAATGTATACTTTATCCCATCAACACTTATTACACCCATGTGATTTATGTCGCAGACTAGATTTTATCCCGCGGTTTGTGTCCTCAGAAACCATTCCTTTAAGCGGACATAATTTATTACCTTGGTTTATGACCTCATAAACTATTCCTTTAATTAAATGTATTCACTATTTTTGAACCTCGGATATGTTCGAGAAAATAAGATATAGTGTCATGGAAACAAAAGAAGTCTATTTCTAGACAGCAACTATTGGCAAGTGGCGTAAACTATTGAGTGAAGATGAATTTAAACAAATCATAGTAGACTCATTATCTTATTTAAGCAAGGAAAATAAGATTCAAGTATATGGCTTTGTGACTATGCTGAACCATACTCATATTCTTTGGGAAATGATTGAGATGAATGGGAAGGAGAAACCCTATGCCTCATTTTTGAAGTTTACATCACATCAATTTCAAAAAAAATAAAATCAATGAATGTTGATACATACTTGACTTATAATGTTGAAGAAATTACTCGTAAGCAACGATATTGGAAAAGAGATCCATTAGCTATCAAGATATTGAGCAGAGATATGTTACAACAGAAATTGCAATATTGCCATAATAATCCTTTGCGGGAGCATTGGAATTTAGCTAAAGAACCTGAAAGTTATTATTATTGGTCTTCTGCTTATGATTATAGCAACAATTTTAGTAGATTCACTTTCATAAAACACTATTTTGATAGAGTATGATAAAAATAGGCGGGTTTGTGAAGGCACAAACCACGGGGTTAATCACAATAAGGATTATTCCGTTGTGAAAACATTTAAAGCGGGACAACTCGCTTTTTTTTATTTAGGTGTGGGTGTTTACATTCCGTCTCCGCGGAGTATCTGCCTCAGGACTCTGCAGAATTACATTCGATTCTGCTTTCTAATTCCGAATCTGGGTTTAAACGTAAACCCTTACCTCAATTCTCTATAGGCCTCATTCTCCAGTTTAAAATAATTTGGATTTAATTTATCAATAGGTTCTTGTTCTTCTAATCGAAACCAATATTTATCATTACTTATTTTTCGAAAGGATTCAAAATCTTCTTCTAAATGATAAATGCTTACTTGTTTAGGAAATTTATGTAAGGCAGAATATAATAAAGTTAAATAAGGTGTATCCCATTCAAAATGATTACAAGCGTCACCACAATTTTCAGTTCGTACAAATAACTTTGTACCAGTTTGTTGTTGTGCTCTGTCAACTAAGCTTTTAATTGCTAGCGTCTTTTGGGTATTTCGTCTCCCAATTTCAAAGACTTTTATGAATCGAAAAGTACAGCTTATGACAATTGCAAATACTAAGCTATATTTTATTGTATTTGATTTTTTTACTTCTGAAACAAAATAAACGAATGTGATAAAGGCTACAGGTACTATAAGATAATGAACCTGCTCGAAGTATCTAGTGTAAGATTCCATATAACAGGTAAAACGAATAAGTACCCAAGTAGCAATGTAAGTTGAAAACACTATAGAGGCATTGAAGTAATGCTTTGTTCGTAACAGGTAAATAATAGTGACTATTAATGAGATAAAGGTTTCGAGGTAATATGTCAATAAAAATTTAAAAGCAGCTACTACATGTTTCCATTCGTAAATAGTTTCATATGTTTTATTCTGACTCAAGTTAAATGTCCACCCAATTTTACCTGCTTCATACTCGCTCATAAATAAAATTTTAAAGGCGATAAAACATGGAATACTAACTAGAAGAATTAGGTATTTTCTAATGTATTTTGTTTTCAGATAATCAAGAAACATTAAATACAATGCGAGTAAAAAGTTAAACGGATGACTTGTAATTACCAGAATGAATACAATCATGAGTATCAAATGGCTACCAATAGAAGTGTTATCATATTTCTGTAATAAAACAAAAAACAAAACCGCCAAAGCAGTTCCATAGAATTGTTCGAAAATAGGTCCATAAAAGCCAAGATGAACGCCTATCACTTGCATTAAAACAACAAGTAACCAATATCCATGTTTTCCACTGATTTTAAAGCATAAATAACCAATTATAGAATAATAAATAATGTGCCAAACACTAAACACATAGAGAATCCATTGAAGTGGAAAATGAAACTTAGACATCAGCACAACAGGTAACTCTGCTAATGCCAATACATAACGTTGATGTTCGATATGAAAATTAGCCGAATTCAGTGCTTTAAAAAAATAGTAGCTTGTATCGCAAATAAATCGATGTTCTGCAAAGTGCCAAGCAAGTATAAATTGAACTAATAGAATAGCATGAATGAAATAAACTTCAAATGGAAATCGTTTAAAAAATTGCACAAAACTTAATTGAATTAATTAATGTGTAATATTTGAAACTTCACTTGGATTATGTTTGTGCCTAAAGAATATTGCGAATAATAGAGCAATAACAAGTGCATAGGTCGCAAAGCAAAGCCAAATCGAATGCCAGTCTTTATTGCCGCCAATCATAAAATATGTATCAATCACAATACCACTGACTGTGGAGCCTAAAAATGCACCAATACCATTTGTCATCATCATAAACAAGCCTTGTGCCGATGATCGAATTGAAGAATCTGTGGTGGTCTCTACAAACAGTGAACCAGAAATATTAAAGAAATCGAAAGCCATTCCATAGACGATATTTGATAAAATAATAAGAATCAAACCAAAACCTACAGGAGCTCCGAAAGCAAATAATCCAAAACGAAGCACCCAAGCCAGCATACTAAATAGCATAACTTGCTTAATGCCAAATTTTCTTAAAAAGAATGGTATTGCCAAGATAAAAAGCGTCTCCGAAATTTGCGAAATCGACATAATAATCGTTGAGTATTTTACAACGAATGAATCTTTATACTCGTTCATAAATTTAAAACCTGATAAAAAAGCATCACCATACATATTGGTTAATTGCAAAGCAGCGCCGAGGAATAATGAAAAGATAAAGAACAATGCCATTTTTATGTTTGAAAACAGTTTAAAAGCATTGAGACCTAGTTGCTCGAGCAGGGATGCATCCTGTGAAATAGACCTTTGTGGCGGACATTTAGGTAAGGTAAACGAGTAGATACCTAAAATAATCGCGGCTATACCTCCAATAATAAATTGATTCCCATTATCTTTTGAACCTGTTAAATTGGTCATCCACATAGCTGCTATAAATCCAATTGTACCCCAAACCCGAATTGGTGGAAAGGTTTTAACCACATCATAATTTTCGTTTTTTAAAATCGTATATCCAATTGAATTTGACAATGAAATGGTGGGCATATAAAATAGCATAGCTAAAAACATGACCCAATAAAAGTCTTCAGGATTTGTAATAGATGGTAGGAAAAATAATACAATACCATACCCAATATGTAGCAAGCCATAAAGTTTTTCAGCATTTATAAACCTATCAGCGAGTATACCTGTTAGGGCTGGCATAATGATAGATGAAAGTGCTAACGTAGAGAATACACTGCCGAAAGCAGCTCCGCTCCATGCTTTAGTTTCAAACCAATACACGCCAATCGTGATTAACCATGCACCCCAAACAAAAAATTGTAAGAAGCTCATGGCTGTGATTTTTAATTTTGAATTCATGTTGTATTGTTGATGAAAGGTAAATATAATTTCAATTCTTCGAATTATTTCATCCTATTTCAAGCAAACCTATTTGAATGTTAGTAATTTCGTTTTTACAAATTATGTTACAAACAACAAACAAAATAATTATTACTGGTGCTGCAGGCTTTATTGCAAGTCAAATGGCCCTCTTTTTAAATGAAAAAGGTTACGAAAATTTGATTCTGATTGATGACTTTACACCTGACTCTAAACTAAGGAATCATGAATCGATTAAGTGTATCGATAAAATTGATCGGAATCAAATTGAAGCTTATTTGCAGTCGGTTCGTGATATTGATTATGTCATACATTTTGGTGCAAGAACTGATACTACTGAAATGGATTATGCTATCCATCAAAAATTGAATTACGAATATTCTAAAATTCTTTGGCATTATTGCACCTTAAAGCAAATCCCTATGATTTATGCTTCTTCTGCCGCTACTTATGGCAATGGAGAATTTGGTTACAACGATTCTCATGAAATTGTTGAGAAACTTCAGCCTTTGAATCCTTACGGTGTTTCAAAAAATGAGTTCGATAAATTCGCTGTTCTTCAAAATGATACACCCAAGCATTGGTATGGTTTAAAGTTTTTTAATGTGTATGGTCCGAATGAGTATCACAAAGGCAGAATGGCTTCAGTAATTTTTCATGCATTCCATCAAATAAGAAATACTGGAAAAATAAAACTTTTTAAATCCCATCATCCCGATTTTCAGGATGGCGAGCAACTTCGTGATTTTATTTATGTAAAGGACATTCTTGCACAAACCTATTGGACTTTATTAAACTTACCTGCCTCTGGACTTTACAATGCTGGTACAGGGAAAGCGGAAACTTTTAATGCTTTAGCCTATGCGGTTTTTAAGAGTCTTAATCTTGAACCTACTATTGAGTATATCGATACACCGCTAGATATTCGAGATAAGTACCAATATTTTACAGAAGCCAACAATACTAAATTGAGAGGAATCGGCTTTGCGCATAATTACTATAATCTAGAAAAAGGGGTGCACGATTACATTCAACATTATCTACTAAAAATCTAAATATTACCAACGTTGATCATCTTTGGCTTTATATCGAGGTTTGCTTGCTCCACTGCTTGATGATGATGAACTGCGAGGTTTATTATCTGATTTTTTATTGAACGTTGGTTTTCTATCGCTGCTGCCATATTTGCGTGGCGAACCAGAAGTTCTTCCACCACCGCTACCTCCGCCAGCTTGTTCTGCTGTTCTTTCAATGCGCACTTCGCGTCCTTTATGTTCAACCTGATTAAAACCTGAGATAATTCTTTCCGCACTTTTCGCATCTGTATAAAAGAATGAGAAAACACCTTGCATTTCAATATCCTTGATATTATGACCACTTACTTTTGAATTGCGGAATATCAATTCACGCATTTCATCGTAGCGCAGACCATCTTTTTTACCTAAGTTGATGAATAATTTTTCGCCTTCACCTTCGCTGCTTGTTCTTTCTCCACGACGTGCACGTCCACCATCACGATCTCTACCAAATGTTTTTTCAGAGCTTCTACTTGATCTTTGTGTTTCATCGACATTCAAATCTGCATGCTCCATTAAATTGGTATCAAATTTTACTAATTCGCGCGCCATTAATCGTTGCACTAATTCTTCTTTGTCCATTTGCATCAATGGGAAAATCCATTCATTTTTCAACTCAATATTACTTGCATCCTGATAATCGAATGATGAGAAATCAGATACATATTGTTGAATACGTTTTGCGATAATTTCATCTCCTTTAGGGATTAAAAATTTCTCAAACTTCATATTGGCTAGTTTCTCAATTTGATGAAGTTTATAAGCTTCTTTGATATGAAGTAGTGCAATACTAATTCCTTTTTTACCAGCACGTGCTGTTCTGCCACTTCGATGTGTATAATTTTCAATATCATCAGGTAAATGATAGTGTATAACATGCGTTATATCATTTACATCAATGCCTCTCGCTGCAACATCAGTTGCACAAAGAATTTTAACGGTGCGCTTACGAAATTTACCCATTACTTTATCACGTTGTTGTTGCGATAAATCACCGTGCAAACAATCGGCGTTGTAACCCGATTTGATTAATGAATCACTAATATCTTGGGTTTCTATACGTGTGGTACAGAAAATAATTCCAAAGAAATTTTCATTAAAATCAATGATACGTTTTAGGGCAGCAAATTTTTCTTTTGCAGCAACCACAGCATATTGGTGAGTAATATCACTAGATGTTGAGTTCTTTTTACCCACTGAAACTTCTTCAGTATCTTTTAAATACTTATTCGCAATGTTTCTAATTTCTTTTGGCATGGTTGCGCTAAACAAACCTGTCATTTTTTCGCTTGGCGTTTTCGATAAGATGCTTTCAATGTCTTCTTGGAAGCCCATGTTTAGCATTTCATCAGCCTCATCTAAAACTACAGTTTCAATTTGCTCAATTTTTACCGCTTTTCTATCCATCAGATCCATTAATCTGCCTGGCGTTGCTACAATAACATGAGCCCCACGTTTAAGTTCTCGTATTTGCTCCATGATACTGCTTCCACCGTATACAGATACGATGCGAACACCTTGCAAAAACTTGCTATAATTTTTCAAATCATTGCTAATTTGAATACATAATTCACGCGTTGGAGCGATGATAAGTGCTTGGGTATAATTTTTATCTAATGAAAGATGTTGTAAAATAGGTAATCCAAATGCAGCAGTTTTACCTGTTCCTGTTTGCGCTAACGCAATTAAATCTGTTTGGCGTTGTAAAAAAAATGGAATAGCTTTTTGCTGAATTTCCGTTGGATTTTGATATCCTAATGCTTCAATAGCATCAATAATTTTAGGGTTTAAACCTAAGTCTTGAAATGTCGTCATTTTGTACGAGTGTTTTTTTTAAATAAATAAATTAATAATTAGTTCTATCAGAATTGGCCTTGTGGAGATATATAGCCAATTTGGAACTCTTGAATAATTGATGTTTACATACGAGGATGTAATTAAAATGAAAACACTCTTTCCTTTAAAAGAGATGGACCCATAGTTCGCGAAGCTATAACTTATACGCGGATAACATTTCTAAGAACTAATTTCGCTGCAAAGCTAATCGAATAAATTAGGTAAAATGCGAATGAATTGCTAATCAACTTCGAGTACTATCATTTCTTTCCCAAAATTTTCACTATGTAAAATAATTTGTTCTATGAAATTATCTGGTAGCATTTTAATCATTGTAAAATAATTCAAGCTTCGTTCTTGTAGTGTATTGTTAGGAAATAAACCATCATGTAATTCACACAACTGATTCAATCTGTCTTGATTTTTTCGTTTTATTTGGGCTTTAAATTTTTGTTGAACTCGTTTATTTAATCTCTGATATTTGGCTTGATGTGCAAGCATACTTTTTTCAAGCTGTGAAGAGATGCTGGTGCCTAAAGCTATTATCTCTTGCATTTTTTCATGCATAGCTTCTTGCTTCTCTGACAAGGCAATTAAGAATGGGTCGCTTATTAGTTCCGCTTTTATATTCTCTTCTGGTTGTTTAAAAATGCGACTCCACGATAGATTAAGCTTCGCCATCTTTTTAGTTTGTGCCGCTGTTATTATCTGAAATGAATTACGTAAAATTAAAATCGGAAAATTCACTTTAAAATTGTTAAACAATGATTTCAAGGGCAACCAATAGGCAAGTTCTCCCCCACCGCCTACAAAGGCAATATTGGGCAAAATCATCTCTTGATACAAGGGTCTTAACATCACATTGGGTGAAAAATGTTCGGGATGATTATTAATTTCTGTTAGTATTTCTAACTTTGAAAAATGTAAATCTGTATTAAGTACTTTGTATTGATCACCATCTTGAATGATTCGCTCTCGTATTCCTTTTAGTAAATAAAACAGATTTATTTCGCGAGGTGTCGCTTGACTTTTGTAATGCTGCTGAAAATTTTGAATGGCTTGTGAGGATATTTGAAAGGAAGCTTGCTTCTCAATTTCATTGAAAAAAACTTCTTGAAAGATTTGTTTCAATGCTGCCCTATTTGCGTCCAGTATCACCAAACCATATTTGCCGAATAGAAAATTTAGAAGTATTAAAGTTGCTTCTGATAACGTATTATTTCCATCATAGGCTATTTTTAAAGCATCGATGAGTGATGCCTCAAATGCTATATTTTCGTTTAAGGTCGCAATCAATTCGTCTCTCAGTGGCAATAAATCTTCGGTCGACATTTCTCCGCATGCACCAGTCTGTGTTGTTTGCCATCGCAGTTTCTTCTCTTGTAAATTGAAAGTGCCTATTTCTTCGATGTCATTGTCTTCTGATCCCATAAAATAAATAGGTACAAAATTGTAGTTAGGAAACCACTCTTTGCATTGATTAGCTAGTCGTATTGTATGTGCAATTTTGTATATCACATATAAGTAGCCTGTGAAAATATTGGGTTGATGTGCTGTACAAATTGTGAATGTATTTTCATGCGCTAAAAGGGCAATATTATCTACAACTTGATTTTCTTTTGCTATAGTTTCATAATCTGTATGCAAACTTGAGAATAATGTATGACGTGTACTTGTTGAAATTATTTTTGACTTCAATTGCCTTTCAAGATTTTCTTTAGATGGAAAAGCGTGCACGAATGGCTTAAGTGCATCACTTTCATTAATGTAATCCAATACTACTTTCGAAAAATAACCTGTTTCAGCTAACTTTATTTTATGGCTTTGCATCATTCAATTTATTGGGTAATGCCATCTTTCATGGTGTAAAATCTGTCACTGAGCTTTGCAAGTTCTTGGTTATGTGTTACCAAAATAAAAGTTTGTTTCAATTCGTTTCGCAACTCATTCATCATAGCAAAAATGGTGTTTGAATTTTCGCTATCCAAATTGCCAGTAGGTTCATCTGCTAAAACAATTGCTGGATTATTAATTAATGAACGTGCAATAGCAATACGTTGTTGTTCACCACCTGATAATTGCGTTGGTTTATGATTGAGTCGATGATCCATTTTAAGCAAGGTTAATAAATCCTTTGCACGTTGTGTTGTAGCTTTCTTATCTGATTTAGCAATCCAAGCAGGCATACATACATTTTCTAAAGCACTAAATTCTGGTAATAAATGATGAAACTGAAATACAAAACCGATATGCCGATTCCTAAAGTCAGCCAGTTTTTTCTCGGAAAGTTTTAATACATCTGTATCTCGAATCAATAATTCTCCTGAATCAGGGGGTTCGAGTGTACCTAATATATGCAATAAAGTACTTTTACCAGCACCTGATGCACCAACAATAGCAACAATCTCTGACTGATTTACAGATAGATTTACACCATTTAAAATGGGCAAATCTCCATAGCTTTTTTTGATAGCTTTTGTGGATAACATATTGCAAACTTAATGATTTGGAAGTTATAATTTAAATGTTACATTTGCGCAAAATTGAAAATCTAAAAATAATTAACTATGTTTTGGAGTTTAGAATTGGCTTCTCATTTAGAAGAAGCACCATGGCCTGCCACTAAAGACGAATTAATCGATTATGCCATTCGATCTGGTGCGCCAGTTGAAGTTATCGAAAACATTCAGGAGTTAGACGATGAGGTGGAGATATATGAAGGCATCGAAGATGTATGGCCTGATTACCCAACTCAAGAAGACTTCTTCTTCAATGAAGACGAGTATTAAAAAAAAGCGTTCTACGGAACGCTTTTTTTATGTCAATGATATTTATAATCCTATGAACTGTCGAATTGCAGCAATTTGTGGATCACTCGGATTTAATTGATAGGCGCGAGTCCAAGCTCTTCGTGATTCGTTCACGTCACCAGCTTGTTGAGAAAATCCACCGTAATCATACCATAATCTAGCGTTTAAAGTATCATATTCTAAAGCCTTACCTAAATATGTTCTGCCCTCAAGCCATTGTTTTTTCTCTGCTAATTTATACGCATCTTTCATGTAGGCTTGTGTAAGCATGCTGTAAAATAATTCACGACGCGGGTGACCTTTGTAGATGGTAAATGCTTTCATCCAAGCGCTTTTACTGCTATCGAAAATCCCTAATTTTGCATAGGCCAAACCTAAATTTAAGTACCCATTGACAAATTTTGGATGCAATTTCACTGCTTTGTCACTATACTTTATTGACTCAATAATATACATCGTATCTTTTCCTTTGTTGATGGGTTGTTCAGATAAGTCTAAATTTCTACCACCTGCATTTCCATTTAACGATACACTTTCTGGATTCGTTTTTACATCGGTGAGTGCCAAACTAATATCATTCTTCC
>Ga0315904_10006880_pt1 | contig 15412 bp, 11 predicted proteins | sample LakEriMetagenome_6_FD_203529 | JGI IMG/M metagenome (GOLD analysis project Ga0315904, IMG submission 203529) | Freshwater fungal communities from buoy surface, Lake Erie, Ohio, United States - Buoy 12 MA120 | ecosystem: Environmental > Aquatic > Freshwater > Lake | place: USA: Lake Erie, Ohio... | reverse complement strand
ATTGATGCATGCTTCGGGGCGGGCGCAAATTCCGTGGCTTCAAGTTGGAAGTGCGGCAACGCTGCCAGCAGATGGTCGAACAGGTCGGATTGCAACGTCTCGTATGATTCCCAGTCCTTCGCCACAGAGAAGCAGTACACTTCGAGTGGAATGCCCTCCGTCGTGGGCTGCAGCTGCCGAACGAGCAGGGGCATGCCCTGGTGCACACGCGGGGAATGCTGCAGATACGCAATCGCATAATTTCTGAAGAGGCCCAAATTTGTGAAGCGTCGCCCGCCCAGCGGATGGGAGAGGAGGGAGGTCGTGGCCGAATTTGCTGAGGCAATTTCCGCTTTGCGCGCTGTCAACCAGGGGCGGAAGAGCTCTAACTGCAGCAAGTCGTCCACCAGTTCGTCGGATGCGAAGTGCACGGAAGTGGTGCGCACCAGGAGGTGGCGTTTGATGCGGCGACCGTCTCCTTCCTGCATGCCGCGCCAGTTCTTGAAGGACTCCGAGATGACCGCATAGGCAGGGATGACGGTGTAGGTGAGGTCCCAGTTTTGGACTTTCACGGAAGTCAAATTGATTTCAACGACGGTGCCGTCGGCCCCGAACTTTTCCAATTCCACCCAGTCGCCGAGCCGCACGAGGTCGCCGGTGCTCATTTGGACGCTGGCCGTCAGGCCGAGGAGCGCATCCCGGAATACCAGCAAAATGATTGCGGTTGCGGCCCCCAAGCTTCCGAGGATGACGCCCACAGACTGCCCACTCAAGGTGGCCACAAGGGCCAATCCCGCGAGGATGCCCACGAGGATCTTGCCGACTTGCACATAACTGTTGATGGGCTTGTCTCGGAGTGAGTTTACATCCGCAAATGCTGTGCGAAACCCGTTTAGCAAGGCGAACACCACAAGCACGCTGTTCACGATCCCACCTAACCGCAACACGCGGCGAACAAACAATTCACCCACCGGGTACTGCTCAAGTGCCGCATCCGCCACGATGCCCATCACCACCAGCGGGAGAAACAGGGCGAGCCGATTGAGGAATGGGCTGTTCATGACCTCCCAGCCGGGGGCCGCCGGCATCGAACGCTTCCATTCGCGCAGCGTCACCCCCAACGCCATCCGCAACACCCACCACCCGAAAGCAGCCACGACCGCTCCGATGCCTAACATCGCAGCGACCTCACTCATCTCCAGCACCACCGGCTCGCCGGCCCATGCGGCCCCAAGCCGCTCTGCCCACGTCGTTGCTTGCACTTCCATGCCCCGAAGGTACAATTGTGCAAAACGAGTGAACAACCTGTTCATGGCGTGTGGAAACCGGAGCCGCTCCACATGCATCTTTGGGTTCGGAGACGTGTACGCTAGTTCGGCGACCCGTCCCGGAACCGGGAGGGCGGGCGCACCGCTTTGCGAAGGCCTTCAGCAACCGCTGGAGGCCTTCGCTTCCTCCGCCCTACCTTCGCCCAATGAACCGAAAAACCGTAGAGGCCCCCGGCACCTTGCTCGATTTCCTGGTGGGAACGTGCGGCGTGGCCACGAATACACGTGCGCGTAAAACCATCAAGGCAGGGGAAGTTTCGGTCGACGGGATTCCTGTTCGCATCCCGTCTACGGCCCTTGTACCGGGCCAAAAAGTAGCCTGGGGCAAAACACCGGCTCGGGATTTCGACGTCGCACCGGTGCGCCCTGCGAAAACTGTGAAAGCCCCGGCCACCGCGGTGGAGCCGCCGTTTGAAATCGTGCACGAAGACGAACAGCTGATTGCCTACATCAAGCCGGCGGGCTGGGTCTTCGCGTCTCCTCGCCCCCAAGTGAAGTCGGCCTACAGCCGCATGCGGGAATGGCTTGCGGTCGCGCGGCCCCAATGCACAGACCTGCATTTCGTCAACCGGATCGAGATGGAGTCTTCCGGCATCTGCATCATTGCGAAAGATCGGCGGGTGCGGACCGAGCTGCAGAGCCATTGGGCCTCGTTCCCGAAGCGCATCTACCTCATTGTTGAGGGGGCTGTGCCTGTGGACGGCGACATCACGGTGCTCGAACAGGACGAAAAAGGCCGCAACATCCGGGCCTATCCCTACCGGGCCATGCGGGCAAACGACCGCTACACGATGATGCGCGTCGAGGCAGATCCCGATGACATTCCCGCGTTGTTGGGGGGATTGCGCCGCCTCAATGCGGTGTTGCTGGGAAAAGGAAAAGAGGCCCCGGACCCGATGGGGCGTGCAGGCATCCACTTGTTCGAAGTGGCACTGAAAGGTCCTGATGGAGAAGAGCTGGTGCTGAAATCGCGTGTGCCGCGTGAATTCCTAACCCTGATGCGCGGAGGAAAGATCAGAGGGCATAGCGCGCCGAAATCCAATCCCGCAACTCCCGCGACTCGCCCGGTGAAAGCGACCGAAAAGCAAGGCGCATCGCCCGCCGCAGCATCACGGGCTCCCCGTGCACGTGGCGTATAAGCGCCTTGTACTGTTCCAGCACGGTCGGAGGATGCTGTATGGGAATGCCGAGGGGTGCCATGGAAGTGCCTTTTTGTGGCTGCTCGTACGAAGCCGCACCGGCGCAGGTTGCACCCCGCTGAAATGACAAGCGCCGGGACGTTTCCCGGCGCCTGCTTAACCTAAACCAAATCAACTTGCGATGCCTTTTCCGCCTGTGCGGAACGCTGCTTGTTGCAAGAGTTTGTGCAAGGGGTGTGCCAAATCGCGCACGATCGCCCGTCCGAAGCGCCAACTCCCGTTAATTTTGGCCCCAAACACCACGCCATGTCTTCTCCGGTCTACATCGTCTCCGCCGTTCGCACCCCGATGGGGAGCTTTCTCGGCAAACTTGCCGCGCTGTCTGCACCCGATCTCGGCGCCGTGGCAATCCGCGCGGCGATGGAGCGGGCTGGCCTCCCAGCCGATGCGGTGAACGAAGTGTTCATGGGGCATGTCCTGCAGGCCGGCGTGGGCCAAGCCCCTGCGCGCCAGGCCGCACTCAAAGCGGGCCTGCCGAACACCGTCCCCTGCACAACGGTGAACAAAGTGTGCGCGAGCGGCATGAAGGCCATCGCACTGGGCGCTCAAGCCATAGCGCTCGGAGAAGCAGACGTCGTGGTCGCCGGCGGCATGGAGAGCATGAGCCAAGTTCCGCACTACCTCCGCGCCCGGGAGGGGGCGCGGTTTGGCCACCAACAACTCACCGATGGCATGCTCCACGACGGGCTCACGGACGTGTACAGCGCCCGCCACATGGGTACGTGCGGCGATGCCTGCGCGGAGACCCACGGGTTCAGCCGCGAGGCCCAAGATGCCTTCGCCGTTCAGAGCTATGTCCGGGCCGCGGAAGCATGGCAAACCGGGGCATTTGCGGACGAAGTGGTGCCCGTCCCAGTGCCACAACGCAAGGGAGAACCCGTACTCGTGGTAGAAGACGAGGAGTACCGCAACGTGGTCCTGGACAAGATTCCGGGTTTGAGGCCTGCATTTTCTCCCACCGGCACCGTCACTGCCGCGAATGCTTCGACGTTGAATGACGGCGCAAGTGCCTTGGTGCTCTGCTCGGAAGCCGCGCTTGCCGCACACGGACTCACCCCCATCGGAAAGGTGGTGGCGGCCGCGGATGCCGCCCACGAGCCAGAGTGGTTCACCACGGCCCCTGCGCTGGCCGTCCCGAAGGCGCTCGCGCGGGCAGGATGGTCCACGGATTCCGTGGATCTCTGGGAACTCAACGAAGCCTTTGCGGTCGTCGGTTTGGTCAACATGCAGTTGCTCGGACTCGACCCGGCGCGTGTGAACGTCAACGGCGGTGCCGTCGCACTTGGGCATCCGCTGGGCTCGAGCGGTTCACGGATCGTCGTCACCTTGCTGCATGCCTTGCGGAAACGGGGCTTGAAGCGCGGAGCTGCAGGCATCTGCAACGGCGGCGGCGGCGCTTCCGCGCTGTGCATCGAAGCGTGGGGATGATCGAACGTTCGCATGTGGTGATTGTCCCCGTCGCGCCGCTGCGGGCAGGGGCAGACGACCGGGCAGAATTGGTTTCAGAACTCCTTGCAGGGGAACCGGTGGTTCTCGAGGAGGAGGGAAGTGGCCCGTGGGTTGCTGTCCAAACCGTCCGCGACGGCTACCGGGGTTGGTGCGATCGGAAACAACTTGCGGCAGGGGCCTTCACGGACGGTGTGCGGTGTTTTGAGCCCTTCGCGCCCTGGGTGCGCACATCCGACGGTGCCACGCTGTATCTGCCTTGGGGAGCCACGGTGCATCGGCAGCCAGAAGGGACCTACACGCTGGGAACCAGCACGTTGAAACGAGTAAATCCCGAAGCAGACCGCCCTGCCTGTCCCGCAGCACTCGCGGCGACGTGGCGAGGGGTGCCCTACCGTTGGGGCGGAAAGACGCACTTCGGGGTGGACTGCTCCGGGCTGGTCCAGCAGGTGTTTGCGGCCTTGCGCATTGCATTGCCGCGGGATGCCGCGGACCAAATCCATTGCGGAACCTCCATTCCCTCTGAATTGCGTCAAAAGGGGGATCTCGCCTTCTTCACAAACCGCGATGGCAAGGTCATCCACGTAGGCATCTGCACCGGACCCGACGCGCTGCTGCATGCGTCCGGTGAGGTCCGCGAGGACCCGCTCGATGTGCAGGGAATCCGCCATGCCGTCACCGGTGAGAGGACGCACACGCTGTGCGGAATTCGGCGCATCTCCTACGCCGTTTGACTGCGGATCTGAATCAGAAAAAACGCTTCCCGCTGGCGACCTGATCGCGCAGCAAGGGGGAACAGCGGTACCGATCTTCCCCGAACCGTGCACAGCCCACTCCGGTCCCAAGGCATCCGACCAAGCGCACAGACCCCGCGGGTAATTCACCCCGCGCACCATGGCTCGGTCCACATCGGTGGCCGTTGCGATCCCCCAAAACACCGCGTCGGCCGCTTCGTTGATGAGCATCGCCAGAATGCGCTCACTCACTTCCGGCAGATCCAGCGGTTCTGGCGCAGGGTTGCCTTCCGCATAGTCGTAGTGTCCACGGCCGGACTTGCGGCCCAGCCAGCCTGCTTGGACCAGGCGTTCTTGCACGATGCTCGGCCGATACCGGGGATCCGAGAAGGTTGCAGCGAACACCGTCGACGTAACGGCGAAGTTGATGTCGTTTCCGATGAGGTCCATCAACTCAAACGGCCCCATGCGGAATCCCAGATGTCGCATGGCCGAATCCACCTGCATGGGCGTGGCAATGCCTTCTTCCACGCACCGCAAGGCCTCCCCGTAGTACGGTCGCGCCACGCGGTTGACGATGAACCCGGGCGTATCCCGGGCCAAGGCCGGCTCCTTGCCCCAGCGGTGGAGGAGGTCCGCGCAGGCTGCGGGCAGTGCGGGATGCGTTTGGAGCGCGGGGATGACTTCGACCAGCGCCATCAGAGGGGCAGGATTGAAGAAATGCAGGCCGATCACGCGCTCCGGACGGGTGCATGCCGCAGCGACTCCGGTCACGGAAAGCGACGAAGTATTCGTGGCCAACACCGCATCCTCAGCGACATAGCGCTCCAGGGTGGAGAACAAATCCGCCTTGACGTCCGCGCGCTCGACCACCGCTTCGATGACCAGTCGTGCCCCCTGAACCTCCTGCAAATCCGTGGCATACACGAGGCGACTTAGGACCAGGGCCGCTTCTGATTCCGTCCGCTTGCCCTTTGCTACAAGGCCTGAAAAGACGTGGATGTGGGAGGCTTTTGCCCGATCCAGTGCGTCCAGAGATGCGTCGACCAAAACAACGGGATGCCCCGCCTGGGCCGCCACCTGCGCGATGCCCGCACCCATGGTTCCTGCACCGATGACCGCGACGCTGAAACCGTCCTCCTGCAGCTTGAATTGCCCCATGGCGCGAAGTTCGTACGCCGATGTCGAACTTTGGCACACACAACCGCGAACGGATGCACCCGATGGAACAGTTGGAGGAGCTTGCGAGCTATCTCAGAGAGCGTGGAATCAAGGAAGTAGACTGTGCCATCGTCCTGGGCACGGGGTTGGGCGATTTGGCGCAGCACATCGTCCCCGCGGTCACGCTCGGCTACAACCAGATGCCGCATCTGCCAGTGGCAACCGTTGAATACCACTTCGGTAAGCTCCTGTATGGCGAGCTCGAGGGCCGCAAGGTCCTCGCTTGGCAAGGCCGCTTTCACTACTACGAGGGCTATGGGATGGACCAAATTGTGATGCCGGTCCGGGTCAGTCGGCTCCTCGGTGCCCGTGCGGTCCTCCTCTCGAACGCTGCCGGCGGCCTGCGTCCGGGCCTGAAAAAAGGAAGCCTCCTGTGCATCGACGACCACATCAACTTGCTTCCGGAGCACCCCCTTCGTGGCCCCAACCTGGACGCTCTGGGCGAGCGGTTTCCCGACATGAGTCAGCCGTACCATGCCGGATTGCAGCGCGCGCTGCATGAAGCCGCCGACGAAGCTGGACTCCGCCTAGAAACCGGCGTGTACGTGAGTGTGCCGGGGCCTTGCCTCGAAACCCGCGCCGAGTACCGGTATTTGCGCTCCATCGGAGCCGATGCCGTGGGCATGTCGACCGTTCCGGAGGTCATTGCTTGCGCACACATGGGCATGCCGTGTGCGGCGGTCAGCGTAATCACCGATGAATGCGATCCGGACCAGTTAGCACCGTTCCACATCGCGGACATCGTCGCCGTAGCGCGGTCGAGTGAAGCGGGACTGACCTCGATTGTTCGGGGGGCGTTGCGGCGTTTAGACGAGGCGCTCGCACCACGTTCGTAAACGAAAGGGGCTCAGTTACAAAAAGGTCCGACATCGAACGGACTTCAAGCCGCTTCTTCGCGGCATGGCTTTTTTCCTCTCCCCCCAGCGCGCTTGCACAGATTGCGGTGCACCGCTGCATGCAGGCAGAACCGACAAGCGGTTCTGCGACGATGCCTGTCGACTCCGACACCACCGCAAGACCCTGACGCCCCATCCGGTATTGCACGAAGTCGATCGGACGTTGCAGCGCAACCGCTCGCTCTTGAAAAAGGCGCGCAACGAGGCCTTGGACGCCAGGCCCGCAGAGGAAGCCTTTCGGTGGCTGCGCAGGCAAGGATTTGACTTCAACTTCCATACGCACATCAGCACACTGCCGGATGGTCGGTTAGCGGTCATGTGCTACGAAGAAGGCTATGTGGTGGAAGAGTGCGGCGTGCGGCCGCTGCATCCATCACCGCCGCCTGCGCTTAGCTGAGGAGCCTCCAGGCTTGCGCTTCTTTTCATGAAACGCGCCTGCATACGTCGGGTCGAGTCGCCTGCGTTCAAAATCGATGGCGCGGGCCTGGTCCTTCCGCTCGCCCGGAGATGTTTCCACTTCCGACAGCCCTTCCGGCAGCCCCAGCCGTTCCGGTCGCGAACCGACTTGCGCTTCGATGCGTTCCCATGCATACCGTTCTCCAGGATCCACCAGCGTTACCGCCCGTCCGGTGCGGTGCGCCCGCCCCGTTCTTCCGATGCGGTGCACGTAGTCCAAGGGGTCCCGCGGCACCGTCAAGTTGATCACCACTTCCGTTTCTGGCACATCGATGCCCCGGCTGGACACGTCCGTGCTAACCAAACAGCGCACTTCGCCTCCCCGGTATGCCTCCATCGCATTCATTCGGGTGTGCTGCGCCTTGTTGCTGTGCAAGGTTCGCACCCCTTCCGGAAACACCTCTTCCAGCACGCGTGCAACGGCTTCCGCCTGTCCCTTCTCTCGAACGAACACGAGCATGCGATGTTCCGCCCCCAACACACTGGCCAAATGCTTCGCAAAAAGCAGCTTCGTCGGGAAATTCGGCAAGAATGCCACCTGCTGGGTCACATTGACAGCGGCGGTAGCTTGGGGCGCCGCTTCGACGCGCACGGGCCACAACAGGAACTCGTCTGCGAGCCGCTCCACCCGGGTGGGAAATGTTGCGCTGAAGAGGATGTTCTGCCGCTTCCGTGGCAGCACTTCCTGCAGTTGCCGCAGCTGCGGCATGAATCCCATGTCCATCATCCGGTCCGCCTCATCCAACACCACTGCCGTGACTTTTTTAACCACCAGCGCCTCTTTCCGGTAAAGCTCCCAGAATCGTCCCGGTGTCGCAACCACCAAATCGATGCCCCCAGCAAGTTCTTCGGCTTGCTTCTGGGGCCCCACTCCTCCGTACAGAGCACAAATTCTCAAATCGGTAAATGCTGCAAATCGGACAGCTTCGCGGTACAATTGGACGACCAATTCTTTCGTGGGAGCCAAGACCACCGCCCGGGGAACTTGGCCTTGGGCATGGCTCAACTGCTGCAGCACGGGAAGGAGGAAGGCGGCTGTCTTGCCCGTTCCAGTCGGTGCAATCCCGATAACGTCTTGCCCGGCCAGCAGCGGCGGAATGGCGAGCTCTTGGATGGGTGTAGGTTCCGTGAATCCTGCTTCTGCAATCGCCTTGCAAGCATTTGGACGGAGGCGGAGTGCGGCAAAATCCATGTGCCAAAGGTAGGCGGCCTAAATTGCGCCCGAATTCTCGCAGGCATGCCCACTGACCCTTTGGCCCATATGCGGCCCCTTCAAGACTCGGAAGTACCTGAAGCAGCGAAGTTTCTGCGGGAAGAAGTGGACTGGCATGCGGAGTTGGATGGCATGCTCGGACATCCCGCAGTGCAAGATTTGGTCGCTGCTTTGCATGCGGTTTCCTCGGTATGCGAGTTTCAGGAGCGGATTTCTCAGCCGCTGATCCAAGTCTTGCTGCTGCATACCGCCGGAGAAGTGGTCTTTGAGTATCCGGAGCATTTTGACGCGCGCGGCGCTTTGTTCATTTCGAATCACCGGGACATCGTTCTCGACCCTTCCCTTGTCAATTTGGCCTTGGTGCAGCGGGGCTTTCCCACCACAGAGATAGGAATCGGCAGCAATCTGCTGCGATTGCCGTGGGTGGAAAAGCTTGTGCGCTTGAACAAGAGCTTCATCGTGCAACGCGGGGGCTCCCCTCGGGAGCAATTGCAGCGCAGTGCCGAGGTGGCGGCCTATGTTCGGGAGGCCGTGCTCGAGCGCGCTGCAAGCGTTTGGCTCGCGCAGCGAGAAGGCCGGGCAAAAGACGGCGACGACCGCACGTCTCCCGCGTTGGTGCGCATGTTGCTCGACGAAGGCGGGCAAAGTGCTTGGAATGCCCTGCGCGTGCACCCGGTGTGCCTGACCTATGAATGGGACCCGTGCGATGCGATGAAGGTGCGTGAAATCCTCCTGCGCGCCGCGGGAGATGGCGCTTACGAAAAGGCTTCCGGGGAAGACGAACGGAGCATGCGCCTCGGGCTGCTCGGTCCCAAAGGCGGCATCCGCGTGCGCATTTTGCCCCCTGTGGGATGGCTCGAGGGACCGGGCAGGACCGCCCACGTGTTGGCCGCAGAAATCGACCGGCACATTCACGCCGGTTACGAGCCTTTCCCATCCCATCTGTGGGCCGCTGCGCAAGCCACAGGTGAGGCGTTCGAGGGTCCGGAAGAAGTCCGTCAGGCATGCACAGCGCGCGTGGACGAGGTCGTCGCATACGTGCAAATGGACACCCCCTTCAGCAGGGATGAGATTGCAGCCGCCTGGTGTGCGATGACGGCTCAGCCTTTGCTCAACGCACGGGCTGCTTGGGCCAACACGATCCCCCCAGCAACCGCCGCATTCAGAGATTCCAACTGACCACTTCCTGGAATGGCGAGCGCCCCTGCGGCTGCCTCCCGCAGAGCAGGCGTAGGACCGTGGGATTCCGATCCGACGCACACAATGGACGGTTCCCAGACGTGCCCTGCAATGTCCTGCCCCGCCGCATCCAGGATGTAACACGGAAGCGAAGAAGAACGCACCGCATCTACCAAATCCACTTCCACCACAGGCACATGAAAGACGGCACCCATGGCGGCTTGGATGGTCTTTGCTGACCAGGGGTCTGCCCCCCGGTGATCCACCCATACGCCCGCACAACCGAACCACAGGGCCGTCCGAATCAGGGTGCCCACATTGCCGGGGTCGGAGATTCCATCCAGCCCCAAAACAATCGGACAGACGGCCGCATGCACATCGAAAGCCGCAGACTGCACAGGTTTCTCTGCCAACGCCAGAATGCCCGGTGCGGTTTTCATGGAACTCATGCGTTCCATTTCGCGCGCGCTGCACATTTCAGCAAGGGCCACATGCGAAGCAGGAATGTCAGCGCACCGCTCCTGAACCGCGTAAATTCGCACGACCGTCCAATCGCTTCGGCACAGTTCCACTGCACTTTTGACGCCCTCCACCACGACCAACCCGTCGGATGTCCGAGCACTGCGTTCCCGGAGGGCGCGGATGTGGAGCACGTCGTGTCGAGTAGCCATGGGAGGGAAGTGGCTTCGAATGTACGCGGTAGCCGCGGTGCTTTTTGCGAGTGCAGGCTGCCATCCGACGCGGAATTTGCCCGAAGGCGTGCATGTTTTGGTCGAGAATCGTGTCGAATGGCAACTCCCGGATTCCGGATTTCTAGGCGCAGTGCCTGAAACGGCGCCCTATTTCCGCCAAAAGCCCGACCGTCGCACCTTCGGCATCCGCTTGCACGCCCGTGCCCATGCCTTGATCCGACCGGATCGGCTCGAGCAGGCGACCCTGCGACGAGCGGAGCGCGGAAAAGCCCCTGGGGGCCTGCGGCACGCGGTTGCGCTGGGGTTCGGTGAACCGCCGGCTGTGGTGGACGCCGAAGCCACGGACCGTACACGGAGAAGCCTTGAGGCCGTAGCGCGCGAGACCGGTTTTCTCGGGGCCACGGTCGTGGTGCGACCGGATACTTTGCGCCGACGCGGCATCCGCATGCAGTATACGGTGGACTGCGGCCCGCTTTGGACCATTCGATCTGTCCGGTTTCTGACCGAGGGCACAGGCATCTCCCCTGAAACCATCGAGTCCGGATGCCGCATCCGATCTGGGGGGGCATTCGACGTGCGTGCACTCGAGGCCGAACGCTCCCGGATTGCTTCTGTGCTCCAATCCGCCGGGTACGCCGGATTCGACGAAGCCTACGTGAAGTTCATCGCGGACACGCTGGGGCAATCCGGGGCATCCGCGCACGGGGTAGACATCGATCTTGTGGTGTTGCCGCGGACCTACACGTCCGGACCGGATGCAGAGGCCGTTCCGCACCGCCGTGCGCGGTTTGGAGAAATCCGCGTCCTCCAAGACCCTGCATTCGGCACGAAAACGCTTCGACCAGAGCTGCTTGCGCATTGCATCGCTGCGGAATCGGGCATGCGCTACAACCGCCAAGTCCTCGAACAAAGCTACCGGCGGCTGATGGCCTTGCCTGCCGTGGCACGTGTGGAAATCCCGACGGTCCCCGCCGCGGGGCATCCAGAGGGCGACTTGCTCGACGTGGAAGTGCGCATTGCCCCGAGGCCTCGGTTAGGCTGGGCCACTGAAATCGACTTCACCCGAACCGATGCACGGTACGGGCCGCTTGCACGGATGACCTGGACGGACCGCAACGCAAGCGGCCGTGGGGATGTCTTCGAAGCCGCCTTTTCCGGTGGAATTCTCTCGACGCGCCCCTTCAGTTACACGGAGGCTTCACTCGTCCCGAACAGCGGCGAGTGGTCCGGGGAGTTCCGATATTCCATTCCCGGGGTGCCGCCCTTCCCGTTGCGCCGATTTCGGCCGTCGAGCGCACCGCGCACCGAAGCGGCGGCCGCATTCCGGCGGGAGTCCCGACCGGACTATGTGCGAAAGACCCTCGCCGTGCGGCATGGGTTCAGTTGGATCGAGAATCCCGAACGCAACAGCACCGTGCAAGTCGATTTGCTCGAGGCGACCTTCACCGACATTGCCCCGATGACCGCGTTCGAGGTTTGGCTCGCAGGGGAGGACAATGCCTTTCTTTCCAGCCGATTCCAAGACTACGCAGCACTGCTGTCGCGGATCACGTGGGGCACCGGACTGCGCAACGGCCGTGGAAGCAACCGGATCTCCGTGGAATGGGCCGGTCAGGCGTTGCGCGCACTCGGATCCACGCTCGATTTGAGGCAGAATGCTGCGGACCAAATGTTGATTGCCGGCGTGCCGTTCGCGCAGTTCTTCCGCGTGGAGAACGAGCTTCGCTGGGCGCAGAGCATCTCCGAAACGGGCACGTTCGCGATGCGGCTTTTCACGGGTGCGGGGCTCCCGGGGGCGAACCTTGGGACCTTGCCGTACGACCGTTCCTTTTACGGGGGCGGTGTCAACGGCTTGCGCGGGTGGGCGACGCGGGACCTCGGCCCCGGAACCACCGGTGGGGGAGAAGCCCAAGACGGTGTCATCAAAGGCCTTGGCGATGTGCGCCTCGAAGCAAACGCCGAGTACCGCCAGGAGGTGACCGATTTGTGGGGAATCGCGGTCTTTGCGGAGGCCGGTAATGTCTGGTTGACCGGGGATGCCGCGCCGCAAGCGACGTGGCACGGCTCGGGCAAGTGGGCCTCGATTGCTGCAGACATGGGGGTCGGGGTTCGGCTTGACTTCGGGTTTTTCTTGCTCCGCGTGGATGGCGGGCTGCGGGCGTACGATCCGGGCAAATCGGAGGGAAGTCGGTGGATCGGACAAGGGCCGCTCGCGGGTGCGGTGCATTTGGGAATCGGCCACCCGTTCTGACCCTGCGAGCAACGACCTACATTTGGCCCCACAACCGAACGACATGGGATGGTTTAAGCGCAGCCAAGAAGGCATTACCACGAAAAGTGCCGAGAAAAAGGAGATTCCGGAAGGCGCCTGGCACCGGTGCCCGACCTGCAAGACCGTCGTGACGTCGCAACAGCACGCCGACTCCCTGCTGGTATGTTCGACCTGTGGCCACCACGACCGCATGGGCAGTGCCGGGTACTTCTCGCTGCTCTTTGACGGCGGGAAGTTCCGCGAAATCGCGCCGAAGCTCGAGTCCGCCGATCCGTTGCATTTTTCGGACACCAAGCCGTATTTGGGCCGTTTGGCTGAAGCCCAAAAGAAGACCGGACTCACGGATGCCATCCGCACGGCCTCCGGCGACCTCGATGGCAACCCCGTGGTCATCAGCTGCATGGACTTCGAATTCATCGGGGGCTCCATGGGCGCGGTCGTGGGGGAGAAGATTGCCCGAGGCATCGACCATGCCATCAAAAAGGGGTGTCCCTTCGTGTGCATCAGCAAGTCGGGAGGCGCGCGCATGATGGAGGCCGGGCACAGCCTCATGCAAATGGCAAAAACCAGCGCCAAACTGAGTTTGCTCGCGCGGGAAGGGTTGCCCTTCGTCTCCGTCCTCACCGATCCGACGACCGGCGGGGTGACGGCATCGTTTGCCATGCTCGGCGACGTGAACATTGCGGAACCCAATGCGCTCATCGGATTTGCAGGGCCGCGCGTGGTGAAAGAAACCATCGGCCGTGACTTGCCAGAAGGCTTCCAGCGTTCCGAGTTTCTGCTTGAACACGGATTCCTCGATGCCATCGTGGAGCGGAAGGAACTCAAGGCAAAGCTGGCCTTCCTGCTGCAGGCGATGCACGACCGAAAGCCCGAGTAAACATCCCGGGAAGGAGGTGGTTTGGAAGTGATGAAGAACCCGCCTACCTTTGCCGCCTCAATTCTCGCATCACGAACATCCAAGCGATTTCGAAATGTACTTAGACGCTCAAAAAAAGATTGAGTTCTTCACGAAGTTCGGGAAGGACGCACAGGACACCGGAAGCTCCGAGGCCCAGATTGCAATGTTCTCATACCGCATTGCGCACCTCACGGAACACCTCAAGCAGAACCGGAAGGACTTCAACACGCAACGCGCCCTGATCAAGTTGGTCGGCAAGCGCCGGAAGTTGCTCGATTACCTCAAGGCGAACGACATCAGCCGGTACCGGGCCATTGTTGCGGAACTCGGCTTGCGCCGCTGATTGCAAAACACATTCAAGGAGAGGGCAATTCACGCAATTGCCTTCTCTTTTTTTCGCCCTATGCCTGCAACGGGCAGGCAGATGACACACTGACACGATGAATTACACGGTTCACACCACCTCCATCGATCTCGGGAACGGCCGCGAGATCACCATTGAAACAGGCAAACTCGCGAAGCAGGCCCACGGTTCTGTCGTGGTACGCTCTGGCAACACCATGCTCCTGGCCACCGTGGTCTCCAGCCATGAGGTTCGGGACGATGTCGACTTCCTGCCACTGACCGTGGAGTACCGGGAGAAGTATTTCGCCGCAGGTCGCTTTCCCGGTGGATTTTTCAAGCGCGAGGCGCGCCCCTCGGACAACGAAGTGCTCGTCATGCGTTTGGTGGACCGTGCTTTGCGCCCCACCTTCCCGGAGGACTACCATGCCGGCACCCAAGTCATGATCCAGCTGATGTCCGCCGACGCGGAAGTTCTGCCGGATAGTTTGGCCGGTCTTGCTGCTTCTGCGTGCATCGCGGTGAGCGACATTCCGTTCGACGGACCCATCTCCGAAGTACGGGTGGCACGTGTCGACGGCAAGTTCATCATCAACCCGTTGCGATCGGAACTCGAGCGTGCCGACATGGATATCATGGTGGCAGGTTCTTCGGACAGCATCGTGATGGTGGAAGGGGAGATGCGCGAGGTGAGTGAAGCTGAAATGGTCGATGCCATCGAATTTGCACACGAAGCAATCCGTGTGCAATGCGCGGCCCAGGTGGATTTGGCGAAGAAAACGGGCCACCACGGCAACAAGCGCACCTACGTGCACGAGAAGCACGACGAAGATCTGCGCGCTCGGGTGAACACGGCGTTGTACCCGGCATTCTACGAAGCAGCGAAATCTGGTTCAGGAAAAGAGGAACGCAAAGCCGCGTTCTCGGTCATCAAGGATGCCTTTGTGGCCACGCTCGATGAGGAGGAGAAGTCCTCGAAGTCATTCATGCTCAAGCAGTACATCTCCGATGCCCAAAAGAAGGCGGTCCGGGATTTGCTCCTGAACGAGCGCGTCCGTCTCGACGGCCGCAAGCCCGATGAGATCCGGCACATCTGGACAGAAGTGGATTACCTGCCCGGCACACACGGCAGTGCCATCTTCACACGTGGTGAAACGCAGTCTCTCACGACGCTCACGTTGGGCACAAAAATGGATGAGCAGCTCATCGATGGGGCCCTCGTTCGCAAGACGGAGAAGTTCCTGCTGCACTACAACTTCCCGCCCTTCTCTACCGGCGAGGAGCGTCCGCTTCGCGGAACGAGCCGCCGAGAAATCGGTCACGGAAACTTGGCGTTGCGCGCACTGAAACCCGTGCTCCCCCCGGTGGAGGAATGCCCCTACACCATCCGGATTGTCAGTGAAATCCTTGAATCAAACGGTTCTTCGTCCATGGCCACGGTGTGCGCAGGCACGCTTGCGCTCCTCGATGGCGGTGTGCGCATCAAGGCGCCCGTATCGGGCATCGCGATGGGACTGATTACGGACAAGGCTTCGGGCAAGTACGTGGTCCTCT
>Ga0315904_10006878_pt1 | contig 15414 bp, 8 predicted proteins | sample LakEriMetagenome_6_FD_203529 | JGI IMG/M metagenome (GOLD analysis project Ga0315904, IMG submission 203529) | Freshwater fungal communities from buoy surface, Lake Erie, Ohio, United States - Buoy 12 MA120 | ecosystem: Environmental > Aquatic > Freshwater > Lake | place: USA: Lake Erie, Ohio... | reverse complement strand
TCAGCTCGGTAGAATACCTGGTTTGGGACCAGGGGGTCGCAGGTTCGAATCCTGTCCTCCCGACACAAAAGGACAAATCGCTTTTATGAGTGATTTGTCCTTTGTCATTTTTGGCTGTATTGCACACTAGCATTGGGATTGCTGTAAATAGTAAATTTGTTTTTGGAGTTCGAAATGAGTGATTTTCTTTAATATACCAAATTCCCTCAGGAAACAGTAAATTTTGAAATTTTTCTCTTTCATGAAAACTGCTGGAAGTCCATATTTTATTGAGTTTAGAACATACTTGAATTGCATTTTCTATGGTTTGTACAAAGTTCGAAATGCCTTTTTTAGGAAATGAAATATTTTGTAATATTTCGTGTTTTTGAAACTCAAGCTTGGCACTTAATTTATTATAAACATCTGAACTAATTTCCCCATTTATATAATGTTTCTCTTGAAGGATGTCTATTTTCTTTTCAACAGCTTTTAACTCTTTCTTGTATGTTTCAGATTCATTTTCCTGAACCTCAATAAATTTATCGTAATTGTCCTTTAGCATTTCAGTCAATGGTGCGATATATTCCTTTTTAAGCTCAAGCTTACCTAATAAATTTGTAAAAAGTTCGTGCATTATCTCGGTAGTTTTATTACAGCTACAACCTTTCGTTCTACATTTATAATACCAACGAGAAGCATATTTTGAGCTTCTATATCCTGACATAGGTGCTTTACATACATCACACTTCATAAATACTTTTAAAGGGACTTCATTATGCTCCCTGCTATGTGGGACTCCTCCTCCTTTTTCAATAGCATTTATTTCATTTACTTTAAGAAACAATTCATGGGAAATTAGCTTTTCGTGTTTCCCTTCAATAACTTTTCCGTCTAGCATGCCATGTGCCATTAAACCACAATAAAATGGATTTCGGAAAGTTGCAGATAATTTTTGTTTGTAAATCTTTAAACCTATTGCACGAAGTTTTTCTAGGATAGCTTCATTTTTAAATCCTTTCACTTTCCATTCAAATGCTTTTTTCAATTTCTTTCCTTCTTCATTTACAACAATTAAGCGCTCACCATTTTTCCTGATGATGTCGTAACCCATTGGTGGTTTAACTACCCAATATCCTCTTTGGAATTTCTCTTTCATTCCTGCTACTGCTCTTTGCTTGCGCAGTTGATTATCGTATTGGCTAAACAAAAAATGAAATTAACGCTTTTTGCAATCACAATGTTCATCTGCTAGACCCTGAATTGTTAAGGCAAGAAATAGGTGCTTTGCCATTTAAGCAAGCTTTTTTAGAATTGGATAAACGAATCTATGATATTGGTATTGGAAGTATAATAAATTTTAAAACGACATAGTTTGGCGGAATAAAATAATATATTTGTCCGATAAAAACCAAATATGTACCTTATGACAAGTCAAAATAAAAATATGGAACAATTTACATTCAATTCATTTTTGAACCTCTCAACAAGAATCAGTGTACCAAATTATCAAAGGGCGTATTCTTGGGGTAGGAAGCAAATTCTTGATTTTATTTCAGATTTAACAAAAATAAGAGTAAACACAAAATATTATTTTGGGCATTTTATTGCGGAACTATATTCAAGTAATTCTAGTTTAGAAATAATTGATGGTCAGCAGCGAGTAACTACCTTTATAATTTTCTTAATTGCTTGTAAGAAGTTTAAGCAGTTAGATAAATATGAAGAAATTGTATCAAAATTTAAAACTGTAACATATGACAATCATATTTTGGAAGCTTTAAAGGAAAATAATAGCATAGAAGAAATTTTATCAAATGCTAAAACCAAATCATCAGTAAATATTATTGAAGCCTTTAAGATGTTTATCGATGAATTTAATTCAGGAAATAATTTAAATATTGAAAATATTGAAAACTATATTCAATATATTTTAAACGCTGATGCTTCACATCATTTAACTGAAAGTAAAAATGTGGCAGTCAAAATGTTTGAAATGCATAACTCTAGAGGTTTGCCATTAACTACCATTGAAAAAGTAAAAACTAAATTAATGGGAACTGTTTATAACTATTCCGAAAATAATGAAGCTAATTCCAATGTTATGGTTATTCAAGATACTTTCGCCAAAGTATTTGAACTTGAAGAGAAATTATTAAACAATACTTTTCGTGGGCAAATAAAACTTGACGAATTACTACTTACCCATTTACGAGTAATTGATGATGGTAGAATTAAAGCTAAAGGAGCCACCAATCTTGAAAATCTATTTCATAGTCCAGCTCGAAGTGGGAATAGAGAAGTAATGATACTCGAATATGTTGAAAATGCAATATTAAATTTAGCCGAGAATAAGACCAAAATTGTCTATTGTTTAAATATTGCAAAAGAGTTTTTAAGGTCAGTAGTAATAATGAGTTGCGAAGTGATTGAAGCAGATCAAAGAAACCATATTATAGGTGATTGTTTGATATTTGAAAGAGAAATCACAACTGAATTCTATTTGTTGCTCTTCAGAAGTGAAGCCTTCCAAACTAATGATTTGATTTTTAGAAAATGGGAAAAATTGTTATTTATAAGGAACTTTCATGAAAAATATTACAGAAAGATGTATACCGATAATTTTCAAAGGTTATACTATCAATTTATTGAAAATAAAATCCATGACATAACTCCAGAAGTATTCAAAGTGGAAGACTTGTTAGACCATGCTTTAAATAAAGGCTTTAGACCAGATCTTATGGATGAAAATAGCTTAACTAAAACAGTAAAGAATTATCTATGTAATATTAGTTCGAAAGAGAAAATACTATTGAATGGATTCAATTGGTGGAAGCCAAAAATGAGTTACTTATTATATAAGTATGAGTTGAGTATAGATAATAAAATATTACTCCATTTACGCAATGTTATAAAAGATAGCATTTCAATTGAGCATATTTTACCTCAGAGCTGGGAGTGGCATTGGATTAATGCAGATGAAAATAATTTAACTGGTAAAAATAAGGATTTTGAGAAGGCAATTTATAATAGTATAAATGGCATAGGGAATTTAGTAATACTAACGACATCTGAAAATTCATCCCAAAGTAATTCTCATCCAAAGGAAAAAGTCTACAATTTAAATGAATATGGAAGTTATAAAAAGCATGAAGAGAATAAAGCAAGATGGGAAGGTTATGAAAATTGGATAAATTTAATTGAAGAAAGAGGAAGTGATATTTATGATTTTATGAAAAATTATTTTGAACTTGAATTAGCATAATTTGAACAGTTATGTCACGCATTACATCCACCACACGCCAAACACAAATAATCACATGGCTTGAGCGAAAACCATCAACATTTGGGGAAATAGATTCCTATTTAAATAAATACGCAGTAGCTCATGATATGGAGATTCTATTTTCGGAAAGAACGCTGCAAAGAGATATTAAAGAAATTGCCATTCTATTTGATAGAGAAATAAAATTTGATAGAAAACTGAAGCATTATAAGATTACTAAGGATGAAGTGTCTGAATCTAAAAATAAAATGCTTTATAATGCTTACCATCATTTAGCATTATTGAAATTAAATGACAATTTAAAAGAGTTTATCGAATTTGACAATAGTCCAAATCAAGGTACTGAACATTTTCAGTATATTCTGAATGCTATACAGCATAATTATCAAACAAATATTGCATATAAAAAGTTTGATGCTCAAGATAGCAAAGTTCATTTATGTGAACCTTACCTATTAAAGCAAAACCAAAATAGGTGGTACTTAATAGCAAAAGATTTAAATGATAAAAATGAATTCATTAAAACTTTTGCATTAGATAGAATTCATTTTGTAGAAGTGCTAAGAAAGAAATTTGACAAAATGAATAGATTAGATGCAAAAGAAAAATTTAAACACTGTTTTGGAATTTTTGCACCTAATGCATCCCAGCCCACCAAAATTATTTTATCGTTTTTAAAATCGCAGAAGCCATATTTAATATCCATGCCTTTGCATGGTTCACAAACTATAGTTTCTGAAAACGAAGAAGAAATAAACATTGCATTGCGTATTTACATCACGTATGATTTCATCAAACATATTTTGTCTTATGGTGATGAGATAAGGGTTATTCAACCCAAAAAATTAGCAATGCAAATGAAGGAAATATATACCTGTGCAAAAGGTCTATATTTATTTTAGATTTCGCAGTCAATGTATTTAGATGATAATTCCAATGCATTTTCAAAATTTTAGCTTTCCTTAATTATTTATAAATAAAAATTCCTTAATTTACAATGCTTACATTTTTACGAGAAAGCTAACAGTTTATAAAGTGATAATAGGAGCAAAAAAAGCTTTACCAAATGTTATTTAACAAGTATCAATATAACCCTAACGGACTTCTGAAAAGAGGTTATTCTCAAAGCACAATTGCTTTCACAGAGGAAGGAAATGGTTATTGGGTAAAATGGATTTTAGGCATAGACAAGACGGACACAAAAGCAAAGATTTTAGCGGACAAACTTCGCCACTTGCAAAAGGCAAGGCACAACGCATTGCCTGACATAATTGAATATGGCTTTGATGAAGAGCAACAAACTTTTGCCATAGTTTATGAATTATTAGAAGAAGTTCTAACATTTGAGAACAAAATATTTGAACTCAAAACTCAAGGTGCATTAAGCGGACTTATTGACCTTGCCGATTGTTTACAGGAGTTGCATTCAAAATATAAAATTCATCACGGGGATATTCACCCATCAAACATTCTTATTGACAAAAACGGACAATTTTACCTTATTGACTTTGGACTTGCAGACATTACAAAAACTTTAAGCCAAACCAAAGAACTTGAAATTTTTGCAAGAGGTTTTGCAGCACCAGAAAAGTTAAACAAACTTGCAAACACGGGTTTCCCTTTTCAATCCGACATTTATTCTTTAGGAAAAGTTGTTGAATGGTTCTTTGACGAAAACCAAAACGAAATTGCAGAAGAGCAAAATATTCAGTTACGAAAATTACTTTCTGAAACTCCTGCGGACAGACCATCTTGGCAACAGGTTTTAGAATTTATAAGAAACCTTGCGGTTTCTTCCGAAATTGAAAGTGTGCAAGTTGCTTTTCGTGCTGGATACATAAACGGACTTTTAGAATTACTCAATTCAACAAATCCTATCTATGATGTATCGCCAAAAGGCGGACAGAATTATTTAGTCGATATAATCATTGGCGATTATTTATGCGAAGGCGTAATTTGGTTGAAAGAGGAAGACAAACTTCTTTTCAATGGAGTAAGAGCACTTTCACAAATTGACCAAAGAATTTTGGAAAAAAAAAGAAAGGAAGGGAAGAAACTTCCCTTCCAGTTTTCTTATACAACTGAATACACAAACAACAAAGCAGACCTTACACCCTACTTTCAAAAATGGTTTGAATTAAAACAAAAACAAATTTCACTTCGTGAAAACCGCAAAGCGGTTAGAGAAGAATTAGGTTTTTATCGTGAGCTACTTGAAAAAGAGAAAGAAGTAATTGCTAAAAATTCTTTGCGATTGCAATACACCAACTTCAAAATAAACGGAGATGAAATTTCATTTCGCATAAAGCAAAACGAAAAGTTCAGCACATTAGGTTTTATTCAGCGACACATTGAGGACGGCAATGATGTAAATTCCGAGGGCTTTGAATATGTTCTATCTGCTAACGCAGATAGAAAGCAAAACAAAGAAGCCGTTGAGTTTGCTGGCAAACCTTATGAATTTAACACACAAGACAACATTATTAAAATTAAGGATTGCGAAAAGTTGAAGCCAAATAGTATTCCTCAATCAGGTTACTTGTTTGAGAACACAAATAAAAAGGAAGAAGAAAAAAATAGACAACTTGAAGCAATTAGAAAGGTTGATAAAAATGAAGTGCAAAATCCTGACTTGATTTATTATGTTTTCAAACCTGATGAATTGCCAATTGTTTATTCGGAACACAACAAATTAGAAAAGGTTTGGCAAAAAGATAAAAACGGTAAACCGCTTTCATATTCTTCCAACCAACAAAAAGCAATTCAAAACGCTTTAACAAAAACACCACTTTCAGTAATTCAAGGACCTCCAGGTACAGGCAAGACAACCGTAATTACAGAAATTGTATTTCAGATTTTAGCACACAAACCCGAAGCGAAAATTTTAATCACTTCGCAAACCAACAACGCAGTTGACCAAGTTTTAGAAAACCTTCTTAAAAATGAAATTCCAATTTTAAGATTAAGCGGAATTACTGCACCCAAAAATCCTTCAATACGCAAGCATACGCTTGACAAAAAACTAGAAGGTTGGAAACAACAAGTAAGAGAAGCAGCCGAAAAGAATTTCCAAAAAGAGAAAAAGAAATTCCAAGAAAAACTGCAAAGCAAAAGTGCTTTTGCAGTTTCTATTACTGACATTATTCTTGAAATTACTGATTGGAAAAAAGCAAAGGAGAAAGTTGAAAATGCAGTGAGCAGAGTTCAGAACTTGAAAGAACTTCACTCACTTCCGAATGAAAAGGAAAAAGCCATTGCAAAGATTGATGAAGTGTTAGAAATAAATTTTTCAGAGTTTCTCAAACTTTATTCGTTGCATCGTGATTGGATTGTAACCATAAATTCTTTGGATGAGAAAAGTGCAATTAATCAAAAATTGATTGACAGTATTCGTGTGATTGGTGCAACCTGTAATCATATTGCAGCAAAGAAATACAGCCGTTACAATTTTGAGTTTGATTATGTGATAATGGATGAATCGGGGAAGGCAACAACAGCCGAAGCACTTGTTCCAATCATTATGGGTAAGAATTTAATTTTTGTTGGCGACCATAGACAATTAAAACCAATGTTGACATCAACAAGAGAAGTTGAAAGTTGGTTGAGAGAAAAATTTAAGAAAGAAGCAGACGAGTTAGAAAATTGGGAGGACTATTTTAACCGACCAAGTTTGTTTGAGCAAATAATTACAAATGTTGAGGACGATTACAAAGCACAACTTACTAAGTGCAGGCGTTCATCAACAGAACAAGTAAAACTAACTTCAAAATGTTTCTACGCACCCGAAGGTGATGAAGCAATAGAACCAGTGAACCGACCAATTGAAGATGAGCACAATTTGGCTTTGGCAATTGACAGTTCAATATTTTTTATTGACATCGGAAGTCATTACAAAAACGAAACAGACAGCGAGAAAAATAAATCTTCCCTCAACAAAGTAAGTGCTGAAATTATTCCCAACATTTTAGAAGAACTCAACAAGTTTGAGAAAGTAAAAGAATATTCCTTTGGCGTTATCACAGGTTACACAGCACAATGCAGAGAGTTGAAAAGACAACTCAACAAAAAGATTCAGAAAGTAGGATTAAAAAATATTCGTAGTTGGAACAAGCAAGAGGAAAAATTAAGTGTTTCAGTTGTTGACCGTTTTCAAGGTTTAGAAAGGGACATCATAATTGTAGACTTAGTAAAAAGCGGAGCAGGTTTACACTTAGGTTTTCTTGAAGTTCCAAACAGAATCAATGTTGCTTTATCACGACAAAAAAAGTTGCTTATAATAGTTGGCGACTATCACGGAATTGTAAACGCAAAAACTACAAAACGACTGAACCACGAAAAAGCAGCTTTGCAAAAATATCTTGAAGCAATAAAGCCAAATTGGATTGTGAAAGCAGAACAGTTAAAACAACTTTTCAAATGACGGAGCAAGAAATATATCAGCAGTTATCAAAACAATCACCTACTGGCTATAAGTTAAACGAGTTGATTCCGTTTTCATATCCTGTTAGGAGAATAAAATTAGAGTTGCTTGTAAACAAGCAACCAGAAGGCTCATTGGTGAAAGTGTATAATGTTTTGTTGAGAGCAATTCAAGCAGGTTTTCAATCACAAGAAAAACTCTTTGAGTTTTTAGGATTGGGAACAACAGACGAATTTATTTTGAGAGAACTCTTTTCACTTCGTGAAAAAGATTACATCAATATCATTTCTGAAAAGTGGATGCTGACAGAAGGGGGCGAACAGTTTTTAAATGACAATAGCATTTTACGAATTGAGGAAGAAGAGGAATATGATTTTTTACTTGACGGTATTTCAGGAGAAGTTATTTCTTCAAAAGAAAATCAAACCGAAAGAAACAAGCTGCAAAAATATTTGCCAAGCGAGTTAAAACTTGCAATCAAAAGCCCAGACCTTTTAGAAAATAAATTTCAAGCATTGGCAGATGTTTATAAAAAAGAAAACGAAAGTAAATCTTATCTCATTAGCTATTCCGCAGACGAAATCAAAAAGGACTATGAAGAATGGTGTAACTATTATCTTGTTGAATACATTCCCGAAAGGAAAAGTAATCAGGAAGCACGATTAGAAGTAAGGAGCTTTCAAACGCTAAAAGAAAACAAGGAACTTACTTCAAAATTCAATTCCGAATATAGGCATTTTATTTATGCTTTGAGCAATTCGGACAGAACGGAAATAGAAGAATTGATAGATGTAATTGAAGAACCAATCAAACAAGAAATTCAAGTTGCGGAGTTTAGTACTTTGACAATTTGGGAAACCAAACAAAAATTCATTGACGCTTTGAAAAGCGTGAAAGAAAAAATCTTGATTGAAAGCCCTTGGATTAAGAGGGCAACCCAAGAATACATCCATCTATTTCAAGAAATACTAAAAGCAAAAAAGGAGTTGGTAATACTTTACGGCATTAGCGAAAAGGACGAACACGATATTCAGACACTTGAAAGAGTAAAAGAATTGCAGCAACAGCATAAAGACAATTTCAAACTCATTCATTTACCGACACATTTCGGGACAATTCACTCTAAACTAACGGGGACACATCGTAAACTTGTTATCAAAGACAACGAATTTTACATTTCTGGAAGTTTTAACTTTCTTTCATTTGGAAAAAATGATAAACAACAAGTAGCGAATGAAGAATCACTTTTAATTACAAAAGATGTAAAGCTGAAATGGGAGCAAGTAGCAAAAGATTATTCGGTAGTTTTATAAATAAAGGAAAGAACCTAGATAATGAATACATTTTCTAATATAAAAGAACTTCTTTCTGCGTTAAATCGAGAACAGAAGCTACTTACAGAAATGTTTAAGAAGAGGAAAAATTCTTCTTACAAATATGACTATGCAATTGATTTGGTGGAAAATGATACTAATAGAATTGACTATTTAATCAATCGCTCAGTAATACGCCAAAATGGGAACAACCTAGAAATTGACGACCAATTTTTACAATTCTTTGAGCAAGTTTTAGAAGCCAATGAAGAAATAAATACTTCTTACATAAACGATAGCCTTGAAAAAGTAAAACTGAATATAGATTATTATTTTAATGAATCTAATGAGCAAAGGAAATATGACTACCTAAGAATTATTAAAAATACTCTTAGGAAATTAGGTTTAATTACTATTCGCAATATTGTAGACTTAAAAAGAAATATCGACAATACATTTAAGAACGAACCTACCTATAAAAACAAAAGAGCTAAATTAATTCACCTTGATAGTAAACGAAAGGATATATCCAAGTTAATAGCACAAACGGAAAAGTTAATTACTGAAGATGAAATCACATTTTTCAATACAGCTACAGATGAAGAATTAGGGAAAGTTATACATATACTTAAAATTCAATTAATAAAATGTACTCATAATTTAATTGAAATTGAAAGACAGGTTATTGATTTTTTAAATCAAATTCAACATCAGAATAATGTGATGGAAAAATTACGCATTGTCAAGTATTTAAAAGACCAATTTCTACTTGAAAATGACACTAATATCAGAGCTATACTTGCCAGTAATTATTCTGTAATATTTGAGCGCAATCCAATATATCCTTTAAAACTTTCATTAACACATTTGCAAACTGATGAAGATGCTTATGAGAGTATCAAAAAAATTGCTAAAAAAGTAAAATCGGGTATAATCATAAAAAGACCAATTGCTGAGAAAATATCTAGTGAGTATTTGGAAACACAAACAGAAGAAGAAATACAAATAAATTTAGACGAAGTGAAGAATGGCTTTGTTGCATCTAGTTATCATTTGTTGGATTTTGTAATGAACTATAATTTTTCAACGGATGTTTCTTTTGATGATAGAGTAACTATTTATTGTCAACTAATTTCTCAATACGAAAATATATTTGATATCACTGAAAATTATCGTGAAAGAAACGACATGGAATTTGCAATGGTTTATCCAAAATAGAATACAAAATGAAAGTACCAATTCAAACATCAGAAATATTTAAAATTCTTAGCAAGGGACAGTTTATAAACTCTAATAGTTCTAATAAGAATATTAGTGATTTGTATAAGGTAATTGAAGATGAAGAAAATTTTGAAAATCTTTTCGATTACTTTATAAATATTAATTTCATATTGGAAAAAGGCGAGGAGTATTTTTATTTTAGCCGACCAGAAAACAAAGCGGAGCTAGAAACTAAATTAGAAGCATCTTTTCGCTGGATAGATATTATAGATTTTTTTAAAACTTATAATAATTCATTTAGTGCAGGTTTTCGATTTAGTCCTTCAGAAATTCTAGTTAGAATAAAAACTGATGCTGAATTAGAAACGAAACTTGTAGGATTAAAAAAGCATACAGATAAGGAAAAACATAATGAAATATTAGAAAAAATATTAAAAAAATTGATTGATGATACTTTTATTGAACTTGAAAATGAAATTACACATCAATACAAGGTGCTTGGCTCTTTCAAGTATTTAGAACAACTTGTTTTGACGATAAACATCCCAGATGATATAAAAAATGAAATACCTGAATAGAATTATATTTATAAATAGTGCGGATAAATCACTAAAATATGCCGAAGTACAATTGGATGGTAATGTTCATTTTATTGGCACACAAGGTGTAGGAAAAAGTACATTACTTAGGGCAATTCTTTTTTTCTACAACGCCGATAAACAAAAACTAGCTATTCCTAGAGAAAAGAAAACATTTGATGAATTCTACTTTCCGTTTCAGAATTCGTATATCATTTACGAAATACAAACGGATACAGCGCCCTTTTGCGTATTGGCTTTTAAAGCTCAAGGAAGAGTTGCATTCCGATTTTTTGATGCAGCTTATGACCAAAGTTTCTTTATAGATACTGATGGAACAGCATTTGATACATGGGATAAAACTAGAGATGCTTTTGGCAAGACAATTGGAAGTACCAGAATTATTCAAAACTATGAAGAGTATAGAAATATTATTTATGGCAATAATAAAGGGCTTTCTACTGAATTTAGAAAATATGCTTTAATTGAAAGTAAGCAATTTCAAAATATTCCAAGAACCATTAGTAATGTATTTTTAAATGCTAATCTGAGTGCCGAATTTGTAAAAGAAACTATTATTAAATCTTTGAATGAGGATGAAATAAAAATAGACCTTACTACTTATTCTCAAACACATTTAAAAGATTTTGAAACACATTTAAATGATATAAAAAAGTGGACAGAAAAAGGCAGAAATGGTGAAAGTTTAGTAGAGAACCAAGCATTGAAAGTAGCAGAATATTTTGCTGCACTTAAACATCTTGAAAAAAAGAAAGAAGAACTAGCCATGCAATTGGGTTGGGCATTAGAGAATGTAAAAGAACAACATCCAAAAGAATTAGAACAACTTAATTTACAAGAAATAAAACAAAATAAGGTTAAAACAAAACTACAAGAACTAGAAAGTATATTTGAGAAAAGTAAGTCGAAAATTGAAAGGCAAATTGGCGAACTAAATGGAAAACTTATTGAGTTAAAAGCTAAGCTTGCTGAATATCTGGCAATAAATATTAGTAGCATTATTGATAGAGTTAGTAAAAAATCTTCATTAGAATTTGAGAAGAAAAACCTATTAAAGGAAAAGGAAATACTAACATCTAAGTTTATTGAAATTAATGAACGATTTGAAGCACAATTAAGGCAATTGGAGAATCAGCAGAAAGAATTTGAAAATGCCATGAATAATGAAAGAAATATTGCTCAATCCAATTTTCTACTACTTAAAGAAGAATTAAGCAAGCAATATGAAATTCAATTTGAAGAGATAAAGCAACAACATCAGCAAGAAATTGAAATTGCGAATTCTCTTGTAAAGGAAAAAGAGAATTTAATTACAGCTAATAAAATTAAACGTTCCGAGATTAAAAATACAAGATTTCATGAAAATGAAATTTCTAATTTGATTTCTTTGCTTCAACAATGTAATGCAGATAATATTAAGGCAGAAAATGGCATACAGCAAGCAGAAGTCACAAGTGAAAATCTTCGTAAAGAATGGCTTATAGAAGAAACAGGCATTAAGGAAAAATTTGAGCGCAATATGGAGAAACAAAATGAAAAACAAACCATATTTAATTCAGGAATTTTAGAAATCAATAAGAAAATTGATAATAGCAAAGATTCTCTTTATGGTTGGCTGAACGATAACATTGCAAATTGGGAAAAAACTATTGGAAAAGTAATTGATGAAGAAAGTGTTTTATATAAATCAGGATTGAATCCTCAAAAAATAGAAGCTTCCACCACGAGTTTTTTTGGCGTAGGTATTGATACAAATGCAATAAATAAGAACGTAAAAACTGTAACAGATTTGCAAAATGACAAAGATGAATTGAATAAAAAAATTATGGCAATTAATACAGATAAACATAATTTAACTATTAAACTAAACGAAGAACTAGAAAGATTAAAAAGAAGATTTCATTCTAAAATAAAAGAGCAAAAAGATTCAATTGAAACATTTAAATATCAAATAGAACAATGTGTATTCAAAATATTTGAACTTGAGATTAAGCTTTCTGAATTAAAAAACAAGGCATTGAAAGAACAAAAAGAAGCTTTGGAATTAATAGAAGAAGCAATTGCAAAGCTGAGTGAAGAAAAAACAAAAGCAGAAGAACTGGCTAAATATGTATCTGAAAGTGTTTCAAAGAAAATAGCTTTAAAGAAGAAAGAAAAGGAACAAAAAGTAAATAAAGAACAACAGAGGCTAAATGAAACTATCAATAAAATTGAGTTCCAGATTAAAAATAAATTCCGAGAAATTTCATTAAAGGAAACAGAAATAAAAGATAATCAAAAAAATGAATTAAACAATAAAGGAGCTGATACAAATAAAATTGAAGCAATTGAAATACAACTTGCAAAGATTGAGCCTGAGTTGGTTTTTATTGAAAACAGTAGAGATAAAGTTGCCGAATTCAATAAAGATAAAAGAGAACTATTTGACAATGAAGAAGCCTTTAAAAACAAAAAAAACAATTTAGAAAAGCAATTGGAATCTGACCTTGTCAAGCAAAAGCAACAAGAAGAAAAATTCATCCAAGAAATGGCTTCTCTGAATAGAGAAATGGAACTAACAAAAAAAACAATTGCGAATTTTGAATTAGATTTAAAGGATTATGACAGCTTCAAAAATTCAGAAATATACCAGTCAATAGAGCCTTTCATAACCAATTTTAATGAAAGTAATAAGACTGAATTGCGATGTGTAGAACTGACAAATAGCCTAAAACAAAATTATTATTCTAGTAAAGAGCGCTTGACCAATTTACAGGAATCTATAAACAAATTTGTAGGAAATTTTGATGTCAATAATTTGTTTAGCTTCAAAACAAAATTTATTGAAAGAAATGAATATTTTGATTTCGCTGATATGCTTAAAGAGTTTTTAGATGAAAATAAATTGGATGAATACAAGACTAGAGTTGAAGAAAGATTTACTCACATCATTAGAAGCATTGGAAGAGAGGTTGGCGACCTAATTTCTAAGGAAGGAGAAATAAGTCAAGTAATTCGAGAAATAAATAATGATTTTGTATCAAGACAATTTGTAACTGCTATTAAAAGTGTAGAACTAAAAACTACAAAAAGTGGCAATAGTATTTTTCAGTTATTAGTAGACATAAAAACATTTAATGATGATAATCCATATAGTTTAGGGAAAGCCGATTTGTTTTCAAATCAAAATCAAAATACTAACGAAAAAGCAATTTCATTATTAAAACAATTGATAAAGGAAATGTCTGTAAGCAAGGAAAAAGAAATTACACTTTCGGATTCATTTGAATTACTATTTAAAATTGTAGAAAATGACAATGATACAGGTTGGGTTGAAAAGCTTACCAATGTCGGTTCTGAAGGTACGGATGTTTTGGTAAAAGCAATGATTAACATTATGCTTCTTAATGTTTTTAAAGAAAGGGCAATTAAAAAGAATAAAGATGAATTCAGATTACATTGTATGATGGATGAAATTGGAAAGCTTCATCCTAATAATGTAAAAGGGATTCTAAAATTTGCAAATGATAGAAATATTTTACTAATAAACAGTTCACCTACATCATATAACGCTACTGATTACAGATATACCTATCTTTTAGCTAAAGATTCAAAAAATGTAACTAGTGTAAAAAGATTGGTTAGAAAAATACCAAAGGTTGAATCTGAAATTTCAAATGATGCAAAATGATAGTACCAATACATATAGCCGAAAACCTGTTGAAAATACTAAATGGTGAAAGTATTGCATATAGCCAAGCCAAGCATTCATTAATTGAAGATTTAATTAAAGAGGGTATAATTGCAAGAAAAGGTAGAATTCAAAAAACAATTTCTACTACAAATGCAACAGCATTAAATAATTATTTGCAAAATAAATATGGTATCAGCAATCTTATAAAATATATTGAAGTAGCTAGTTTAGAAAATAAAACACGGAGCGAACTAACAAAAATTTCTGCCGATTCAAAATTGAAAAAAGTAAGAACATTTAAGGGCTTTTTAGTTAATTCCTACTTACCTATTGAAGCAGAATTAAATAACAACCCAATTATAGTTCAACCACAGGAAGGCACATTTCAATTTATCTATGATTTTGAGAATTTCAAAATTCCTTCAAATATTACGATTGTAGGCATTGAAAATCCTGAAAATTTTAGATTTATACATAAACAACAGTATTTATTCGAGGGTATAAAACCATTATTTGTTAGTCGATATCCACAAAGCCAAAGTAAGGATTTAATAAAATGGCTACAACATATTCCAAATGACTACTTACATTTTGGCGATTTTGACCTTGCAGGAATTGGCATATACTTAAATGAGTTTAAAAAATATCTAAATGAAAAGGCAACTTTTTATGTACCTTCAAATATTGATATTTTATTATCTAATTTTGGCAATAGAACTCGTTACAATGAGCAAAAGAAAAATTTCGATGAAAATACAATTCATGAAAAACGTTTGATAGACCTTATTACTATCATTCACAAACACAGAAAAGGATTAGACCAAGAGTTACTAATTGAAAACTAGATAAATTTGTAATCTATCAAAGTATGTCAAACTTCGACACATCTGCCCACATTTGCGTTGAAAACAGACCATCTTTGC
>Ga0315904_10006877_pt1 | contig 15415 bp, 13 predicted proteins | sample LakEriMetagenome_6_FD_203529 | JGI IMG/M metagenome (GOLD analysis project Ga0315904, IMG submission 203529) | Freshwater fungal communities from buoy surface, Lake Erie, Ohio, United States - Buoy 12 MA120 | ecosystem: Environmental > Aquatic > Freshwater > Lake | place: USA: Lake Erie, Ohio... | reverse complement strand
GGGCAATTTCATGACTCATCACGACCGCCAAGCCCGCTTCGTTTTGGCAAAGCGGGATGATCCCTTCGTAGATCGCAACCTTGCCTCCTGGGAGACAAAACGCATTCTTGGTGTCGGACGCTAGCAATCGAAACTCCCATTGGAAATCGGGAGCGTTGGCAACTTCAGCGATCCGTTGCCCGGCTCGTTGCACGGCTTCATTCCAGGCTTGATTCTCGGACGGCTTGGCTTGGCTGACGACTTCGGCGTAGCTTTGCTCCCCGAGGGACATCTCCATCGATTTGGGGATGAAGCGGAATTGTTTGCGTCCGGTCACGGGTGTGGTGCGGCAACCGCAGCAAAAGGAGATGGGAGCCGCAACGGCTGCGGCAATCCAAGCTCGGCGATTCCATGAACGAGACGTTTTCATCCCCCAACCGATAACAAATTCTGCGGATGGATCCCAAGAGCAATTGGAACGAAAAATGGAGCGGCATTCCCCCCGTCCTCTCCACTCCACCCAGTTTCGATTGACAGAGAACCGAAGGCTTGGGAAATCGCTTGCATGACATTTTTTCGCGCATCCACTCCCGTTCCTGTCACGACGTTGCTGCTGGGCCTGTGCTTGACCACCGGTTGCCAGATGACGGCGCCGATCCATGTGTGGAAGCCGCCGACGGTGGTCCAGCCTGGCTCGATTTGCGTCGCTGTCTCTCCGATCGGAGGCGAACCCCAAGTCGCCCAGCAACTTCAAGCAGCGATGGATTTGTCTCGCCCTCAGACGATGCCGAACCTGGCGGTGATCTCGCCCAACCAACTGGAGCAAATCGGAGGGATCCAACTCGTTGCCTACGATGGCCAACCCAGCGAGATGGCATCGCTGAGCGCCGCCCGACGCGCGGGGGCGAATTACTTGCTGGCCGGCGAGGTGGTATCGCAACAGTTGTCGCTCCCCGAAGAGAACTCGAAACCGCGTGCCCCGATCTCCTTCATGAACAAGCCCGAGGCAACCGAAAGTCTCTCGGTTCGATGGTGCGTTTATGAGGTCGAAAGCGGTAGGCGATTGGGCGAGCAAACGGTGACGCTCACTCGGCAGGAGGTTGACAAGCAGTTCCCGGATCTCGCCTATCAAAACGATGGGAGCGCCAAGGTCGTGGCCGCGTCCGCCAGACGCTCGTGGGAATTGGTGGTACCGACAACGTACGCGAAGGACGTGATGATCGACTTGCCATGGTTTGCCCCCGGATCCTCTGCGGTCCGCAAAGGGAACGCCTATGCTCGCCTCGGACAGTGGGAGATGGCGGAGCGAACGTGGCAGGACGCGGCCGATGCGCACAACTGGAACACGGCGGCGTGGAACAACCTCGCGATCGCCGCCGTCGCCCGTGAAGATTTTTCGCTGGCTCGCGATCGCCTCCGACATGCCAACTGGAAGTACTGGCCCGGCGACAACACTCCAAAAACGCTGGCATGGATCGAGGCTCAGCAACGGCAATACCATGCGGCATTCAACCTGCCGCCTCCATCGTCGGGATGGTCGTTTCCCGACCCGCCCACGGCGGAATCGCTCCAAGGGGCCCACCAAGCCCTACCGGAGTCGAATCATCCGGTCTCGCTCGATGACCAGCCCTGGTACACCGCGTTTCCATGGATCCCGCCACCCGGCTGGACGTGGACCCAGTGGTGGTCGCAACCCTGGGTGTGGTAGTGACTGGCGATGGCGTGAAGAATCGATGATTCTCGCGGCATCGCGCACCGGGCCGCGGTCTCGACATTGGGTTCACTTGGTATAACGTGTGTCGTTGGATTCGCACGGACCCTCTTTCTTGTTCAGAACCACTCACATGACTTCGTTGTTTTTTCAGCTGCGTTGGTTGGCAACGCCGGCGGTGTTCGCCTCCCTGGCCATGGGGACTGTCTCTCTTCAGGCTCAGGACCAGGGAGATCGCTCCTCAATCCAGCTTCCTGGATTCCAGCGGAGCGGTGAAACGCTGTTGCCCAACGGTTGGAGCCTCCGGCCGGTCGGCAAGCAAATTGAACTCGGCGATTTCCCGACCCGCATGAAACTGTCGCCCGATGGACGCTTTGCAGCGATCCTGCATACGGGCTGGGGCACGCACGAGGTGCGCATGGTCTCCATCGCTGACGGGGTCCTCGTCTCGAGTGTCGCGTTGGATCAAGCGTACCAGGGACTGTGCTTCTCATCCGATGGCAATCGACTGTACGTCGGTCGCGGCGAGGACGAAGCGGTCTTCGTCTATGAGCATCGGGAAGGTTATCTGACTCTCGCCGACACCATGCAGTTGGTCGACTCGAACGAGAAATCGGTCGTATCCGGTTTGGCGGTCTCGCAGGATGGTTCGCGTTTGTTCGCGTGCGGGCTTCTCTCCCATCGCTTGGAGATCATCGACCTGACGGATCGCAAACCGGAGATCCGACTGCGCAATCGCACACCCAACGAGGCGCAACCCGATCGCAACGCCCGATCTCGCACTCCAGTGACCCCCAAGAATATTTCCAGCAGCGTTCGCATCGAACTGCCCAACGAGAGCTTTCCAATCGAAGTCGCCATCGCGCCCGATGGCCGGCGAGCCATGGTCAGCCTCTGGGGCCAAGCGTCCATTGCGGTCATCGACTTGGCAACCAACACCCTGCAGGCAACATGGCCGGTCCGCAGTCATCCGACCGAGATGCTATTCCTGGATGATGGCAAGTACCTTCTGGTGAGCTGCACCGACGACAACGCGGTGCTCATGCTCGACACCGCAACCGGGGCCACCAAGGAGGTGATCACCACCTCCTTGTACGCAACTCGCAAGAACGGCAGCACCCCCAACGGCATCGCGATATCCCCCAAGGGCGACGTCTTGATTGCAGCCAATGCGGACAACAACAACATCGCTCTGTTTGATATCCGGGAACGCGGCCGAGCCAAGTCGCTGGGGTTCATTCCCGTCGGCTGGTATCCGACCGCGGTTTCCATGACGCGCGACGGAGAACAAATCCTGGTCGCCAACGGCAAGGGGCTCACTCCTCGCGACAATCGCAAGGGCCCCAATCCGCTTCGCGAACCTCCGAGGTCCACGCGCGAATACATCGGCGGGCTGTTCCGCGGATCGCTCAGCATGATTCCGAACCCCGATCCAGGATCGATGGCCGATTGGACGCGAGACGCGTACGCCTGTTCCCCTTTCAAACACGATTCGGAACCCAACCTCAAGCCCGCTGCGGCCGACTCGGTTATCCCTTCGCGCGTCGGAGATCCCTGCCCGATCAAACATTGCTTTTATATCATCAAAGAGAATCGCACCTACGACCAGGTCTTTGGGGATATGGATCGCGGCAACGGCGATCCCGATCTCTGCATCTTTCCCGAACGGGTGACGCCGAACCATCACGCGCTGGCGCGCGAGTTCGTGCTGCTCGATAACTTCTATGTCGAGAGCGAGGTCAGCGCCGATGGCCATGAGTGGACGATGGCTGCCTACGCAACCGACTTCGTCGAACGGGCTTGGCCCCTGAGTTATCGCGGTGGGCGAAACAAGATCGGCTACCCGTCGGAAGGGAGCTATGAGATCGCTGCTCCGTCGAGCGGCTATTTCTGGGATCAGTGCAAGAAGGCCGGTGCCAGCTACTTCAGCTTCGGCGAGTTCATCGCCAACGGCACGACGCCGAGCGACCCAGGGAGCGCCAAAGTCGCTACGCTCGAGGGGCATTTCGATCCGCTGTACCGATCGTACGATTTGGACTATAGGGACATCGATCGCGCCAAACGCTTTGCAGAGCGATTGGCCCAGTTCGATCGCGAAGACAATCTGCCCCAGTTCGTCGTCCTTCGGATCGGCAACGACCATACATCCGGCACGCGAGTCGGCAAGAAGACGCCGACGGCGATGGTCGCCGACAACGACGCGGCCCTCGGTCAAATCGTCGAAGCGATTTCCCGGAGCCGCTATTGGAAGGAGTCCGCGATTTTCGTCGTCGAAGACGACGCCCAAAACGGATCGGACCACGTCGATGCGCACCGAACCGTCGCGTTGGCGATCAGCCCCTACATCCGTAAAGGGACCGTCGACTCCACCCTGTACACGACCTCGAGTATGCTCCGCTCCATGGAACTGATCCTGGGTCTCGAGCCGATGACCCAGTTCGATGCGGCCGCCAATCCGATGTATTCCAGCTTCGGAAACACACTCGATGCCACTCCCTACACGGCGAGGCCGGCTCAGGTCGACCTCAACGAAACCAACAGCGCCTTGGCCTGGGGCGCCGACATGTCGGAGAAACTCGACCTGAGCAAGGAGGATGCTGCCGACGACTTGCTCCTCGGTGAAATCGTTTGGCGAAGCGTTCGCGGGGCGAATTCCCCGATGCCTGCGCCCGTCCGAGCCGCGTTCGTCTTCAGCGAAATCGAAGAGGAAGACGAGCATGAAGACGACGAGGAACACGAGGACGCCATCGAGAACGAATCCGAGGCCGTGTCCCCAGGGGATCGCTGACCAGTTTCCTCCGTTACGAACGCTACAGGCGGACCGCAGGGTGAACTGAACGCGCAGAAGCAACTTGCCAAGGGCGGAATTCGCGAGCTAGTCTTCTCAAGGGCAGACGACATCTCGGAATTCGCACTATGGCTCGTTACATTCCATTATTTTCGGCACGAAAGACCCTTCTTCGCACCGCCTGGATGTCTCTGGTGGTAGCGGTCGGGGCCTTGGGGATGCAGCAGTGGGATTCCTATCTCGCCGCGACGGACCAGGCGAATGTCGAACGCCTCAATCGGATGGTCGCCGAGTATCGGCAGCGGACGGGTCGCAATCCCGATTTGAACCTGATCGAGTTGTTTCGCGTGGGGCTCACCGATCAACGGCTCCACAAAACGCCCTACGGTGGCACCTACCAAATCGATCCCTCGCGAATGATGGTCTACAATCCTCATCGCCAGTAGCGCTAGGCCGGTTGCCACGCCCGTGTTTTCGCGGGACGATGTTGGGTATGCCAAAAAAATCCCATTCTTCGTCTCGGCAACCGATGCTGTTCCCTTTGCACGAGGAGGACGCTCCCGCAAGCGTTCCCAGCGCGCCCGATCCGGATCCGGTTGTCGTTCCGACGGAAACATCGTCCGCCCCCGCCGACGCATCGCATCCCACTCCGGACGATTTAATCGTCATCGTCGACTCGCATTCCTTGATCTATCAGGTGTTCCATGCGCTTCCGCCGATGACCAGTCCGCAAGGACTCGAGGTCGGGGCCGTGCATGGATTCCTGCGCGACATCGCCAACCTGCTTCAGCAATGGAAACCAAACTATCTCGTATGCGCGTTTGATGAATCCGACATCACGTTTCGCAATGAACTCTTCGACCGCTACAAAGCCCATCGCGAGGAGATGCCCGAAGCCTTGCGAGGCCAGATCGGATTGATCGTCGATGCCCTTCGCGTTTTGGGAATCCCGCGCGTCTCGGTCTCTGGATTCGAAGCGGACGATATTCTCGCCACCATTGCCCATCGAGCCGCGCCGCATGGCGCCCGCGTCCTGCTGGTGACCAGCGACAAGGACTGTCGCCAATTGATCACACCCACGGTCAAAATGCTCAACCTTCGCAAGAACGAGCTTTTCGGCGAAGACGAATTGATGGCGACATGGTCCATCCGGCCCGATCAAGTGGTCGATTTCCAATCGTTGGTCGGCGACTCGGTCGACAATGTGCCTGGCGTTCCGAGTATCGGCCCCAAGGCCGCACAGCAGTTGCTCGAGCAATTCGGCTCTCTCGATGCAATCTACGAAAACCTCGATCGGGTCGCCGGCGACAAGCGGCGCGAGAAACTGATGGAGCATCGAAACGATGCCTTCTTGAGCCGGGACCTGGTGCGGCTCAAGGATGACGTCCCCCTCCCGCTCGAGTGGAACGATATGCGTCCCGAGAAACCCGATCCGGCGGAAACGGAGAAGTTGTTTCGCGATCTCGGATTCCGACGCCTGGCAGAGGTGTTTTTGGCGACCGCGTCGAACGGCTCCGGCTCCCGAGCCTCAACCAACGAACCATCGCACCATCTGAATACCGACGCCTATCGAATCGTTGCATCGACCGATGCGCTGAAGGCCGTGTGCAACGAGCTGGCCAAAGCCTCCGTCATGGCCATCGATACCGAAACCACTTCGACGCGACCGCGAGACACGGCGTTGGTCGGAATCAGCCTGGGCTGGGCTCCGGGCCAAGCCGCCTATATCCCCATTCTCGGGCCACCGGGCTCCTCGTGCCTGGAACTGGAACACGTCCGGCAATGCCTGGTGCCGTTCCTGGCAGATCCGAGCAAGCAGTGGATTGGACAAAATATCAAATTCGATGCGATCGTCTTGCGAGCCCACGGTATGCGCATCGAGAATATCGCATTCGACACCATGGTTGCGGATTACCTGCTCGATGCCGGAGGACGCAATCACGACCTGGGCGACATCGCCAAACGGTGGCTTGGGGTCAACTCCGTTTCGATCGAGAGCCTGATCGGGAGCGGCAAGTATCAAACGACCATGGACCAGGTCCCGGTTGCCCGGGTCGGTGTCTATGCGGCTGAGGATGTGGACATTCCCATCCATTGTCTCGAGCCGATGCGCGAACGGCTGGTTGCCGAGTCCCTGTTGCCCCTCATGGAAACACTCGAATTGCCGTTGATCGAAGTCTTGGCGGATATGGAGTATCTCGGAATACGGGTCGACACCGAACGGCTCTCGGCTCTCCGATCCCAGTTCGCGTCGCAGCTCGAGGTGCTTCGATCGAACGTGATGGAGCTAGCCGGCGAGGAATTCAACCCCGACAGTCCAAAACAGCTCGGACAAATCCTGTTCGAACGCCTCAAGCTGCGCGTGGTGAAGAAGACCAAGACCGGCCCGAGCACCGATGTCGAGGTGCTCGAGGAGCTAGCCGCCGAGCATCCGCTCCCGGCAAAGATCATCGAATATCGACAGCTCGCCAAACTCCTCAGCACCTATGTGGAATCGCTTCCGAAACTGGTCAGTCCCAACACCGGTCGTGTGCACACGTCCTATCGCCAGGATATCGCGGCCACCGGCCGACTGAGCAGCATCGAACCCAACCTGCAGAACATCCCCGTGCGGACCCCCGAAGGACGCTCGATCCGCTCTGCGTTTATCGCGGGCGAGGCGGATTGGCTGCTGCTGACCGCCGATTACTCCCAGATCGAACTGCGCGTGCTGGCTCACTGCTGCGGCGATCCGAATTTGATGCGGGCGTTTGAAGAGGATATCGATATCCACACCTCCGTCGCGTCCCAGGTCCATGGCGTTCCCCTCGAGCAAGTCACCTCCGCCATGCGGCGGAGCGCCAAAGCGGTCAGCTTCGGCATCTTGTACGGTCAAAGCCCCTTCGGGTTGGCCAAAGGCTTGGGTATTTCGCGCGGCGAGGCCAGCGCTTTTATCGACGAGTACTTTGCGAGGTACCCCAAGGTTCGCGAGTTCATTGCGAAGACCCTCATCGAATGCCGAACCCGCGGTTTCGTCACCACCATGTCGGGGCGACGCCGGTACCTGAAAGGGATTCGCGACTTCGCGACGTTGGACGATGCGAAGAAGAAACAGCTCCTGGAACCGGAGCGAATGGCCGTCAATACGGTCATCCAAGGTTCCGCTGCCGACATGATCAAGCTGGCGATGATCGGCGTGGCAAAACGGCTGCGCGACGCCCAGCTCCGCGCGAACATGCTGCTCCAAATCCATGACGAACTGCTCTTCGAGGTACACCCCGAGGATCGTGCGTCGCTTGCGGATCTGGTGCGCACCGAAATGACGCGCGTCATGCCGCTGCACGTTCCGCTCAAAGTCGACGTCAAGAGCGGCCGCAACTGGTCGGAGTGCGAGCCGCTATGAAACGCCCTACCGTCGTTGGAGTGGTTGGCGGGGTTGCCAGCGGAAAGAGCGAAGTGACGCGGCACCTCGAACGCCTCGGAGCACGTGTGATTCACGCCGACGCCTTCGGTCACGAGGTGCTCAAGGAAGCGGAGGTAATCGATGCGCTCACCGGCCGATTCGGCCGGGCGATTCTCGACCCGACCCACAACCACATCGACCGATCCAAAGTCGCGAACCTCGTTTTCGGCTCCGAACCGACCGCGGTGGAAAACCGCCGCTTCCTCGAGAGCGTCGTGCACCCTCGCATTCGGAAACGCATCGGAGAGTCGCTCGATCGAGCCTTGGCCGACGCGAGCCTCGCGGTGGTGGTCCTCGATGTCCCCTTGCTGATCGAATCGGGCTGGATGGAGCGTTGCGATCGCGTTCTGTTCGTCGATGCTGCCCCCGAGGTTCGGCGGGCGCGTGCCATGCATCGCGGATGGGACGACGAACAGTTCGCGGCTCGCGAAGCAGCTCAAATCGACATCGAAAAGAAACGAGCCTCGGCCACCGACATTATCCCCAATTCCGAAACGCTCGAGGCGCTCCGGAGCCGGGTTGAGCAGTGGTGGGCAAGCGTTACTTGATCTTGCTGGCGTTGCCCGCTTGTCCAAAGGCAACCATGCGAGCCACGCAAACGTCTTTCATGGCTGTCCGAGCGGGCTTCAAGTAATCGCGAGGGTCAAATTTTTCCGGGCTCTCTGCGAGAACTTTGCGAATCGCGCCGGTGATCGCCAAACGGCAATCGGTGTCGACGTTGATCTTGCGCACGCCGCTCTTGATGCCGCGCTGGATCTCCTCGACCGGGACACCCCACGTTTGTTTGATCTTGCCACCGAACTGGTTGATGATGTCCTGCAACTCCTGAGGCACCGAGCTGCTGCCGTGCATGACCAGGTGCGTGTTGGGGATCTTCTTGTGGATCTCTTCGATGCGCGACATCGCGAGAACCGCACCGTCCGGCTTGCGGGTGAACTTGTACGCTCCGTGGCTGGTGCCGATCGCGACGGCGAGCGCATCGACTCCGGTTTCCTCGACAAACTGTTTGGCTTCTTCCGGATCGGTCAGCAGCTGGTCGTGGCTGAGCACCCCTTCCGCACCATGTCCATCCTCGGCTTCGCCGTGCCCCGACTCCAGAGAGCCCAGGCAACCCAGCTCACCCTCGACGGAAACGCCCCGCGCATGAGCCATCTGGACGACTTTTCGAGTGACATCGACATTGTATTGGTAGGTCGCGGGCGTCTTGCCATCTTCCTGCAGCGAGCCGTCCATCATGACCGAGGTGAATCCATTCTCGATCGCCGACAAGCAGGTGGCAGGCGAGTTGCCGTGGTCCTGGTGCATCACGATCGGGATCTGCGGATACAGCTCGACAGCGGCCAGCATCAGATGCCGCAGGTAGGCGTCCTGGGAGTAGGATCTCGCACCGCGCGATGCCTGAATAATCACGGGAGAGTCCGTCTCCTTCGCCGCCTCCATGATGGACTGGATCTGCTCCATATTGTTGACATTGAAGGCGGCCACTCCGTAATGATTTTCAGCCGCGTGATCCAGAACTTTTCGAAGAGGTACCAAAGCCATGAGGGCAAAACTCCCTGAAAAACCAACCGCATAGGAATGCAAGCAAGAATCAAAGCGGCGCTGTGCTACTTGGATCCACGCCGCGGAACGTCTAGGATTATCGAGCAATTCGAGTCTTCAGCAATGCGTGTTTCGCGAGCAGTACGCGATGGATGAACCAGAACCAAGGTCGGCACGATCGGTCAAAAATCTTCAACCTGTGGATCATTATCTTCATGGGAGCTGGGAAGCACTGGGCGCCGGCGCACCCGTTCTGGTTGCACTCGCCCAACTATGCAGCCAAGCTATGGTTGATCTTCCTGCCGCTAACGCACATTCAGCGGAAGGACTCTCGCCTGAAGCCAAAGCCATTCTCGTTGCGGCGCGCGATCGCGGAGTGATTGAAATCAAGGCGGTTAATACTGCCTTCGATCCGGCGGCGAGAATGCTGGCCGTCTACGTGGAGCTGTCCGATACGCAAACCATCGCGTTTCGGGATCCGAACGACCCCGAGGTCACGGTCTCTTTTTTGGAAGGATTTCGGCAGTTGTGCCGGGCGGGTTTGGTGATGCATCACATCCACCGCGATTTTTCCCTGACGCACCTTGGATTTTCCGTCGCCCGTCCCATCGATAGACAGGAGGTCCAGCCATGGCTGGCCAAAGGAACCGAGTTTGGCTTGCACGATTGATCGTTGGGCTCTTTGTGCTGGCGATCTTGCTCGGTGGTGTTCTCTATGTTGCCCTCGCCTATCTGTCGGCCCCGTCCGATTCCACGCAGGCGGAGACCGACTTGGATCCTGTCCCGATCGAATCCGCGGAGGAGGCCCCGCGCGGATCCCATCCTCTCGATCCGGTCTTGGAGATGGCGACCCAATCGCTCGAGTTGCATCGATCGCGCGATCGCGATTACACCGCCATCATGGTCAAGCGGTTTCGCTCAGGAAAGAAACGGGGCGTGCCGGAGATCATGAAATTGAAACTCCGCAGCCGCGATCCGGATATGGACTCGCACGACGGCTTGCAACCGCGCCCCATCGACGTTTATCTCGGCTTTACGGAACCGAAATCCCTCGCGGGTCGCGAAGTGATCTGGCGCGAGGGCCTCAACGACGACAACATGATCGTGCACGAGAGCGGGCTGCTGAATCTGGCGCGGGTGCAATTGGCTCCCACGAGTCGGTTGGCCATGATGGGAAATCGCTATCCCATTTCCGACGTAGGAATTGAGAGGCTGCTCGTCAAATTCATCGAACGAGGGACGCGAGACCGTATGTTGGGGGATTGCGAAGTGTCCATCCGCGACGATTTCGAATTCGAAGGTCGTCGCTGCCGGCGAATCGAAGTCATCCACCCCGAAAAAACCGTGGAAATCGAGGGCAAAGAGTTCGAATTTGAGTTTTATCGAGCAGAAATCGACGTCGATATGGAGTACGGGCTGCCGATCCATTACGCTAGTTATCTGTGGCCAGATCAAGAAGGAGCTGAGCCTTTGTTGGACGAGGAGTTCACTTACCGAGAACTCCGATTAAACTGCGAATTGACCGATTCGGATTTCGACCCGGACAATCCCGAATACCGCTATCCCTCCCGCTGAGCCTCCGAAAATGCCGAACGACATGCAATTCACGGACTGCCCGAACTGCGGCAAGCGGATACGGACCGACGCCCCTCGATGCCACCGTTGCGGAGAAGTGCCCGTGTTGGCATTCAACCGGGCACGGGATGTCGATGGTCCGAGCGAGGTGGAGGAAGAGCGGTCCGAATCGCAACATGCGGTTCGCTGGGGCGGCTATCGAGTCGACGAAGACGACTTCGATTACGACACCTATCTCGAGGATGAGTTCGGGGAGCCGACGGGCAAGCAGCCCAAGCCATGGTGGTGGTATGTCGCCTGGGTGGTTTTGGTGGTTTTCGCTCTCGGGATTTTGGCCGACGCTTGGTTGTTGTTCTTGAGCACCTAAGCACTCCCTCATCACAACGGTTCGCTTCGATGGATGACTCCATGGGAAAGGCTCTCTCCGTGGCGTCCCCAAGCACCGAGGGAACGAAGCGGACCTCGGGCCTGTTCTTTCCGAAGGTTGCATGGATGCGGGGGTGGCAGCACAAGCCTTCCCGCGATTGCGCGAGCGAGCCAACAAGCCATCTGGCCTGGACGGTCGCATCGATTGTCGGTTTCGCCATTCTTTTCTATCTTCTGCAGCGGATGACCTTCCTGCTTCGATTTCCTCCTTACGAGCGGACCACGTTGTGGGTTCCCGGCGCGCTGACCTTCAGCGCCTTGCTGGTTTCGCCGATCAAAGGTTGGTGGCGTTCCTACGTTGGGCTGTGCATTGCCGCCTACGCGGCCTACTACGGCGATCCTCAGATTCCGGCACCGGTCGCGTTGCTCTCGGCCCAGTTTCATTTCATGACCGTGGCTGCTGGAGCGTGGGCGATTCGGCGTCTCACCAGCGACGCTCCCTTTGCGAGCGTCAGTTCGATGATGATCTTTGTGGTAGCGGCCGGAGTCCTGATCCCCTTGGCGACTTCCGCGCCGGCGGATATCGCGCGTTGGGTGCGAGGCGAGCCGGATATCCTGCCGGTGGGAGTCCGGTCTTTCCTGTGCGTGGCTCTCGGCATGCTCATCGCTACGCCCGCGATGACGACGGCGATGGTCCACGGTCGCGCCTGGTTGAGTTCGGCCCATCTCCGCGAGAAGGCGGAGGGAGCCGCGCTCGCGGTATGTTTGTTCGCGGTCGGATTATGGGTATTCACCACGTCGGCCGACGACAACTCCCTGCCCGCACTGATCTATGCCCCCACCCCGTTTCTCCTTTGGGCCGCGCTGCGGTTCGAGGTGGCTGGCGCGAGCTGGGCTCTCCTGGCAATCGCCTACCTCTCCACATGGAACGCGATCCACGGCCGGGGTCCGTTCGTAGGCGGAAACCGGGGCGACCACGTGCTGCAGCTCCAGCTTTTCCTCATGGCCGTGTCGCTGCCGCTCCTTTTCATGGCGGCAGGGATCGGGGAGCGGCGTCGCGCCCACTCCATGTTGGTTCGCGAAATGGAAGAGCGCCGACGGATGGAGGAAGGGTTGCGGCACGCCTCGCGGTTGGCGGTCCTCAGCGAATTCACCGCTTCGATCGCTCATGAAATCAACCAGCCGCTCGGCGCCATCCTCAGCAATGCCGACGCAGCGGAATTGCTGCTCGAATCCCCTGCGCCTCCCCTCGATGAAATTCGTCGCATCCTGACCGATATCCGAAACGATGATCTGAGGGCCAGCGATGTCATACGAAAATTGAGAGCGCTCCTGCGACGAGGCGAGGTCGAACGCAATCCCGTCAAGATCAACGACGTCGCACAAGATGCCATCACCATCCTGCGAGCCGAGGCGCAGCGGAGAGACATCGATGTGCGCACAGAACTCGCACCGATCGATTCGGTCGTCATGGCCGATCGCGTTCATTTGCAACAAGTCCTGCTCAACCTGATGGTCAATGGCATGGAAGCAATGCAAGATACCCAGGGGACCAAACGGCTCACCCTCGCTACGGAACAGCGAGGCGATACGATCGTAGTCTCCGTCGCCGATCGCGGTCCCGGTATCCCTGCGGAACGTGTCCCGCGCCTCTTCGAACATTTTTTCTCCACCAAACCCGAAGGGATGGGAATGGGGCTGGCGATTTCCCGATCCCTCGTCGAAGCGCATGGGGGAAGAATATGGGTCGAAAACGGTAAAGATCAGGGAGCGATTTTTCGATTCAGCCTTCCTCTCACAGAGCCTTCGCAATGACCGATCCGATACCGATCATCCATGTCATCGACGACGATGATTCCGTTCGCAAAGCGGTCACGCGATTGCTCAAGGCGGCCGGCTACGAAGCCCAGGGGTACGCCAACGCGGGCGAGTTCCTGATCGCGACGAACCACTCCGGCCCAGGCTGTATCGTGCTCGATGTGCGAATGCCCGGCCCTAGCGGGCTCGAATTGCACGCGGCCTTGAAGAAGCGGGAAATCCTCTTGCCCGTCATCTTTCTCACCGGTCACGGGGATATCCCGATGAGTGTCCAAGCCATCAAAGCCGGGGCCGTCGACTTCCTCACCAAGCCTGTGCAAAGACAAACCCTCCTCACGGCTGTCTCCAACGCCTTGGAGATCCAGCGGCAGTCGAACGACCAGCAACAAAGAGTCGACCGTCTTCGAGCCTGTTACGACTCCCTTTCGGAACGCGAGCGCGCGGTCCTTCGCCTCGTGGTCCAAGGGAAACTCAACAAGCAGATCGGAGTCCTTCTCGGAATCGCCGAGCGGACCGTCAAAGCCCATCGGGCGCAAGCCATGGAAAAGATGCAAGCCGCATCGCTGGCCGATCTGGTGCGAGTCGCCAGCGAACTGGGACTCGGCGGCCAGGAGCCGTAGCTCGATTCGACTCCCCGCACCCCCCACTCTCCCCAACCGGGGCACTTCGTCACCCTGGCATCCGCCATTTCGACCTGTCGGGCCTCGGCGGATGGCTGCTCAAGCCCGAACGGCTGGAAAACAATGAATGCCGTGGCTCACCGAGCTACGTTCGGCCGGCCCCATGGGCGAAAAGGCCCGGGGAGCTGACACAATCGACGGCTCTCGCCGCCCCTCAGCCGGCGGCGATCTCCTTCAAGTACGCGCCGTATTCCCCGCCGTAGCCATGCGACAGCTTCACCAACTGATCGGCGGTGATGTACCCTTTTCGGAACGCGATCTCTTCGGGGCAGGAGATTTTTAAGCCTTGTCGTCGTTCGACGGCCGCCACGAATTGACTGGAGTCCAACAGCGACTCGTGAGTACCAGCGTCGAGCCACGCGAAACCGCGCGAAAAGAGCAACACGTTCAGTTGACCTTTTTCAAGATAGAGCCGGTTGATATCCGTGATTTCCAACTCGCCCCGAGCCGACGGCTTCAAGTGAGCGGCCATATCGATCACTTCATTGTCGTAGAAGTACAGCCCCGGGACGGCAAAGTTCGATTTGGGATTCTTGGGTTTCTCCTCCAGCGAGATCGCGCGGCCGTTTGCGTCGAATTCGACCACCCCATAACGCTGGGGGTCTCGGACGGGATAGCCGAAGATGGTCGCCCCTCGCGGTTGCGAGGCGGCCTGTGCGAGAAGTTTGAGAAACCCTTGCCCGTAGAAAATGTTGTCCCCCAGTACCAGCGACACCGCGTCGGAGCCGACAAAATCACGGCCGATGATGAACGCTTGAGCAAGCCCCTCGGGCTTGGGCTGGGCCGCGTAGCGAAAGTTCATTCCCCACTGGGACCCGTCTCGCAGCAACCGTTCGAATTGGGGCAAATCGTGCGGCGTCGAGATCACCAACACGTCCCGGATGCCGGCCAGCATCAAGCAGGAGAGCGGGTAGTAGATCATCGGCTTGTCGTAGACCGGCAACAGCTGCTTGCTGGTCGCCAGGGTCAGCGGATGCAACCGCGTCCCGGATCCTCCGGCGAGAATGATTCCTTTTTGGGTGATCTGTTTGGACGTGTTCATCATCGGGCGAGTATTTCGAAGAAATTCCATGAAACGCAACGGAGGGCAAACTTGAGCGCCTTGGTCCGTGCACAAGGGTGCGTGCCCCCAACACTAAGGATTCCGGTCGGGGGCCTGCGGCTCTTCAATCTTACTCTCTGTCGGGCGATTTCGAGAGAAAACAGCCTGTTTTCCCATTTTGCGGCAGCATGGCAATCGACAGGAAAACAATTGACACGATATCCGTACGGTTTAAGATTCGAGGGGTATGGTTCAGGCGTTCGAAAGCTCGTCTTGGCCCACTACAGCCCGATCGCCCATTCTCGCCTTGCCCCCGACTTCGGTCTATCGATCCGCCCCTCATGGAAGTTGGGGAAGGGGTTCGGTTCTGCTTGGAACATTTGGTTGTGGTGGCTCCCTCGTCGAGTGGGGCATTCGAGAGATAATCCCTACAACCCTACCATTAAATCGACACCCGTTCTCCAGGTCGGCA
>Ga0315904_10006876_pt1 | contig 15415 bp, 11 predicted proteins | sample LakEriMetagenome_6_FD_203529 | JGI IMG/M metagenome (GOLD analysis project Ga0315904, IMG submission 203529) | Freshwater fungal communities from buoy surface, Lake Erie, Ohio, United States - Buoy 12 MA120 | ecosystem: Environmental > Aquatic > Freshwater > Lake | place: USA: Lake Erie, Ohio... | reverse complement strand
TGATCCTGGCATGGCTGGCTCCGGTGTTGATGACTGGATGCGATCGTGCCAAAACTTTCTCAGAGACCGAAGCCTCGAATCTAAAACCGCTGGCCGTTATGTACGGGCGTTTTATCGGCTCGAACAAGGGGCGAGGCCCTAAGGATGAGCAAGAACTCAAAACGTTCATCAAAGGCCGCTCGCAAGAAGAACTAACAAACCTCGGCATCACCGACGTCGAAAGCTTGTTTGTCTCTTCTCGTGACAAGAAGCCTTACAAACTGAAGTTCGACACCAAACCCGCCGTACCCGGCCAATCAAGCAATATCTTTGCATGGGAACAGGAAGGGATCGGAGGCAAAAGGTTTATTGCCGGCACCCTGGGCGAAATTCTCGAAGTCGACGAACAGAAGTTTCGCCAGCTTGTGCCAAACCCTTAGTAGTCATCTGGGATCGTACTACCATCTTCCCGGTGACCGAGTTGATTAAAAATATTTGGGTCGACGGTAAAGCCGAGGAAACGCACCGAACCATCGGCAAGCAGGATATTCATACCGCTGGTGTGGGTGCTCCCGAATCGGTACCCTTCCCAACCACCTTGGTTGTCGTACTGCCGATCCGAATTGGGAGCAAATCCGGTATATCGAATCACATCCGGGTCCCATCCGTCAGCCCAGCCAGCATCGTCGTGCCAGTCCCCAGTCTTGTATCGCACTGGACTTAGCTGCTTTTCCCCGATGACCATCGTGTTACTGGTGCCATCGATAATGTTCGCTATTTTCGACTTATTACCACGCCAAATACCGGTTTGGTCAGGGCCTCCTCTGACAATCACCCCGTAATAGCGTGACTTCTCCCAAGCCATCCCCCAAGTGTCACCGAACCAGAATTGATCCCAGCTATTGGGACTCGTAGCGGGCGTCGCTGCCGCATAGTCCATCAAGTACCGGCCTCCTTGAGAAATGTTCGCTTGTGAGCCTCTACGCGAAGGGCAAAAGAAGACCGTCGGGCCACCTCGATATCGTAGGATGTCAACGTTGTTGTTGGTATTTTGAACCGCCAATGTGTTTTGTTCCATGTAGGGCAAGATGTGGGTCGCCCAACTTCCAACGGCCCCCCACGGGTTATAGCCCCCAGGTGGAAAGTGCTTGAAAATGTCGTGGTGATTCTGGATCGCCAAGCCCTGCTGCTTGAGATTGTTCGAGCACTGCATCCGACGCGCCGCTTCGCGAGCTGCCTGTACGGCCGGCAAGAGCAAACTGACCAACACGCCAATGATCGCAATGACCACCAAGAGTTCCACCAACGTGAAACCCAACCGATTTTTACCGACTCGAACATTGCTAGTGGGCATCATGATAAGCCTCATGGAACGCGCATCGAACATTTGGGACTAGAACTCTCCCTATAAACTTATCGAAAGAGCCCTATAAACAATATCCTAAAATCTCCCCTAAAGCCAGATTACGGGGGCGATTTGCTCTATTTAAGCCTGACATGGCGGTTTTGTAAGCCTCTCGGGTGCTTTTAGCTCCAGTCGATCCCGCTCGGTCGCCCCATCTCGACGAGCAGCAAGTACTGATCGTCACAAAATCGATCGGTCATGCCTGCCAAATAAGCCCCCACGGCTCGCTCGATCCCCCAAAGCTCGCTCCAGCCTCTGACCCGCTCGGGCAAACGCTCGGGATGACTGGTCAAGAGCCGATACAACTGCCTGAGCCTCATGGCCGCTTTGTCTCTGACCTGAGCTAGTCGCTCGTGGCGGTAGACATGCTCAAAGAGAAATTCCTCAAGCTGCTGCTTTTCCTGTTCGATCAGCGGGCTCATTCCCAGTCGGACTGCCGCCTGTGAAACCTCCGTAGAACTCATGCTGTGGCATCGATCTAGCTCAAGGCTCGAGTGCCGCAGAAAATCGCCCATCTGAAGATCCAGCAGCGTATGGACCAGCAACGAACGCCGCAACTTTGGGTCGATCCGCTCGAGTGGCACGAGCCGTTTGGCACGCTCGACCAGATCGAGCCCGTCGAGCTGCTCCCATTCGAGCAAACCCAGTTTCAACGCATCATCCACGTCGTGGGAGTCATAGGCGATGCTGTCTGCGGCATCGACCACCTGGATCTCGAGCATCTGCGTTTGAGACGTCGCCTTATCGCTGCGAAACTGCTGGCCTGCAAGAACCTCATGCGTCAGATTCAAACCGGGATTATCGGTATACCTCTGCTCGATCTTGGTGACCAATTCCAATGCGAATTGGTTGTGCGAAAATCCACCGTGGTCTTTCAAGCATTCTCCAAGCGCATCTTCGCCGCAATGGCCAAAAGGAGGATGGCCTATATCGTGAAGCAATGCCATGGCTTCAATCAAATCTTCGTTAAGCCTTAAAGTTCGCCCGATCGTTCTTGCCAACGAGGAGACTTCGTGGGTATGGGTCAAACGGGTGCGATGGTACTCTCCCATATCCCCCGTAAAGACTTGCATCTTGCCCGAGAGGCGTCGAAAAGCCGAACTATGGACGATCCGATCTCGATCCCGCTGAAAAGGACCTCGATACGGGTGCTCAGGCTCACTGCAAACGCGTCCAAGCGAATCGATCGAGTGCATCGCGTAGCTTGCTAACAACGCACTCTCACGCTCTTTCCAACTCCCTTTCGAACCGCTTGTATCCGTCGAATGCATCGCGCTATAGAACCGTTAAATTGTCTCGGTGGATGACTTCTTGGTAAGGGCACTGACCCAAGATCTGTTCGATCCGATCGGAATGGCATCCACGTATCATTTTCACTTGGGCTGCATTGTAGTTGCTAAGTCCCCTCGCGATTTCATTGCCGCTCGAATCGAGCACCGAAATAATGTCCCCTTTGCCAAATTCGCCGGTCACATCGCGAACGCCGATGGCAAGCAAACTGCATCCGCCACGTTTCATCGCGGCACTCGCACCGTCGTCGACGCTGATGCTGCCAGTCGCTTGGGTGGAAAACCCTATCCATCGCTTGCGAGAAACAAGCGACTTGGGCTGAGGCAAAAACAGCGTGCCGAGCCTCTGGCCTTGGGCAAGCCGCACTAAAACATCGGGCTCTCGGCCCCAAGCGATCACGGTGGCTTGGCCGCTGTGCGTCAGGAACTTGGCCGTCGTAAGCTTGCTGGCCATGCCCCCTTTGCTGATCCCGGTCTTGCGATCCCGCACAAGCTCTTCGATGCTCTCATCGATCTTGGACACTGTCGAGAGGACCATCGCACCGGGCGATTGAGGGTCGCGATCGTAGAGTCCATGCACGTCGCTCAAAATCACCAAGGCGCTATCGTGCATCAGACCAGCGACCATACCGGCAAGTCGGTCGTTGTCTCCAAAGGTGGTTTTGAGTTCATCGACGGCCACTGAATCGTTTTCGTTGATGATCGGAATGGCACCGAGCTCTAAGAGCCTAGATAGGGTGTTGCGAACGTTCAAATAAGCCACCCGATCATCGAGTTCCGAGGCCGTTAGCAAAATCTGAGCCGCATGTTTCGAGTGGGCGGCAAAGGTCTTCTCATACACTTGGATCAAATGGGCTTGGCCAATGGCCGCGACGGCTTGCAAGGTCGCAAGATCGCTTGGCCGGGACTTGAGCCCCAGCTTGCCCATGCCGCTTGCAACCGCACCGCTGGAAACCAAAAGGACCTGTTTACCCATACCACTTAGGGCGATGAGCTGATTGGCAAGATTGGCGACTTGATCCAAATCGAGTCTACCGCTGTTGTCTGTCAGTGACCGCGAACCAACTTTGACGACCCAGGTGGTAGCATCGGCCAGCGCTTTTCGATCCTGCGATGGGCTCTGGCCATCGAGGGCTTCTGGGTGATTGGTCATTGCAGAGGTTGGAAATTACGAAGCGTTGGAGTTTTGTTGCTGGGCGATCAGTGCGTCGAGTTCTTGGCGCAGTTTAGGAAGAATCTCGTCGTAGCTGAAGGCCCCTATCGGCTCGCTCCGTCTTTTCAGGTTGACTTTCGCAGGCCCGCACCAGAGCCCAAGGTCGGCATCGTCGGTTTCCCCTGGGCCGTTGACTCGGCAGCCCATCACGGCGATGGTGATCGCGTAGTCTTTGGCATAAGCGGTCATCTCTTTGACTTGTTGGGCAAGTTCGACGAAGGCTTCGTTTTCGACCCGCGAGCAGCTTGGGCACGAGATGATGTTAAGTTTCGAGGGATCCAAAGCGACGACCGATCGGAGGCGGCCCGCGTAGATATCTTCGACGATTTGCCGACCGGTTTGGATTTCGAGCGACTTTTGGGAGTTCGGGACCGTCAGCGACACGCGGATCGTATCGCCGATGCCGCGTCCGATGAGTTGTTCAAAGGCGATGCGGGTTTTGATGATCCCATCGGGTGGCAAGCCGGCTTCGGTGACCCCCAGGTGGAGTGGGACATCGGGTCGGAGTTGGGCGAAGCGTTGGTTGACTTCGACGACCTTCGTCGGATCGGAGTCTTTCAAGGAGACGACGTAGCGGATAAATCCGATCGAGTCGAGCAGTTCGCAGTGCTCGGTGGCACTGGCGAGCATTGGGCCGATCGAATCGTGGGGATCGAATTTATCTTTGATGGCCGGATCGACCGACCCGCAGTTAACACCGATGCGGATGGCGCAATCGTTGGCCGCAGCCGCATCGACGATGAATTTGACTTTGTCTTGCCAAGGCTTGGATTTTTCGTGGTGGTAGAGGTGTCCTGGGTTGTATCGGACTTTGTTGACGTGCGGAGCGACTTGGGTAACAAGCCGGTAGTTTTCTTGGAGGTCGACCGAGAGGTTGGCGGTGGTTTGCTTGCGGATTTCGGCCAGGGCTGCGGCATCTTTATCGCTATCGACGGCGATCCGCACGACATCGGCTCCGGCTCGGTGCAAGTCGTTGACCAGGGCGACCGTGGCGGGGATATCGGTCGTGTGGGTGGCGGTCATGCTTTGGACGGCGATGGGGTTTCCGGAGCCGATGGTAATCGAGCCGACTTGGACGTTTCGGGTTGGGTTTCTTTGGATTTGCATGGGGATTCCTGGGGTCGTAGGGGTTTGGTCGTATTATATCGCAAGGGCACAAAACCCCCAACCACTGATGGACACAGATGAACGCTGACGCAGAACAGCCAACCGCTGATGGACACTGATGAACGCTGATGCAGAACAGCCAACCGCTGATGGACACTGATGAACGCTGATCCAGAACAGCCGACTGCTGATGGACACTGATGAACGCTGATGCAGAACAGCCGACCGCTGATGAACACTGATGAACGCTGATGCAGAACAGCCAACCGCTGATGGACACTGATGAACGCTGATGCGGCGCGTTGGAAAAAGCTAGGATTTGCTCTTGTTAGCCGACGAGCCCGAGCGTCGGGCATTGTCTCTGCGTGGCACCGCGCCCTCGATCACCATCATAGAATCTAGTCGACTTCAATCCCTCTTGGCTGCTTGGCTGTTCCCCTAAAGCCTAATGTCTAAAGCCTAAAGCCTTCCCCCCGCTTGGCCCCCTTTCGCCCCCGGGCTTTGACGGGGGAGAAAGGGCGGGGGGATAGAGGGGGCCGACTGCGCGTAAGGCTGTTTGGCTGCTTTCGGAAAAACGGTGAATTTTTCAAAACAGTTGCATGTTTGAGCAACATCGCATCGCTTACATCCTCTAGGCTATTTCAAAGACATCCAGATCGCGATCGTTTTTCCGACGCCCGTCGGCGAGCGATTTGGAATTCCTCAGAAGACATTGTCTTTCTAATGACAATTCAGGAGAATCAGCATGGCAAAGAAGAAAGCAGCGGTCAAGAAAGTTGGATCAAAGGTCACCCCAAAAAAAGCAGGTAGCAGAAACAAGTTTGCAAATCCAACCCAAATCCCGCTCGACTCTTCCGCACACATAAAGTTTGGAGAGTTATATAGGAGCGTTCGTGAAGAAAGTCAACGGACATTTAACACCGTGAAAACAAGAGCTACCGCGCTGGATTGTGCTGGCAATCGTTTCAATATCAGTGTTTTCGATATTAATGCGACTCTCGACGGGCAATCCCCTAGTTTATCAATTATCCTTGTTGATTTAAATTCTCCGAATCATTCAGAAGCTGATATTACTTTCGAATTTATGCAACTGGATGATGCTGGTGTACGAGAGTCCGAGTTGGTCATTACCGTCTTGACGAGAAAGACTAGAACCCCTCAGTTTTAAGAGTTTGGGATTTAGAGACCAATACTCCTGATACGATTGTAGTTTCTGCTAGTCAATCGAATGGTACTCCTACTCGAAAAGTACCTGTTTGATGGAGTCGATCAGCTTACGACGAATAACGTCGAGAGATTACCCAAGGCGACTTGTCGGAGGTCGACGTGGAATCACGCAAACTAAATGAGCCACATACACCAAGCAGGAGAAACAACATGGCTAAGAGGAAAGTAGCGGCAAAAAAAAGCGAAGAGACAAATCCCGATGTAGTCGAAAAGAGGCTTCATAGCCAATCGACCCGCCCAAGCAAGTCGGCGTCTAAAGCAAGAAAGGAAAAAGCAACAAAGCGTAATCGAACCTTTGATGACGATACATTGAATGCTGGAGATCGGGTGTATGTCACTATTCAGAACATGCAAAGGACTGGGCAAAATGATGAATATAAATATTCAGGTTCTGTCCTTTCAGGTGCTGGGTTCTTGAATCCAGTTCCCGAGCTTGACTATTTCCTCTTTTACGCGTTTTTGAGGAAATCGGACGGAAAAATAGTGAGTGAAGTAAGCCAGGGATCTGGATTAGAGATAATCGAAAGTACAGGTGGAAAGCAGGGTACAATCAATCTAGATTTTCCAATTCCTGATTCACCCGGAGAAACCATCAATGTTGAGGAATTGGAATTGGTTGTTGCATACATAACCCCGAAGACGGTTCCAGTGAAGCTATAATCACCTTGATTTTTTGGTTCTATTCAAACAAACGTTGCTCGTACTCGAATCTATTCTCCAGTACGAGCGAACAGAGTCCGTGTATTGGATTTTTGTTTCCCCAAGCGATGCACTAATCCCTACGGAAGAAACATTACTTCTCGCAGGGTGAACGGACTTGCATTGTTGTCCTTGAGCAACTGAACGTTTTTAGCTTTAATTTCTTCCTGCTCCCTGACCGTCTGCTCGAGGATCTCTGGTTCCGTATCAGTGCTAGCCTTGGCGATTGCAATCTTAGCTGCTACCAAGCAGTACTCGATTTCCGCTGTGGTTTTTGGGTTGCCGCGAAGAGTTTGAAATTCCAGAGCGTCACTTGTTGAGATCTTCACCCAAGCTTCGCTTGCTCTTGCGAACGCTTCGCTAGCTTCCTTGACTTTGGTCTTGGCAAGGCCCCTGGCTCGGTCGCATTCGAGAAAGAGCCAATGCCTTTCGGTAAGGGGTTCCTCCGATCGCTCCTTTTCACAAAATTTCAGAGCGTCTTGGTAATACTTATCAGCTTTTGGAAAATCCTTCGTCATCAGCGCAAGACGCTGAAGTTTTCGGAGCATGTTTACTCTCAAAATGGTCCCGTCGCGTTGGGCGTTTTCAACACGTGGTGCTAGCAAGCTTGCGCGGAATGCACCTTTGAAGGTCTTTTCTGCATCCTGGTATTTCTCTAGCACTGTTTCGTAATCTCCTAGATCGTCAGATAACAGAAGGAAATACCCTAATTCCGCGTAGCTCAGGTCATCGATTTTCTCAGTGATTTTTGGTTCTGAAGACGACCCGGGGATATGTTTGTCAACAAAGGGACGCAAGACTTCCACGGCCTTACTTAGTTCATTGACCGACTCTTGCCAGTTGGTTGCTCGGGCGTTGATGCCCGCGCGCTGCCGATAGAGCCGAATCATTGCAGGGACGAATTCCCTGGTCTTTACTGGATCGTTTTGAAAGCTATCCCTGTATTGCTCTGCTATAAGAACAGCCTGTTTGATGATTTCATCGGCTGGGCCAACTCTACCTTGTGACAAATCGAACGACGAGCGGTAGTAAGCCATATCCCAAAAAGCCTTCTTCCAATTTTCTTGGAAAACTTGATCTGGCTGTTCCTTGGTCTCGTTGAGTAATTCCTCGGCACGCTTCCAATGCTTGTCGGCATCCTCATTTTGGTTGTTCTCTGCTTCAAGTTTCGCAAGCCGGGTCAACAGCCGCACAAGATCTAACTTCAATTCGATGTCTTCAGGATTCTCGGTAATGTAAGCCTGGGTTTGATCTGCAATTTCTTCTAGTAATTTCAGGCGGACGGGGCCGGAACCCGGAAGTTGGGAAAGGCGATTGTCAAACAGTTTTCCGATCACATGATCGAGTGTGTTTGATGCCACTCTTCGGCTCGATGTTACGTCGCTAGCTAATTTTTTAATCTTTGTAAGTTGCGACTTGATTTCACTTTTTTGACGACTGATGATGCCGTTTGCCACGCTTAGCCCAAAAACAGCAACGGTAAGTCCCAGCAGGCTTGCGATCACCGCTCGGGCGTGTTTGCGCAGAAAACGCTCGGCTTTTCTCAAGGCGTTATCGGGCAAGGCCGAGACGGGTTCACCCGCGATGAAATTATCAAGGTCTGCCGCCAGATCGCCTGCCCTTTGGTAGCGGTTTTCCGGAGCGCTCGCCATGGCTTTAAGGCAGATTGCTTCGAGCTCCCTTGGTATGCTCAGCGAAGGTTGAGCTTGGCTAGGTGTCGGAAATAGGTTTTTTTGAATGTCCGGCAGTGCGGCCAATGTCCCTTTGTGAGGGGGTTGGCCTGTAAGTATCCAATACAGGATCGCACCTAGTCCATAGACATCCGTACGATGATCCAAACGATCGTTCTCCGCCCGAGCTTGTTCCGGGCTCATGTATTTCACAGATCCTTTGATCGTACCGACTGAGGTTCGTTGACTCGATCCACTATCGGTTTGAATCGGGATAAACAACACAGAGGATGCGTCATCTTTGATGTTCGACGGGTCGTCGATGATTTTTCCCATACCCCAATCCATGACCAAGGTTTCACCGTATTGGTTGACCATGATATTCTCAGGTTTCAAGTCGCGGTGGATGACCGCTTCGTTGTCGAAGGCGAATTGCAATGTGTTGCATGCTGTTATCAGATGTCTGAGCAACGGTCTGATTTGATTGACAAATTCGCTTTGCGAGATTCCTTCGTACCTGATCTCATTGCATCGTTCAGAAAGTTTCTCACCGCTGATGAGTTGCATCGTGAAGAACGGTTTCCCCTCGGCATCCTTACCCATATCGAATACAGGTGGAATTCCAGCATGCGCAAGCTTACCGGTCTTCCTGGCTTCATCGATAAGCAACTCCTGGTGAAGTGGATCACCACTGAGTTTTGGTACTATGTTTTTGATCGCCACTCTTCGATTGAGTTCTGTATCAAAGGCTTCCCATACATACCCTTGCCCCCCATGCCCCAAGGTCTTGCGGATGATGTAACGATGGATCCCTTTGTCTTGCTCCGCTGTGCTGGTAAAACGCGGAGGACTGGGAGTCGCATTATTCTGAATAATCTTGGTCACATCCTCGATCTTGGATTTCCAGTCCTCAGGCATTCCCTGGCCGTCGGGAACACTACCGTTTTGGATTGAAAAACTGATGGAGTTTTCCAACCCACCGAGGCGACGCACTCTGTCGTCTACGATGCCTTGAATGTTGTGTCTCTCGACATCTTCGAGGTGCTTTTTCTCGACCAGGATTTCCGCTAATTCCCGGCTAGGGTCCTTGTTCCAAATCGCCCCCGCCTCCATGAACTGCTCCATCGTGATGTAGCCATTCTGGAAAGCAATCAAGCCAAAAAGTAGATTTTTGTCGGTCTGAGCGCTCATGTTACTTCCTGGTGCAATTCGAGGCTGCAAAACAAACCAATAGGGGTATCCGGTACCTAACGATCACGGCGACCAATAGTGTAAGCGATACAAGATAGCCATAAGTTTCGTTTTTCGCGATGAATCGGCTTTTTTGGGGATATTACAAACCGCCCCTTAGAGCCCCAAAGTTACCCAGAAAATCTGCAATAGTTTGATCAAAACATCCGGGCCGCATGAAATCGGACTAAACTTATATGGAGCAAGCCGATCTGGTTGATCTAAGTCCATCTTTTGTTCTCGACCTCAATGTTCCAAGGAGAATCCGATGTCGTCGTTTCCTACCCCCTCCCCTACTCCGATTGATTCAACGCCGGTAATAGACACAGTGGTTCCTCATATCGAACCGACTGGAAGTTTATTAGACTACGACTTTGGCACCGAGTTGCCTCGGATAGAAACACCGGTCATTCAGCAGGTGTTGAGTTTTTACGTGGTCGCCATCGAGCTCAACATTCCATCATCCCAAAACTGTGATATCGGCGATTTCGGTTACATTTTGACTCTCGACGGCGAAGCTATCGGATGTAGTCTTTTGCTCGGCACACGCGATTCGATAAGCGGTAAAGTGAAGACCGCGACATTGACGGCCAGTCGATCCACAAGCCCTCAGCCAATGAGTCTTGGCGTTACCATTTTATGCAGGAAAAAGGTAAAGCCTAACGGGGTTTCAGCACTTGTCGCCTAACAGAAAACCGGATTTCTGGATCGATTGATTATTTTTCCAATTCAAGGGTTTTGCTCAATTGGCCGACCAATTGAGCATGCCGTTGCCTGAGCCGATTGACTTCCTCGGTTTCTTCGACGAACGATTTCAGTAGCTCTGCAGTATTGGACATGGCTCTTTTTGCCACGTCAGAATCGAAAGTTTGGACGTTTTCAGCGACTACCATCGAAAACTCAACCATCCGAATCTGAAATTCTTTGAACTCCTTACCTCTTTCGAACCACGCTTGAGCACTCTGATAGAATCGAATTGTATCGGAGAATTTATTTTGCTCGATGGATTCTAAAAGCAGACTCTCTAAGCAACCGAATGCAATTTCAATTGTGTCGCGTCTTGCATTGGGGACTTCTACCAGTTTTTCGCAAATGGTTAGCGATTTTAAAAGGGATTTTTCGAATTCCGTTTTTTTGTCCAGTTTGGCTAATAGGCTACTTGATTGACTGCGCGCCATCAAATAAACGAGAACATCCTGATAGAACAACTCATCAAAACCATCGCTGAGTTTTGTAAAATCCTCAGCAGTTAGTATCTCGCCGATCCAACGCTCGATAGTGCCGACAGTTTGTTCCGTCTTTTTTAATGCTTCATCAAGGTCTCCTCTGCACTCTAAGATCAAAGCGTTTTGGAGCATCGCACGGGAAATCAACAACTGAATATCATCCGTTTTGCCATGTATTTCTTCATACCTATTGATCAAACCATCGACTGAACTATTGACTTTCTGTGCCAATTCGTAGTCCTTGGTTTGAATGTAAAAGTCAGCAAAATAGAGTTTTTGATCAGCTTCTGCCAGCAGCCAATTCGTTCGTTCAAGTTTCGAGTCATTAACCTCAGACGCATCTCGAACCAGTTTCTCAGCTTTCTGCCAATTGCTTAACGCTTCCTCTGGTTCGATTTCTTTCTCAAGATTTGCCAATCTGGTCAAAAGCCTGAGCAAATCGAGCTTGAGATTCCAGTCTTCCGGATATTTCGCCACGTAACCGGTTTCCGGATCACCTAGCTTATTTACTGCCAACTGCAGTGTCCTCTTTCGAACTTCATAGGAGTCCGGCACACCGAATAATGCGTCATCGAATATGTAACCTACGACTTCATCAAAAACAAAGGATGACACGTCTCTGCTTTCCTTGGTCTTTTTTTGTTCGGCTATTAGATTGTTATTCAGGTTGTCTACTTTGGTCTTTTCCCCAAGTATTGCAACCGTCGCCCAGAGCAATGCGGCAGCCGTTAGCCCAAGCAAAAGCAAACTGGCAATCACGCCCCGCGCATGACGCCTAAGCCATCGTTCGGATTTCTTGAGCAAATTATCCGGTACCACACTGATCGGCTCCCCGGCGATCCAGTTCTCCAAGTCCATACCCATGTCGGTGGCCTTCTGATACCGATCCGACGGCAATGTCGCCATCGCCTTAAGACAGATCGCCTCGAGTTCCTTAGGGATCTTCCAATTCCGCTCCCTAGGGCGAACAAACTCATTGAGCCTAGCTCGATTCAGTGCTTCTTCAACACTCGTGCCACTGAAAGGAACCGTGCCGGTGAGAATCCTGTACAAGGTCGCTCCGAGTCCGTAGATATCCGTCCGATGGTCCAAATTGCTGTTGAGAGCCTGAGCTTGCTCGGGACTCAAATAACCTAGTGTCCCTTTGACCGATCCGACCTGCGTTCTTTCAACCCCACTGCCCGACCCCGATACAGGAACAAAGAGCATCGACGAGGCTTCGTCAAGCTGCGTCATGTCCTCGACGGCTTTTCCCATCCCCCAGTCCATGACCACCGTCTCGCCATAACGATTGACCATGATATTCTCTGGCTTCAAATCCCTATGGATGACTTTGAATTGGTCATAGGCATACTGCAGGGTATTGCAAGCCGCAATCAGATGCCGTAGCAGTGGGCGAATCTGAGCCAAATACTCCTGCCGACTGAGCGTCTCATGCTTGATCGCTTTGACCCGATCTACAAGCTTCTCTCCTTTGATCAATTGCATGGTGAAGAAGGGGTTCCCTTCGTCGTCATGCCCTAGGTCGTACACAGGTACGATTCCGGCGTGGTCGAGCCGACCGGTGTTGCGAGATTCCTCGATGAGCATCCCTTTATGCAGCGGACTATTGGCATGCTTGGGATGCACCTTCTTTAAAGCAATGCGTCGCCCGAGTTCCGTGTCGTCGACTTCCCAGACTATCCCTTGACCACCCTCGCCGATGGGCCTACGAAACAAATACCGATGAATCGATGGCCCAGAGGTTGGTTTGGAAACAGGGGATTTGACCGAGTCGTCACTGACCTTGGTGATCTGGGAAAACTTCTCCTGCCAAGCCTCTGGCAGGTCTTCCCCCTGCGGTACGCTGCCGTTCTCGACGACATAACTCAAACTGTTGTCGATCCCACCTTGCCGACGCAGTCGATCCTCGACAATCCCTTGGATGTTGAAGCGTTCGACGTCATCGATAAACTTTCGCTCGACAAGAATATCGCCAATGTCTTTCTTGGGGTCTTTGTTCCAAATCTGAGCAGCCTCGAAGAACTGCTCGATCGTGATGTAGCCGTTTTGATAAGCTACCAGGGCAAAGAGGAAATTTCGGTCGCTCGATGGGCTCGTCATGGATTCGAGTGGGCTAGCTTGAAGTTCACAGACAATCAACTCTCAATACTTTTGTGGTTCTTCAGGAATTTTAGTGGATAAAAGTTCAGCTTTTTCGTACTCAGCTTCGCGGTACTCGTACTCGTACTCGAAAATGCTTGAGTCGATTCACGGCGATCATTTGTCAACTACCTCCCAATGCGTCCCTTCGAGTACGAAACGAACCGGTGGTATGAATTGTCATCCATGATAATTCCCGAAGAACCGCGTTTATTATGCGCGATTCAGATCGAGTCTTTGTCATATTTTCTTATGATCGAGGAGTTTTCGTGGCCGAGGATCTTTTGCTCGGAGCTACGTTTTCCAAAGGATTCTTGTGGGAATACGGGTTTTGTGTGGATTCTTGGTTTTTTGTTGGTCATCAGGAACGATCGAGTTTCGAATTTCGTTCAATCAAAAATTCCGTTATATTTTTCGACTCACACACGGCAATTCTCGACGCCTTGCACTTTTTTTACCTTACCCTGCCATGCGCTTTTTCTTGTCCAATCCACTGGCATCCCTTGTAAAGAAAACCCATCGTAAAAAGGAAAAATCGCGATCCAGACGGCGTAGGCTTTTTGCCGAAGTCCTCGAGACTCGCAAAGTCTTTGCCGCCGGGCTTCCTGAAATCTATATCAGCGAGATCCAAGACGATCCGCTCTTTGGCAATCGAGATACCGATCAGTACGTCGAACTCCGAGGAGTGCCAAACTCGACGATCCCCAGCGGAACCTATTTCGCAGTGCTCGAAGGTTGGGGAGCCGGCGACGGTGGTCCTGGTTACTTACACAGCCTGATCGATGTTTCTAATCTGACTTTTGGATCCAACGGATTTTTGACCGTGACTCAGTTTGGAAGCCCTTATCAAGTCGACCCTCAGTCGGCTAGGCTTTCGAGCAATGCTGTTGGTTTCTCAGGTTTGCCCGACGGACGATGGAGCGATGCATCGACCCTCTCGGATCGATTCTCTTTCATCAGTGGTACGCAATCTTTTTTGGTCATCAGTGCTCCGAGTAAACCAATCGTTGGGAGGAACTATGACGTAAACGACGACGGGGTGTTAGACAACGATGCGGAGCTTTGGACCACCTACGATTCGGTTGCCATGATGGGCATTACCCCCTCACCCGGTTGGTCTTACGGACGTATCACTTTTTCGCACAACACGACCGATCACAATTACCCGGCCGGCACTCTCTATACCGTGCAGGAAAATATCGGCTATGTCGCTCGACTCGGAAGCTCCACGGGCTACGCTGCCGACGATTGGGTTTGCGGCACAACGATCGAAGATACCCTCAATGCAAACTCCAAGTATCGGTTTACCTACGGCACCTTTGGCGACCCTCGACCATTGGTTTACTCGGGGCGCGCAACGAACAACGTCGGAACCTATAATTTTGGTGGCGGATTCATCGGTCAAGCTCGCTTGGATACCGACCGAGATGGTCAATTGACCGACAGCGACGCGCCTCTTGCCAATGTCACGGTCTTTGCCGATCGCAATGATAATGGCATCCGCGATAACACGGTCATCGATGTGATCGCCTCTCAGCAGACGCTCGATGTGGAACTCGCCAACGCATTCCCCAACGCGACCTTGACCGTCGCCGATGCCAACAACAAGAACATCGGTTTCAAAGTCAAGGCCCAAGCTACAACCGATAACAGCTCCAATCCCATCCGTGTTCTAGCCAGCGAGGGAATTCCATGGTTTGATAACGGTAGTCGCTTGAAAGTCATGTTCTATCGAGAGGCCAACGCCGTATCGGTCGAAGCCATCGCCGCCGAGACGCTCAAGGTCTCCTATGGACGCATCGATATCTACGACAAAGACAACAATCTCTTGGGCTCCCGATCGACCAACCCGTTGACGGGTACTCAGCGGCAAACGATTGGATTCAATCGCCCCGCTGCCGACATCAAGTATGCCATCATCTTCACTGACACGACTTTGGATAACACCAGTCCATTTGGAGCGTTTGACAAACTGCGTTACTCCTACCCCGAGTTCCAAACAACCACCGGAGCCGATGGCAAGATTCGACTCGAAGAGATACCGACCGGAATTTATCGACTGACGGTCGCCAGCTACCCGGGGAACCTCATTCCGATCACCGCCGACTCGACCTCTCCTCTGACGGTCACCCGCTCGGAGCATCGAACCGATGCGACCTTCGGATACAAGGAGAACATTCCACCGGAAATTCTATCGAGTCAGTTCAACATCCAAGAAAACCCAACGG
>Ga0315904_10006875_pt1 | contig 15416 bp, 6 predicted proteins | sample LakEriMetagenome_6_FD_203529 | JGI IMG/M metagenome (GOLD analysis project Ga0315904, IMG submission 203529) | Freshwater fungal communities from buoy surface, Lake Erie, Ohio, United States - Buoy 12 MA120 | ecosystem: Environmental > Aquatic > Freshwater > Lake | place: USA: Lake Erie, Ohio... | reverse complement strand
CCATTGCAGACGCCCAATTCGATTGGGCGGTATGATAACCGCATGGGTGTAGGTGGCGGGTGGCGGGGGCCGGATCAGAGCTTGGGGGGCTTGCCTAGAACGTTTGGGTTGCAGAACCGCAACACGGGCGGCGACGGGCCTCAGAAGCCGCTGGATCGGGTGCTCTTGCGGCGCGTCTTGACCTGCCTTGCGCCTTACAAAACGCTCTGGGTGGGGATCTTTGGCTGCCTTGCTGCCAACGCCGCGCTTGCGGTCGCGCCGCCGCTCTTGGTGCGCGGGATTCTCGATGACGCGATCCCCAAGCACCAGCCGACGCTGCTTTTCTGGCTCGTCGGTGGGATCATTGGCGTCAATATCGTCATGGGTCTGCTCGGGGTTTTGCAGAGCTTTCTCAGCGCACAAGTCGGCGAGGGCTTGCTCTACGACCTGCGCAATAGATTGTTTCTGCGCTTGCAGCAGATGTCGCTGAGCTACTACACGACGACGCGCGCCGGTGAGATTGTGGCGCGGGTGAGTAGCGATGTCGGGGCCGTGCAGGGCGTGGCCACGGGCACGGTCATTAGCATTGCCAATAACTTATTGACGGTCATTGCCACCATCATCGTGATCTTTGGGATGAACCCGAGGTTGGCCTTAGTGGCGCTGATCGTCGTTCCGGGGCTGTATCTGCCGACAAAGCTCGTGGGGAAGCTGCGGCGCAAGCTCTCCACCGAGGCGCAGGAGACGCAGGCGGACTTGCTGGCCTTTGTTCAGGAGCGCTTACACGTCGGAGGGATGCTTCTCACGCAGCTCTATGGCCAAGCCCCTGCCGATGCGAGCGCGTTTGAGAAGCTCACGCAACGGGTGAAGGCACTCAACCTCAAACAAACTCTGGCGGGGCGCTGGCTGTTCATGAGCCTGAGCGTCTTCTCGGTGGCGGGCCCCGCGCTGATCTATCTCTTTGGCGGCATCGAGGCGCTCAATAATCGGCTGACTCTGGGGAGCATTATCGCCATTGTCGCCTATCTGGCCAACCTCTACCGCCCTCTCGCCAACCTCGCCAATGTCTACGTGGACGTGCAGGGCGCGCTGGCGATCTTCGAGCGCATTTTCTCGCTCCTAGACCAAGCGCCCGAGATTGCGGATGCCCCAGGGGCTAAGACGCTCGCACAAACCCGCGGCGAGGTGCGCTTTGAGAGCGTCGGTTTCTCCTACCCCAATGCCGCGACGCCCGCTCTTTCCGAGCTCTCGTTTACGATTGCACCAGGCGAGCGCGTGGCGCTGGTCGGGCCGAGTGGGGCGGGAAAGACGACCATTACCTACTTGCTGCCGCGCTTCTTCGACCCGAGCGAAGGGAAGATCACACTCGATGGCCTGGACCTACGCGAGATCACGCTGGAGAGCCTGCGCGCCCGGATTGGGATGGTGACCCAAGAGACCTTTCTCTTCCATGCCAGTGTCAAACAAAACCTGCTCTATGCCCGACCCGATGCCACGGAAGACCAGCTCATCGCCGCGGCCAAGTCCGCCCATATCCATGAGTTTCTCGCCGCCCTCCCCGATGGCTACGACACGATTGTCGGGGAGCGGGCCTTCCGGCTCTCGGGCGGCGAGCGTCAGCGGCTCTCGATTGCCCGTGCGCTCCTCAAGAACCCGGAGCTTCTCATTCTCGATGAGGCCACGAGTAGCCTCGATGCCACGTCCGAATCCCTCATCCAAGAGGCGCTAGAGACGCTCCTTCAGAACCGCACCGCGCTGATCATCGCCCACCGGCTCTCGACAATTCGAACGTGCGATAAAATCGTCGTCCTGGAGCAAGGCCGTGTGGTCGAAGTGGGGCCACACGAGGCGCTTCTGGCAAAAAACGGCCTCTACGCCGAGCTCTACCAAAAGCAGTTCCGCACGCCAAGTTCATAGCGTTTATTTTTCGCCGAGATAGAAACCAGGCTGCGTGGGCTGGTTGTAGCCGACATTTTGCCAGGCGACACTCAGCCGGTACTGCGGGTCGTGGAGGAGCGTGGTGAGGCGATGGCCTGTGGGAATCGTGGTGGTGTAGATACGAAGGGACTTGTTGTCTGCCGTGCGCAGGATCACTTCCTCGCGCCAGTCGCCTAGAATATCGGCACAGAGCGCGGGGTTGGACTTGGTGCCATTGTTACTGACACCGTCATCGGCGGTGAGGAGGGTTTTCTCCGTCTCGGAGGTCCAGTCCCACTTGGTGACTTTGTTACCATCCAGCAGCTCGCGCAGGAAGTCACCGTCCCACCAGACTCCGAAGTTGCAGGAGCGGGGCTTGTTTTTCGAGACCTGCTCCCCTTTCACATTCCAGACACCGCTGAGGCCCTCACCGGATGCCCACATTTCGTAGCCGGGGTAGCGCGGGTCTATGTCAAAGGCGACGCCACGTCCCACATCGGGGCAGGGCTTGCCAAAAATCAGCGAACCGGTGCGGGCATCACGAAACTCCGCGCCGGACTGGTGGTGGTTGTGCTCGTGGATATCAAAGACCTCCAGGCCAGGGCGGCTGGGATCGATATCCGAAAGATGCAGCGCATCGCCGTGGCCTAGCCCCGTGGAGTAGAGCCCCGTGCCGTTGTCGTCAATTGCCATTGCCCCGTAGATAATCTCGTCGCGTCCGTCACCGTCCACATCCCCTACTGAGACATTGTGGTTGCCTTGGCCCCGCCACTTCTTCGGGTCAGCCTGCTTGTCCGAGTCGAAGACCCAGCGCGACGAAAGCTTGCCGCCGCGCCAGTCCCAGGCGGCCAGCACCGTGCGGGTGTAGTAGCCCCGGCAGAAGACCAGGCTGGGATGCCTACCATCTAAGTAGGCAACACAGGCCAGAAAGCGGTCCACGCGGTTGCCGTAGCCATCGCCCCAGTCCTCAGCTTGTCCGCGGGCAGGAACATAGCTTGTCGTGGCGAGCGCCTTGCCCGTCTTGCCCTCGAAGACAGTCAGAAACTCGGGGCCGTCGAGAATGTAGCCCTTGTCGTTGGCCCAGCTCTTGCTCGCATCCCCGATCCCTTTTCCGGTGCCATCCAGCGTGCCATCGGCGGTCTTGCAAGCCAGTTCGGCCTTTCCATCCCCGTCAAAGTCATAGACAAGAAACTGGGTGTAGTGCGCCCCCTCACGGATATTTTTCCCGAGATTGATCTCCCACAGAAACATCCCATCGAGCTTGTAGGCCTGCAGGATCGGTGGGTCTGTCTGTCCCGCTTGGGAGTTGTCTTTGGAGCGCCCTGTCATGTGGACAACCAGCTCCAGCGCACCGTCGCCGTCCAGATCCCCCACCGAGCAGTCGTTGGGTGTGTAGCCTTGCGGAGTGCGAAGCGGCAGTGTCAGGTACGGCGTCTCCGAAAGCATCACGGGCTTACTCGGTGGTCCACTTGCTACCTGCACCGTGTAGAGTGCGCCTTTGGGAGCCTGGGGATCCACAAGACAAGTCGCGCCGGTGAGTGGTTTCGGGGTAAGTTTTTTCCCATCGCGCCAGAGCGTGAAGCCAAGCTTGGGAGCATCTGTGCCGAGCGAGCGCCAGCTCACAAAGGCATTGCCATCGCTACCACGCACCGCAACAAGCCCGCGATCTAGCCGCTCCCACGAGCGTGTGGGTGCTTGCGCTCCACCAGCAAGCCCTGCACAAAAAAGCGCCAGACACAACAATACTCTCATCAAGACTCCCTCGTAAAACAACCGGTTTATTCTACCAGAGTCCCCCAGAAATTATCACAGGAAATGACGGTAGCACCCTCTCTTGACCTAAGCGCCGGGGTGCCCACTCCCCGGCGCTTTTTTTATTTGAACCTTTCTTCTCCTTCCCGGAACCAAAGCTCGTATAATACAAACTAAGGGGGTCTAGGGAGATGACGAAGCAACGAAAGTATGGAGCACTGCTCGGAGTCCTTGCTCTGGCGGGAGTCGTAGGTGCGACATACCTACGAGGCGGTGAGGTGGTACGCGCCTCTGAGGCCAGTGACGAGGTTGAGGGGCTGCGCTTCCGGCTCTCGGTAGGAAAGCTTGCTGGAGGCGAGAGTCCCGCAGAGCGCCTGCCGATCACGCCTGCCCAAAAGCTCTCCGATGCCGACGCCGACAAGATCCTGGCACGGGTAAAGGCCATCGCTACCCAGCCCGATGACGAGAAAGAGTTTGCGCTTCGTGAGGCATCGCAGCCCGCGCCCCGTACGGGTCAGACCATCACCACCGAGTTTCCTCCCAAGCTAGCCCCAACACTGGCTCCCCTGATCTCGGGGGCGGGGGGGGATACACTCACCCTGCGACGCTTCCAGCCCGAGGGAGAAGTTCCGCTGGCAGATCGCGTCAGCCTGACATTCTCACAGCCCATGGTCGCGGTCACCGGCCAGGAAGACGCAGCAGCACGTGTCCCGGTGACGCTCAGCCCCAATGTCCCGGGAAAGTGGCGCTGGCTGGGCACCCAGACCCTGATCTTCGACGCAGGCTCCGGCAAGCGCCTCCCGATGGCAACCGAGTTTTCGGTGAGCATTCCGGCGGGCACGAAGTCCGTCACTGGTGGCGTGCTGGAGAAAGCGCAGAGCTTCACTTTTAAGACGCCTGCCGTTCGCCTGCTAAGCTACGGCCCGGATAATGGCAGCGTCGGCCAGCGCCGCGATCCGCTGATCTGGCTAAACTTCGACCAGAAAATTGATCCCGATGCTGTTCTCAAGACCGTTAAAGTGCTCGCGGGCGATAAGCCCGTCCGGGTTCAGCGTGCCAGCCAGAACGAGCTAGAGAAAGCCGTCGGCAAGAGCGAGACACCCGAGCGCTGGCTGGCCCTCAAGCCCATGGGAATGCTCCCCGGCGATACTCAGATCACGGTGCAAGTCGGCCCCGGAACCCCCAGTGCCGAAGGGTCACGCGTCACGGAGTCGGCGCAGAGCTTCTCGTTTCGCACCTACGGCCCTCTGAAGTTCGTGGAACAGAGCCCCTCCCGTGGTCAAAGTGTCCCCCCAAGTGCGGGCTGGTCGCTCCGCTTCACCAACCCGCTTGATGCCGAGGTTTTCGATCCCGCCTGGGTCACGGTCTCCCCTGCTGCGCCGGGCTTGCAGATCACCGCCAGTGGCAACTACCTTCAGCTGTACGGCCTCAAGAAAGCCCGCACGGCCTATAAAGTGACGGTCTCGCCGAAGCTCAAGGACAGCTACGGACAGAACTTAGAGGGCTTCGAGCCCGCTGTTTTCACCGTGGGAGCCGCCGAACAGCAGCTCTCGGGGCCGTCGCAGATCTTGCTGGTGCCAGATCCCGCAGCGGCTCCCCGCACGGTTTTCTCCAGTGTGAACGTCCCCAGTGTCAAAGTCAAGCTCTACAGCGTGAGTAGTGCCAACTGGGATGCCTGGCGGACGTGGCAGAGCAACTGGGAGGAGCGGCGCAAGGGCGCGACACCTCCGGGTAAGCTGATCAAAGAGCAAGATGTGGCGCTTACCGGTGCGGAGGACACGCTCCACGAGAACGATCTCGCGCTCCCCAAAGCAGGCAGCACGCTGATCTGGTGGGAAGCAAACGGCTGGAGAAAACGCAACCCGTACGACGAGCCCCCGCGCGGCGCTGCCTGGGTGCAGACGACAAAAATTGGCCTGACGGCATTTGCCGATGGCGACGATCTCTACGCGCTGGCCACCGAGCTGACGACCGGCAAGCCTATCTCGGGGGCAGAAGTCAGCCTCGTCGGTAGTGGCCAGAGAGCGAAAACAGGCCGCGATGGCCTGGTCAAACTAGCGCTGAGCGAGAAACCGGGCACGATGCTGGTCGCCAAGCGTGGCAGTGACAGCGCGTTTCTGCCGTCACGGTTCTGGCGATGGGACGAGAGTACCTGGCGCAAGCAAGGGCGTGGGACGCAGTCGCTCTGGTTTGTCTGGGACGATAGGCAGCTCTATAAACCGGGCGAGAAAGTGCATGTCAAAGGCTGGGTACGCCAGCTTCCCGGCACCAAGCTCGCCACGCTTTCCCTTCCTGCAAGCGCCCCTCTGACCTGGCAGCTCAACGACAGTCGGGGCAATGAGGTTAAGAAAGGCGAAGCCAAGCTCAATGCATGGGGCGGCTTTGATGTGGCCTTTGAGCTTCCCAAGACCATCAACCTGGGACAGACCAATCTGATGTTTAACGGGGCAGGTGGCGCGACCAATCATAGCTTTAATGTGCAGGAGTTCCGTCGCCCGGAGTTTGAGGTCGCGGCGAAGAGCGAGAGCGCCGGGCCGCATGTTGTCGCCGATCCAAAAGGCGCGGATATCTCTGCCAAAGCGGCCTACTACGCCGGTGGCCCCCTGCCCGGCGCACAGACTACCTGGACAGTAAGTGCGACTCCTAGTAGCTACACCCCGCCGGGCCGGAGCGAGTTTACGTTTGGGAAGTGGACTCCTTGGTGGAGCTTCGGCGGCTTCGACGAGGGCATTAGCCTTCGTGGAGGTCGGCGTGGCTTTGGCGGAGGTGGATTTGGTGGGTTTGGTCGCCAAGCCAATCTGAGCCAGAACTTTACGGGCGCTACCGACCCGATGGGCGTGCATCGGCTGCACTTAGATTTTGACGGCGTCAAGCCCGCACAGCCCTACTCTGTGAGCGCGCAGGCCGTGATCCAGGATGTCAATCGTCAGGCACTGGCAACCAGCACGTCGCTTCTTATCCATCCCTCGGCGCGCTATGTCGGGCTGCGGAGCAAGACAACCTTTGTCGCTGCGGGAAAGCCGCTGGTGCTGGAAGCGCTGGCGTGCGACATTGACGGCAAGGCCGAGCCGGGCCAGGAGATTCAGTTCCGCGCCGCTCGCCAGGAGTACGAGTGGAGCAAGGGCCGCTACCAGCTTGTCGAAAAAGACATCCGTGAGTGGACGGTACGCTCGGGCGAGAAGCCTGTCTCCACCGAGCTTGGCGCTCCCGCAGGCGGGCAGTGGAAGGTGCGCGCCACGGTGCGCGACAGTAAAGAGCGTCCTAATGAGAGCGAGCTGACCCTCTGGGTGGCAGGCGGCAAGCCTAGCCCGCGCCGTGACTTGGCGCAAGAGCAAGTGCCCCTGATCCCGAGCGCCAAAGAGTACACACCCGGCCAGACCGCCGAGATTCTGGTTCAGGCCCCGTTCTTCCCTGCCGAGGGCGTTCTGACCCTGCGCCGCGATGGTGTGATCCAGACCGAGCGCTTCGCCGTAAACGCCGCAACACACACGCTCAAAATCCCGATTCAGGAGGCGTATCTCCCCAATATCCACGCTCACGTCGAGCTGGTCGGAGCCGCTGCCCGCACCGACGACGAGGGCAAGGCTTTAGAAAAACTCGCCAAGCGTCCCGCGTTTGCCAGCGGCGAGCTGGATCTGTCGGTCTCCACGGCCAGCAAGAAGCTTACCATCGTTGCCAAACCAAAAGTCGCGGCGCTAGCTCCCGGCAGCGAGACCGAGGTTTATGTCAGTGTGAACGACAGTAATGGCAAGCCGATTGTCGGCGGAGAAGTCGCCGTGGCCGTCGTGGATGAGTCAGTCCATGCCCTAGCAGGCTGGAGCATGGGCGATCTGGTCGCCGCCTTCCATCCCCGCCGCAGCAGCGGTGTGAGCGACTGGCACCTGCGTAGCTACGTCAAGCTCGAAGACCCGCTCAAAGTCCAAGAAGCGGATAAACAAGAAGCGGATAAAACTAAATCCGCCATGTTTGGTGGCAGAGGCGGCGCACCAGGTATGCCTGGCGGTGGCGGCGGCTTTGGCGGTGGAGCCAGGATGGAAATGGAAGCGCTCTCTACTAATGCTCCCGCCTCTATGGCAATGTCAGCGTCTAGACCAAGGGCAAAGAGAAGGGCCATGGCAGATGAAAAGCCGGGTGCTCCCGAAGCATCCGAGCCTGCCATCGCGGTGCGCACTAACTTCGATCCGCTGGCGCATTTCTCGCCGAGCGTCGTCACGGGCTCGGATGGCACGGCGCGGGTGAGTGTCAAGCTGCCGGACAACCTGACGCGCTATCGAATCGTCGCGGTGGCGGTGTCCGGTGCGGATAAAGGCGGAAGCGGTGAGGCCCCACTCACGGCTCGCCTGCCGCTCATGGCACGGCCTTCTGCGCCGCGTTTCCTCAATGTCGGGGATAAATTCGAGCTTCCCGTCGTGCTGCAAAACCAGACCGACGCGCCCATGACCGTGGACGTTGCCGTGCGTGCGACCAACGCCACGCTCACCGACGGTCGAGGGCGGCGCGTGCAGATTCCCGCCAATGACCGGGTCGAGGTTCGCTTCCCCACCGAGTCCGCCAAGCCCGGCACCGCACGGTTCCAGTTCGCCGCCGCCAGCGGCAGCGTGGCCGATTCGGCAGAAGTTTCCCTACCCGTCTGGACTCCGGCGACCACGGAAGCCTTCGCTACCTATGGCGTCGTGGACAAGGGCGCGATTGTGCAGCCCGTGCGTGCGCCCAGCGATGTCAACCCCGCGTTTGGCGAGCTCGAGATCACCACTTCATCCACGGCGCTTCAAGAGCTCACCGATGCCTATATCTACCTGGCCAGCTACCCCTATGGCTGCGCCGAGCAGCTCAGCTCGCGAGTGCTCACGACGGCGGCACTCAAAGACGTCCTCAGTGCGTTTAAAGCCACGGGAATGCCCAAAGAAAGCGAGCTGAATGCGGCGACGGCACGCGATCTGGCGCGGCTGGGCGAGCTCCAAAACCCCGATGGAAGCTTTGGTTTCTGGGCACGCAACGAGCGTCCGTGGCCCTATCTGGGAGTCCATGTCGCCCATGCGCTTGTCCGTGCCAAGCAGAAAGGCTTCGCCGTTCCCGACACGACCTACAAGCGCTCGCTGGCCTATGCAAAGGCAATCGAGAGCAAGTTTGAGGACATTTACTCCCCACGCTGTCGCCGGATGATCACCGCCTACGCCCTCTATGTCCGGCATCTGGCAGGCGACTCGGACAAAGTGAAGGCGAAAGCGCTCCTGGCTTCCGCGCCGCTGGATGAGCAAGGGCCCGAGACCATTGGCTGGCTGCTGAATGTCTTAGCGGGCGACCCCGACCTCGCCCGTGTCCGGCGCTGGCTGGACAACAAGGCCACGGAGACGGCGGGCGCGGCGCACTACACGTTCTCGTACAGCGACGGTGCCTATCTGGTTCTTTCGTCGGATCGCCGCGCCGATGGGATCGTCCTGGATGCCCTGATCGCCGACCAGCCGCAGAGTGAGCTGATTCCCAAGCTGGTGCGTGGCCTGCTCGATGGCCGCAAGCGGGGCGCGTGGGGCAACACGCAGGAGAACGCGTTTATCCTGCTGGCGCTCGACCGCTACTTCCGCAAGTTTGAAGGCGTCACCCCCGACTTTGTCGCCCGGCTCTGGCTGGGAGAAAAATTCGCCGGGGAGGGCACGTTTAAGGGTCGCACGACGGATCGTATCGCGACAAAAATCCCGATGGCGACACTCACCGAGAAGCCAGGAATGCAGCCGCTGACCATAGACAAGCAAGGCGCGGGTCGGCTCTACTACCGAATCGGGATGCGCTACGCTCCCAAAAACCTCCAGCTGCCTGCCGCCGACTATGGCTTCTCCGTGAGCCGTGTCTACGAAGCGATCGACAATCCCTCGGACGTCAAGCGCGACGCCGACGGCACCTGGGTCGTGAAAGCGGGAGCCAAGGTTCGGGTCAAAGTCACGATGGTGGCCACCACACGCCGCTACCACGTCGCCCTCATCGACCCGATGCCCGCCGGCTTCGAGGCCCTCAACCCCGAGCTACGCGGCACGGAAGCCGCCCTCCCCGCCCCCATGAACAGGGGAGCCTTTAATCGGTATTGGTCGTGGTGGCACTGGTACGAGCACCAGAACCTGCGCGACGAGCGAGCGGAGGCGTTTAGCTCCTCCCTTTGGGAAGGTGCCTACGAGTACAGCTACATCTGCCGCGCCACGACTCCGGGAAGCTTTATCGCCCCGCCCGCCAAGGCCGAGGAGATGTACGCCCCCGAGACATTCGGACGCAGTGCCTCGGATAAAGTGCGCATCGAGTAGCCACCCTCCCTCCGCTTCGCTCCCCCCTCCTCCCAATCCTGGGAGGAGGTTTATTTTTTAACGTGAGTTCGGGATAAGATCGGGTCGGGATTCCTGTAAGACGGCTTTGCCGCCCGCAAAGCAGGGATCTACACCGATCCTGCGCCCCACCTTGCCTACGAGATCCGTGTCACGAGGATCTTGCCTGCGGACAATAGCCAAGGGACACTGCAGCCAAGGGACACTGCACATCACCGCCAATGGGATCGCCCAGCCCAACACCTGTTCCGACCAATGGGACGCTCGCGTTCAACTTTATTGACAGCAGCTCTCCTAAACACTACTGCCAGCGGGGCCTTCCCCACCAGCACCCCTAACACGGGCGGTGCAACCCTCAACGGCACCCTCACCTACGATTTCTAGAGCCCCAGCTGGCTCCAGAGGGCGTCCACCCGTTTCTTGATGCTCTCATCCATCTCGATCACGGGCGGCCAGGGGCGGGTGAAGCCCTCTTCGGGGAGCTTTTGGGTCGCGTCAATGCCCATCTTGGAGCCAAAGCCCATCTGGCGGCTGGCGTGGTCTAAAACATCAATCGGGCCTCGGGTGAAGAGCGTGTCGCGCTCGGGGTCAATGTTGTTGGTGGTCACCCAGAGCACTTCTTTGAGGTTCTGCACATCCACCCACTCATCCACGACGATAATTACTTTGGTGAACATCATCTGCCCCAGCCCCCAGATCGCATTCATGACTTTTTGCGCCTGGCCGGGGTAGCGCTTCTTGATCTTAATGATGCAGAGATTATGAAAACATGCCTCGGGCGGTAGGTTGTAGTCAATGATCTCAGGCACAAAGAGCCGCACCAACGGCAAGAAGAGCCGCTCGGTGGCCTTCCCGAGCCACTCGTCCTCAATCGGCGGACGGCCCACGATCGTCGTTGGGTAGACGGGATTTTTCCGGTGCGTGATGGCCGTCACATGAAAAACCGGGTACTCCTCTTCGAGCGTGTAGAAGCCCGTGTGATCGCCAAAGGGGCCTTCCGTACGGCGCTCGTTTGCAGGGACATAGCCCTCTAGGATAATCTCGGCGTCGGCGGGGACTTCGATGTCCTGTGTCTTGCACTTCACCAGCTCCACGGGCTTTTTGCGTAAGAAACCCGCGAAGACCATCTCATCAATCATATCGGGAAGCGGAGCCGTTGCGGCGTAGGTAAGCGCGGGGTCGCCACCAAGGGCCACGGCGACGGGGATATTGCGGCCCTGCGCCTCGTACTCGCCGTGATGACGATTGCCCACTTTATGGCGCTGCCAGTGCATCCCACAAGTCGTCTCGTCATAGACCTGAACGCGATACATCCCGACGTTGCGCTTGCCGTCCACGCTTTTTGTGAAGACCAGCGGGAGCGTGATAAAGCGCCCACCGTCCAGCGGCCAGCACTTGAGGATCGGCAGCTCCGAGAGCTTGATCTGATCGCCGGTCTTCACCACCTCTTGGCACTGCCCATGACTCACGATGCGCGGCGCGGTATTTTTCGCCAGCTCCCCAATCTGTGGCAGAAGCGCCGCTTTTGCCATCAGGCCGCTGGGCATACTGCTCGGGAGCTTGGTCCACTCCTCGATCTCTTTGGCGATCTCCTCAATGTCCCCCACGCCCAGCGCCATACTCATGCGCTTGCGGGTTGCGAACACGCCAATTGCGAGGGGCATATTGCTGCCCTTGGGGTTCTCGAAGAGCAGCGCGGGGCCACCGGAGCGCACCACCCGGTCGGCGATCTCGGTGATCTCCAGTACCGGGTCAACGGGTGTCTTAATGCGCTTGAGCTCACCCTCTTTTTCTAGTTTTTCTAGGAACTCTCGAAACCCTGCGTAGGCCATGGTGGTATTACTCCGTGCTATTTTTCACAAAGTATAACCCATAATCGCTCGCTCCGGTTCCCGGCAGGTACAATGCGAGCACTATGCCAAAGATTCCGCAGCTCATTGCTGGCCTTGCTGTACTCGGTGCCGCAGGGGGCGGCTTCTCTTACTGGCGCTCGCGTCCCCCCAAGATCGAGGTCGTGCTCCCGCAAACCCGCACCGTGACCGAGAGCATCGCCGCCACCGGGCAGCTTCGTAGTGAGCTGGAGACCAGCGTGGGCGCACGGATCAGCGGGCGTGTGGCAAGTGTATTGGTGCGTGAGGGGGATAAAGTTCGCACGGGTCAGCTCCTGGCCCGCCTCGACGATGAGGTGCTGCGCTCTCAGCTCGCACAGGCAAGGGATGTGGTGCTCACTGCGCGGGCATCGCTGGCCCAGGCCGAGGATGCGGTACGAACCGCCCAGGCACAAGTGGCCGTGGCCGCACGCAAGCCCCTCGCTTCCGATATCACGCGCCTCAAGGCCGATACCAATCAAGCCAGCGCCGTCGCCGAGGCAAAGCTCGCCGGGGCTCGGCAGAAGCTCATTGGCTCTCAGAGGCGGCTGGCGGAGCTGAAAAAAGGGCCGCGCAAAGAGGAAATAGACGCCGCAGAGGCACAAGTGCAACAGTCCGAGGCGAGCAACGCTCAGGCAGATCTTGACCGCAAGCGTCAGGCGCAGCTCGCCAAAGAGGGAGCAGTGGCACAGGCAGCAGCCGATCAATCCGAGACGAACTTCTGGGTGGCAAAACGCATCCTGGAGAACGCACAAGCCAAGCTCCAGCAGCTCAAAGCTGGGACGCGCACCGAGCAACTAGAGCAGGCGGAGGCCGATGTGCGCACCGCTGAGTCCGAAGTCCGCGCCGCAGAGGCGACGCTTACTGGGGCAAAGGTGTCGGGGAAGGCGCAGCTCACCAGCCTGCTGGCAAGCCCACGGATCGAGGATGTGACCGTCACACGCAACCGTGTCCGTGAGTCGGAGCGAGCTCGTGAGGTCGCCCGTGCACGCCTAGCCGAGGCGGAGCGTGCGCTGGAGGTGGCTGTCAAGCGCCTCGATGATGTGCTGGTCACTGCGCCCTTTGAGGGCACCATCACCCAGATTGTCACGGAGTCAGGCGGAGTCACCGGTCCCAATGCGGCACTGGTGCGGCTCGTGCGGACCTCGGTGCCCGAGATTCGGATTGACCTGGATGAGGTGAACTTAGGCAAGCTCCAGACGGGGCAAGAAGCCATTGTGTCGTCGGATGCCTACCCCGGCAAGACATTTAATGCCAAGATCCGTGAGCTGGGTGCCCAGGTAGACACGGAGCGTGGGACGGTCGAGGTGCGCCTGACTCCCGTCAATCCCCCCACCTGGCTCCGTCCCGGCCAGACCCTCTCCGTCAATATCAAGCTCGGGGAGCCCACACAGCGCCTGGTAGTCCCGCTCACCGCCGTCACGACCATAGGCGGCATCTCGACGGTCTTTGTTGCCGAGAGCGGCGTGGTGAAGAAAAAAGTCATCACCGTCGGCCCGCCCGGCCCCGATGGCATCCCCGTGATCGAAGGGATCGAAGCCACCACGCAGGTCATTCTCACCCCCGTGGGCCGCAAACCCGACGATCCGATTGCCCCGGTGATCGTCAAACCCTCTCCCGGCCCCGGAACAAAGACAAAGTAATGCGATTTGAAAGCAAGCTGGCGTGGCGGCACTTGGTGTCTGGCGGGGGGCAGACGGTGCTGACGGTCTTTGCGGTTGCCATTGCGGTGACGGTGATTATCTTTATCCAGACCCTGATTACCGGAGTCCAGAGGCGCTTTATCGGAGATCTAGTGGGCTCACTGCCGCACGTGACGGTGAAAGCGCCCGATCCGCTCCCCAAGACCCTCGCCGAGGTGACGCAGCAGCGCGACGGTGACCTCCTCGCGACCAATCAGCAGAAGTCCGTGCAGCAGCGCACCGATCTGGAGCAGTGGCAGAAGCTCGAAGTGCAGCTCTCACAGTTTCCCCATGTCACCACGGTCGCTCCTGCCGTTCGGGGAAGTGCGTTTCTGATCCGTGGCGAGAAGCGCTTCGCCATCACGATCTCGGGAGCCGAGCCTGCCAAGCAGGAGCGTATTAGCTTCCTCCAGAAAGACCTGATCGCCGGACGCTGGCTGGACCTGCGGCCCGGCGAGATCGTGATCGGGATTCGGCTGGCCGAGGATGCGGGCGTGCGGCTGGGAGATCGGGTGCGAGTTCAGTCGGCGCAGGGCGTGACGGAGAACTACACGATTGCGGGCCTGATCTACACCGGCAACAACGCCACCGACCTCGGGCAGGGCTTTATCACCCTCCGCGATGCCCAGAGCCTCTTTCGCACCGGCCAGAACATCAGCTCTATCCTGCTCAAGCTCGACGATGCCTTTATCGCCGATGCCGTTGCCGATCAGATCAACGCCAGCCTGCCGTATAAAACCGAGTCTTGGATGAAAGACTCTGCGTTTATCCTCAATGCCATTCGCTCACAGAACCAGTCGCGGGACATGATCTGTGGCTTTGTGCTGCTCGCCAGCTCGTTTGCAATTGCATCGGTCTTGATTGTCTCGGTGATTCAGAAGCAAAAGCAGATCGGGATCTTAAAGAGCATGGGCGCTAGAGACAAGCAGATTCTCACGGTCTTCACGCTAGAGGGGCTGGGAGTCGCGCTGGCTGGGGCACTCGTCGGCTGTGTCTGGGGCTACGGCATCCTGCGACTCTTAGAGAACATTCCACAGGCCGCACGCTTTGGCAAGGTGGACAAGCTCTTCAACATCATCTACGACCCCGTGATCTTTGGCGGAGCCGCCGGAGCCGCCATCACCGCCACGCTCATCGCCGCCATTCTCCCCGCCAATCGCGCCTCCAAGCTCAACCCCGTCGAGGTGATCCGTGGATAGCCACCTCACCATTGAGGAGCTTCTTCCCCCGCACTTTGTTGCTCCGCCTGTTCTTGCCCCACTAGCCGTTCTGCGGCAAGTCGCGCTACTCTTAGGGGAGCGCACTCATGGAGCGGTTGTCGGTGACGTGATCCTGGAGGCAAAACAAGACCAGGGAAGCGTCCCTGCCGCCGTTTTTTTGCTTTGTGCTCCGGCTCTGGCAGACTACCGCTTCCCCCTCTTTCAGATTGAAGTCGGTGCGCGTTCCTATCCCGTCCGACTAAAAAGCCGTGTCTTTGCAGAGCTAAGTGGAGACCCCTATCTCGACGACTCTGATCGAGTCTTTTTGTACTGCATTCAAGCCACCGGAGGTCAGCCACTGAGCTGTGATTGTCGCAGCGAGGCCGATTTCTTCCGCCTGCTGCGAACTCTTTTCTACAGCAAGATCGCAGAGCGTCTGATCGGTAATCTTATTGCTCAGAGCACAACCGTTCTTGATCTAAGCCAAACATCACTAGATGAAATCTTGCCCGTGATTGATACGAACCCGACCACCACCAATACTAACTTGACTATAACTGATACGAACCCGAACACCACTGATCCTAGCCCGACCACCAACGATCCAACAGAACCGACGCGAAAGCGGCGTACAAAGCGAGCTGAAAATAAAACATCATGATGAATCAGCCTATTGTCCAGACGATTGCGCTACGCAAGACCTACAATCCT
>Ga0315904_10006873_pt1 | contig 15419 bp, 9 predicted proteins | sample LakEriMetagenome_6_FD_203529 | JGI IMG/M metagenome (GOLD analysis project Ga0315904, IMG submission 203529) | Freshwater fungal communities from buoy surface, Lake Erie, Ohio, United States - Buoy 12 MA120 | ecosystem: Environmental > Aquatic > Freshwater > Lake | place: USA: Lake Erie, Ohio... | reverse complement strand
GACGCACTTTCCGATCCGTAAAGGCCTGCTCCGCCGCCAGGTTGGCGCCGTGCGGGCCGTTGACGGCGTGAGCTTCTCGATCCCGCGCGGCCGCACGCTCGGCCTCGTCGGCGAGAGCGGCTGCGGGAAGACGACCGTCGGCCGCAGCATCCTCCGCCTGGTCGAGCCGACCGGCGGGCGGATCGTCGTCGCCGGCCATGATGTCCGCACGCTCGGCGGCGCTGCGCTGCGGGCGCTCCGCCGGCGGATGCAGATCGTGTTCCAGGATCCGTACGGCTCCCTCAATCCCCGCATGACCGTGCGGAGGATCCTCGAGGAAGGGCTCATCGTCCATCGCATGGGCGACGCGGCCGACCGCCTCCATCGCATCGAACAGGCCCTCGACCGCACGGGCATGCCCGCCGCGGCGCTCGAGCGCTATCCCCACGAGTTCTCCGGCGGACAGCGGCAGCGGATCGCGATCGCGCGGGCCCTGGTGCTCGAACCTGAGTTCGTCGTGCTGGACGAGCCGATCTCCGCGCTCGACGTGTCGATCCAGGCGCAGGTGCTCAACCTGCTCGTCGACCTCCGCGAGCGGCTCGGCCTGACGTACCTCTTCGTATCGCACGACCTGGCGGCTGTGGAGTACGTCGCCGACGAGGTGGCGGTGATGTACCTCGGCCGGATCGTGGAGCACTCCGCTGCCGCCGATCTGCGCCGGGTCGCGCTGCACCCCTACACGATCGCCCTGTTTTCGGCGGTGCCGTCGGTCGACGTGCACCGGCGGCGGCGGCGGATCGTGCTGCCGGGCGACGTGCCCAGCCCGGCTCGGCCTCCATCCGGCTGCCGCTTCCATCCGCGGTGTCCGGTCGCCGAGGCGGCCTGTCGAACGGTCGATCCGCCGGCAACGCGGGTCGGCGGCCACCTTGTCCACTGCCACGTCGCGGCCCGCGAACTGGAGCGATGCGGAGGTGATGCGGCCGCTGCGGCCGAACGAATGGCCTCCGCAATGGCGGCGGTCCCAGCCGCCGAGAGCGTGCTGGCGGCGGTCCCTCCCGCCGCGATAGGATGAGGTGATCGCGTCGCCACTTCAATCATCGCGTCGCCACTTCGATGATCGGCCACTTCGCCGGAGGGTTTTGCATGTCAGCACCGTCATCCGTCCGCCCCACGCGTGTCGCGGCCTTGCTCGTCGTCACGCTCGTCGCAGCCACGGTCGCCGTGCGGCCGGCCGCTGCGCAATCGACGGAGGGCCCTGATCCGACGGGCGGCCTACGGAGCCGCGGCATGGTGCCGGGGCTGAAGGGCGCCGAGCCGGGCACGTCCCGTGAGGAGCTCGTCCGCCAGTGGGATCTCGACGGCAACGGCACGATCGACGCATCCGAGGCGTCGATCGCACGGGCGCGGATGCGACGCAGCCGCCTGGAGGCCGAACTCGACAGCGGCATCGATCCCGTGACGGGCAAGCCGCGGATCATCACCGATCGCGAGCCGACCGATGAGGAGCCGCCCGCCGGAGCCAACCCTCAACCCGACACGCCGCCCGAACCCCGCAAGCGATCAACCGAACAGCCCGCGCTGCCCGGCACCCGCGTGCCCGACTCGACGCCGGTCGCCTCCGGGTCATCCGGCCCGACCGTGCCGAAAACGCCGACGCCGTCGGCGGGCGATCCCGAACGACGGCCGCTGAACAAGCAGCCGTCGTGGGCACCCTCGCGACCAGGATCCGTCACCGGCGGCATCCGCGCCGGCGCACCGGCGGCCCGACCGGGCTATGGCTCGATCGGCCCGAAGCCCGATCTTAACGCCGGCATCCCGATTCCCGACACGAGCCGGTCGGCGGGTTCCCGTGTCGGCGCTCCGCGGGGTGGACTGCTGCCCTCCTCGCGCCTGCCGCTGGCCCCACGGCCGACCACGCCCTCGGCTCCGGCGCCGCGACCGCCGCGAGTGACCGCCGATGACATCGGCGGCTTCTGAAGACCGCCCGATGCGCGACGCCCCGCAACAGCCGCTCGTTTTCTGCTCGCCCCTGCGCTACGTGCAGGGCCCCGGACTCTCGCGACGCCTGGCGGCCGAAATGCAGGCCGTCGATCTCGAGGGGCCGGTGCTGATCTCGGCCGGCAACGCGGCGATCGCGAGCCTCGCGCCGGCGTGGGCCGCCTCGTTCGCCGAGGCTGGATGGGCCCATCGCGTGCTCGCCTTCGGTGGCGAGTCGAGTCGTCGCGAAATCGAAGCGATCACCGCCGAGGCCGCGGGATTCGCCGCACGGGCGATCGTCGGCGCCGGCGGCGGCAAGACTCTCGACGCGGCGCGGTCCGCCGCTGCCGCGCTCCGGCTCCCGTTCGTCTCGTGCCCCACCGTCTGCTCCACCGACGCGCCCACCAGCGCGCTGTCGGTGATCTACGCCGAGGAGGGCCCGCGCCGCGGATCGGTCGAGTGTTACGAGATCCACCGCCGTTCACCCGATCTCGTCCTCATTGACACCCGCGTGATCGCCGAGAGCCCGCCGCGCTTTCTGGCGGCCGGCATCGGCGACGCGTTGAGCACGTTCTACGAGGCCCGGGCCGCCGTGGCCGGTGGCGCGGCGAACATGCGCGGCGGCCGCTCGACCCTCGCGGCACTCGCGCTGGCGCGGCTCTGTCGCGACGTGGTGTTCGAACACGGCGCCGCCGCGCTGGCCGCCTGCCGAGGCCGCGTGGTCACCGAGCCGTTCGAGCGGGTCGTCGAAGCGGCCACGCTGCTCTCCGGGCTCGGCTTCGAATCGGCGGGGCTCGCCGCGGCCCACGCGGTGCACAACGGCCTCACCGCAATCCCCGCGACGCACCACCTGCTGCACGGTGAGAAGGTCGCCTTCGGAACGCTCGTGCACCTGATGCTCGAGGCGACGCAGTCGCCGGCCGAGGCGGCCCGGGCGGAGGCAGACGTAGAGGCCCGGCGCGTGGCGGCATTCCTCGTCGGCGTCGGCCTGCCCGTCACGCTCGGGGAACTCGGCGTCGACGCCGCGGACGCTGGTGCCATCGCGGCGATCGCCGAGCGGGCCACGGCCCCGGGCGAGACGATCCACGGCATGCCGTTTCCGGTCGATGCCGCGGCGGTCGTCGCCGCGATCGCGGCCGCCGACGCCGTGGGCCGTGCCGCCCGCGGAAACCCGCCGGCGTAGGGCAGGATCCCGACCGTGGAATCCGAGACGCGGACGCGGATAAACTCCACGCTCTCTATCCAATTCATCGTCTGCTCGGAGCCACCATGTCGATCGTCGCACTCGTTCTTCGTCACCTGTTCTGCCTCGTCGCGCTCTCGCTGGCCGGGTCTGCCTGTGCCGATGAGTCATCGATCCCGGCGGCGCCCGACCGCGACGATCCGCCGCGGGTGTTCGTCAGCGGCGTAAACGACGACTTCTCCGAGACCCGCGCCGCCATCGCCGCGGCGAAGCAGAGGAACGGCCGCGATTACCGGGTGGTGGTGGTCGACTCGGCGTCGAGCGCCGAAGACGCTGCGGCGCTCCTCGAGAAGGTGGTGGCACGCTGGCGGGAGGAATCAGCCCGCGCCGAGGGTGGCTTCAATCCTGCGGGCGACGTCACGATCGTGCTCGACGTCGGCGACCGTCAGATCGCCATGGACGTTCCGTGGGCGCTCGAGGCCTCGGCCGGCCTCGATCGCGCGACGCTGGAACGGGAACTGATCGCACGCACGTTCGTCCCCCGCGCCAAGGACGGCATGTTCGACGCCGGGATCGCCGAACTCGTCAACGCGACCGAGCGGTGGGTGCAGGACACGGCCGACAAGAAGCGGCAGAAGGCCGAGGCGGCGCGGATCTTCACCACGCGAACCCTGCCCCTCGGCCTCGCCGGACTCGGAGCCGCGGGCCTGCTCGGCGGGCTGGCCGTGCAGTGGGCGCGGCACGGCAGCCGGCTGCGGGCCGCCCGCGAGAAACTCGCCACCTTCAAGGCGGAGGTCGTCTCCCTCTCCGACCTGCTCGACGGCCAGCAGGAGCGGCACCGGATGCTGCCCCACTCCGACCCCGACTTCGTGACGCCCATGCAGGGCATGACCCGATCCACCTACGACAATGTGCAGGGCGCGATCCGCCGCTACCGCGAGCGCTGGCTGAGCCTGATGGAGGTCTGGGAGAAGGCGGAGCAGAAGATCGGCACGGAGTGGTTCCTCGGCACCAATGCGGCCGAGGAGGCGATCGCACTGCTCGACTCGGCCGAGGCCCGTCCGCCGCTCGCCGACGTGGCTGCCGAGTGCAAGGCGCCGCTCGACGCCCTCGAGGTTGCGCACGAGAAGGCCCGCGAGTCGACTGCCACGCTCGACGCCGAACTCACCGAGGCCACCACTCGACTTGAAGCGGTCGCCCGCCGCGGCCGGTCGGCGGCGGTGTTCCAGGCGGTGCTCGCCGACGTGACCCGGGGCCGGACCCAGGCCGGCGCGATCGTCGAGAGCGATCCGGTTGCCGCCCGCGGCGGCCTCGAGGAGGCCCGCGGGGTTCTCGAAGCGATGCTCGGGCGACTCGACGCGCTCGAGGCGGCCGATGACCGACGGCAGCGGGCGGTCGCGCAGACCGCTGAACTCCGGAGGAAGGTTGCGGAACGCCGGGCCGAAGGCTGGCTGCTCGCCGAGCCGGGCGCCAACCCCGACGACCGGCTCGATGCCGCGGCGAAACAGGCCGAGCTCGCCACCCAGCTACTCGATGCGGGCGAAACCGAAGCGGCACTCGTGCACGTCGAGCGCGCCGAAAAGTCGAACGCCGAGGCTGCGGCACTCATCGAAAGCATCGCCGCTGCCCGCGCCAAGGCTGAGGAACTCCTGCCGGCGTGCGCCGCGCGGGTGGAGGCTCTCGTCGCCCGACGCCAGGCCGCACTCGCGGCGACCGAACGGCTCGCCTCGCTCTACGCCGAGAGTTCCTGGTCCGACGTCGCCGAGAACGTGGCCCGGGCGGACGACGGCCTTGGCCGCGTGCGGACGCTGCTCGAGGAGGCCCGCGCCGCGGCCAATCCGGGCGTGCAGCACTACTTCCGCGCCGTGGCGCTCCTGGAAGAGACAGTCCGTCAGGAAGACTGGGTGGAGGGCTGCCTCGCGGGCATCACCGACCGGCTCGCCGAGCTCGAGGAGCTGCGGGGCGTGCTGCCCGGCAAGCGCGACAAGGCGGCCCAACGGGTAGCGACGCTCGAACAGCAGCTCCGGCGGCAGCGGACGGACCGCGTCAGCGCCAACGAACGGTGCCGCGAGGCGGCGCGGATCATCGAGGTGGCCGACGGCACGATGCGCGTGTCCCGGCCCGACCTCCGACAGTCGGCCCAGCTGATCGACGCGGCCGACACCGCGGCGGCCCGCGGCGAGGCGCTCGCGGCCGACGACGACCGGCTCGCGCGGCAGGCGGCGAACGACATCGACGAGACCGATTCACTCGTTCGGCGGGTCTCGGCCTGGTATGCGGAAGGCGTGCAGGCCGACGTGCGTTCGGCTGCGTCCGCGGTCGACACGGCGCGGTCGCTGCTGGAGCGGCAGCGATACGAGGACGCGATCCACACCGCGGCCGAGGCATCGCAGCAGGCGCGAATCGCCTACGCGACGGCGACCGCGGAGGCCGACCGCCGGCGCATCCGCCGCCAGCAGGAGATCCAGCGACGGCAGCTCGAGGAGTCGTTCGCGCGGATGTCGCGAGGCGCCGGCCCGTGGGTGGTTCGCCTGCCCGGCGGCACGTTCACCGGCCCGGACCCATGGCAGACCATGACGACCCAGCCGCGGTCGTCGACCTCCGCCGGCGGGAGCTGGTCGCGCGACATCGCCCAGGTGGGCTGGTAGGGCCCGCCGTCAGCGGAGTTCGATCGGGGTCACGTCGAGCCGGCCGACCTCGGCCGTCGGCCTGATGGCGGCCGTCCCGCCTGGCTGATGCCCCTCCAGCATTCGCTCCATGTCGGTCACCCGGTCGCGAACCGCGATGGGCATCCGGCTGCGACCCTCGGGCGTGTCGATGGTGTCGTTGAAGACGACCCGGCCCTGCGGGTCGGAGACGATCAGCCGCGTCTCGTCGCCGCTCATCAACCTGATCTGAAAGTCGGGGTCCTGCCGCACGAGCGTCTCGTCGGCAAGCCGCCGCAGCCGTGTCGCATCGATCGGCCCCTGTTTGGGGAGAGACTCCGCCACAATCGCCAGGCTCGAGGCGGTGGGCCGTAGGCCGCCATTGGCTGCGGTTCCGCGCTGGGCCCGCACGGCGACCGGAGCGCCGTTGGCGATCGGGATCACCACCTCGCGGCCGCCCCGCAGCACCGTGCAATCGAGCGGGGCATCGGGCTCGGCCGACTCGAGGAGCGCATCGAGCTGCTCGGGCAGGAGCAGCAACTGGTCGTCGAGTTTCACGAGCACGTCGTGCTGGACGAATCCGGCGCGGGCGGCGCGGGATCCCGCGGTGACGCCTTCAACCACCAGCCCTGCCCCACGCTTGATCGCCAGTTGCTGCCGCAGAACGGCCGAGGCCCGCGTCAGCGTCAGCCCCAGGCTCGCGAACGTCGGCGGACCGCTGGCGACGCCGCCCGCCGGCTCGAGGTGCGATCGGGGCGGCTCGGCGGCAGTCGCTCCACAGAACGGCACGGCGGCCAAGGCGATGCAGAGACCCAGATGGAGCCACGACGTCGGGACGACTGGTCTGCTCATAGTTGCACGACACGCACTGGATCATGGACCGGTGGCGGGGCATCTTCCTGCCAACGCCTGAGCCGGGATATGTGACGTTTTTGCACCCCGCACGCCAGACGACTCTCGCCGCTGTCAGACGAGACCGACCTGAAAGCTGGAAGCTGGGCAAGCAGGGCGGCGCAGGCAGGACACGGGCATGCCGACCGGTGGCATGGCCGGCGGCTGATCGACCGGCACATCCGGACCCGATACGAGACGCACGGGTGCGGTGCCGCGCCCGGCCCCAGGAGCCTCGCCATCATGTCGCGCCCGTTCGCTTCGACCATCTGCCGCACGGCCGTCATCGTCCTCGCTGCCGCCGGGATCTCCAGCGCCGCCGACACCGCGGACGGTACGACCACGGCGAAGCCCGCTGTCGCGGCCGCTCCTGCTACCCCGAAGCCCCCCGCGCCAAAGAAGCCGGTCCTCCTGCCGGGCACGGGGTCGCTCGTCAAGAACGTCGTCGACGACTTCGAGGACGAGAAGTGGACCTGGCGATACAACCATCCCAAGAGCTCCGAGGAGCAAGACAAGCGGATGCGCGGGCCGCTCGGCAAGAGCACCAACAATCGTTGGTTCGAGGGCCCGAAGCGGGGCACGCCCGACGTGGTCAAGCGGGTCGATCTGCCCGCGCCGGGCCTCGAGGGAAGCGAACATGGGCTCCTCGTGGCCACGCTCCACGGCGGCATCCCGGGACGAGTCACCTACACGATGCAGCAGGACGACCTGATCTACAACCTCTCGAAGTTCACCGGCCGGAGCATGTCGGTGGCCGACAGCCCGAGCATCACGGTCCGCGTCTACATGCCGCCGTTCGAGCAGTGGGAGAATCGCACCGGCCCGAGCTTCGGCTTCCGCGCCGGCTGCTTCACCCACGCGATCATCACCGGCGACGATCATCCCGACGAGGGCCGGTTCGGCCTCGAGGAATACTGGCCGGGCATGTTCGTCTGCTTCGAGAGCAGCCACACCGGCAAGTTCAAGGAGGACGGCGCCTACATCCGCGTTCGGAGCGGCCGCAACGGCGGCGAGATCCGCGGTCCGCGGATCGAGCAGCTCGGCTGGTGGACGCTCGGCATGTCGTTCACGCCCGACGGCATGGTGCACTACTTCGCGAGCCCCGGCGTGGACGAACTCACGATGGACGACCACATCACGTCGCAATACCCGTATGGCTACCGCACGGAACTGCTGAAGACGTTCTTTTTCAATGTCTGCACGCAGGACGACGGCCGCACCTGGAGCACGCCCTGGGTGATCGACGACCCGAAGGTCTACTTCGTGAAGCGTCCGCAGATGGCGACCTCCAAGGCCACCCGCCGCTGACGCGTCCACGAGTCACACGAAAACCTCGCGCCTCGTAGCGGCACCGCAGCCGGCCGGAGACATGCTCGGCGCCGGCGGGACTTGTGATACGGTTCACAGTTGATCCTCACGCTCGAGTGCACGGTACATGAAAGCCGACCGGCCGTAAGGCCGCGGGCGAACCGAGTTGGACCCAGCCCGCTCCTGGCCGCGCCCCACGCCTCACGGCGTTGGGCTTGTACGAATACAAGCCGACCGGCCGTAAGGCCGCGGGCGAACCGAGTTGGACCCAGCCCGCTCCTGGCCGCGCCCCACGCCTCACGGCGTTGGGCTTGTACGAATACAAGCCGACCGGCCGTAAGGCCGCGGGCGAGCCACGCTGGATGCGGCATCGTTTGGCGGTTCGCCCCACGCCTCACGGCGTTGGGCTTGGACGGCCGACTGCTCCCCCTTCCTGAATCCCACTGAGAGGGATGATGTTGCGAGGGGCTGCCCGTGTCCAAGAGCCGGGCTATGGGAGCAAGCGCAGCCAGGATGGCGAAGCGCAGCGGACATGCAGTGAGCGTCGGGCACGATGCCCGACGCGAACGTCCGGCGACGGGCACGGGCAGCCCCTCGCCTCGCGTAGGCCTCAGGATCACGTGCAACCCGTATCAGCCACAGGTTGACAACCTTGTGCTCCTGGGGAGCGATGATGCAGCCCCGAACGTCATGAACGGACGCGTTCGAGCGTCAGGGGCCGACGCGGACGACGTCGCAGACGGGGGTGAACTCGGCGGCGAGTCCATCGCGCGGACCGCTCACCGACACGGCATCGGAGCCACGGCGGGTGAGCACGCACTCGCACGCCCGGCCTGTGTCGGCGCCCCGGCCTTCGAGCCGCACCCGCCACCCGTCGCCCGTCCGGCTCCACGTGCCCTCGGCGAATCGGCCGGCCGACGTGAACACCCACGAGCGGAGCAGCTGGCTGTCAGGATCCCAGCCGATGATCTCGGTCACTTCCCGCTCCGTGGCATCATCAGACTCGGACTCGGACAGGAGAGCGGGGATTCCCGCCGCGACCTCGCCGGCTGCGGCCCTGCCCGATACCGCGTGGGTGCGGATCAGGAATCCATGCCCCGCGCTCCAGAAACACCGCGTGCTCGCGGTCATGCCCGGCCGCGGGTCTGCCCATGCTCCGACGAGCCACGCCAGCTGGTCGAGCGGCCGACCATCGTGGGCGGCCTCGGGGTTGGCCGCTTCACGGACGCTGTCGAGCTTCCACCGTCCATCCTGCCTGACCACGACGGCCGCGAACCGGCTCCCGGCCCGGGCGCCGTCGCCGAAACGGACCGTGGTGGAGCCATCGACGACCGCGACGTCGCGACTCACCGGCCGGATCGATTGCACGTCGATGTCGATGGCCGCGGCCGCATCCTCGTCGAAGAGCGCCGCAAACACCTCCCGCACCGCGGCGCGGCCGACGGTGGCCTCGCCCGTATCGAGATCGAGGTTCTCGCCCTCCTCGGTCCAGTGCGCGGCAACCGCTACGGTGTCGTGGCGGTTGAAATCGCGGAGATAGTCGCCGAGCATCGCCTCCACCTCGGCACGCAGGCCGGCCGGGGCGGCAGCGGCGACCGCCAGCCGCCGGGGCGCCGCGGGGAGCGGGGCGACGCCACGCGAGGTGTGATACGGCCGCGAACCACCGATGATCACGGGCACAGACCCGGCCCCGCGGACCGGCCGCGGAATCAGTTCCGGCTCGACTCGCGCAGCACCGATGCGGGCCTCGTTGGAGCCGGTCGAGCAGCCGGTGGCCACGACGAACACTGCCCCGATCACCACGCCCGCCAAAGCCCGGTCGATCACGATGCAACCTCCCTGTTCGTGAACCCGACGCTGTTCGTGAACCCGACCGCGCCGACACCGTGCGGAAACGGACGGACCACGTCAGCGTACCCGTTTCGCGATGGAACGGACAGTCACTTCGCGTCGGCGGTCACGCCGGGAAAGTCGTCGGTGCGAAACGGCGTGAGGGGCAGTCCCGACGGCGCGTACATGTTGCACACGGGGTTGTCGGCCCAGGCGTAGCGGACCGCCACCGGCTCGGCCACCTCGTCGCTCCAGACCTCGATCCGGCCATCGTCCCGCAGCCTGGCCTTGGCCGGCACGAACTTCCGCTCCGGGCCGGCGATGGTGAACCCGATCGGCTCGTTCACGTCGAACGGCCGCCAGACCTTGCCGCCATTGGCAACGTGATCGAACGCGAGCACGATCTTCGCGCCATCCTTCTCCATGCCCTTGTAGAGCGGGCTCCGGCAGGCGATTCCGGGCACCTTATAGGTCTCGGCGAGCGCCCAGCGGGCCAGGCGCTTGGCGACGTCTTGCTTGTTCATCGGATGGATGTCTTTGCCCTCGCCCAGATCGATGATCACCGCCTCGCCGGTGGCGGGCAGGGCCTTCATCGTCATCGTCTGCGCTTCGCGAAGCTCGGCCCAGTCGCTGTCGCCCGGATCAGCCTTCTCGGCTTTGTAGTCGGCTAACTGCACCCAGTAGAACGGGAAGTCGCCGAGCCCCCACTCCTCGCGCCAGGTCTTGATCATGAACGGGAAGAGATCGCGGTATTGGTAGGCGCGGCCGGCGTTTGATTCGCCCTGGTACCAGATCGCCCCCTTGATCCCGTAGCCGATCGAGGGTGACAGCACGCCCGAGTGGATGTTGCCCGGGCGGGCATTGCCCTTCATCCGCCCGGCGGGGTCCTGTTTGGCATCGGGCTTGCCGGCCGGTTCGGGACTGCCGTCCTTCTTCGCCTGCGCGACGGCTGCCTTCCATTCGGCCAGCTTTCTCTCGAACTCGGCCTTGGCGTTCTCGTAGTTGGCCTCCTCCTTCTCCCAGCGGTCGTGGATCGCCTTGAGGGTCGGGTGGGTTGCGAGCTTGTCCCTCCTCACCCAGGCCTCGGCGGCGCTGCCTCCCCAGGCGTTGTCGATCAGGCCCACCGGCACCCCCAGCGTCTGATGGAGCTGCCGGCCGAAGAAGTAGCCCACCGCGGAGAAGTCGCCGACCGTCTCGGGCGAGCACACCTGCCACGTGCCGTTGAAGTTCCACTGCGGCTCCTGCGTGCCCACCTGCGGCACCGACACGAACCGGATGTTCGGAAACGTCGCCGCGGCCTTCTCGAGGTCGGGGTCGTTGGCCTGGTTGACGGCCCACTGCATGTTGGACTGACCGGAGCAGACCCAGACCTCGCCGACGAGCACATCGTTGAAGGTCACGCTGTTCTTGCCCTTGACCGCGAGCGCGTGCGGGCCGCCGTACTCCTGAACCGGATCGAGAAACACCGCCCACGATCCATCGGCGGCGGCGGTCGCCGACTTCGTCTGCCCGGCGAAGGTCACCGTCACCGCCTCGCCCGGGTCGGCCTTACCCCAGACTTTGTTCTTGATGCCCTGCTGCAGGACCATGTGGTCGCCAAACATGTTGTTGAGCGACACATCGCCCCGGGCAGTGAAGGCGAAGGACAGCAGGAGAGCGGCGAGCGTGAGGCGGACGCGGCACATGGGACAGGTCTCTCTGGAGTGATGGTGGAACGGTTCCTCCCGAACCGGAGAATATCGCCGTGGATAGCCGCCGGAAACCCTCGATGGAATCGCGGCGGTGGCGGATGCCCCGGAACGACCGGCGGGCAGCGGACCCGCAGCGGCGGCTTCTCGCATCGCGCCGCGGCGCAGGGTATCGTGAGCACCGGTTGCACCGGAGATCAGGAGCTGTGCCATGACGGACGAGATGCATCGCGAGCACGAGCAAACCCCTCACCATGACGCCCACGGGGATGACGCCCATGGCGGCGAGAAATCGTCGACCACGTCCGCGGTGGCGATTCCGCTGGTCGCCCTCGGGCTCCTGGCGGCCGCCGTCTGGCTCGGCACGAAGCCCGCCCCGACGCCGGAGCAGGCACCCGTGGCCCCGGGCCAGGCCGTGGCCACCGTCTCCGACCCGCTGCCCTCGTGGCGCGAGGGGCCGACCAAGAAGGCGATCCTCGACTTCGTCGCGGCCGTGACCACCGAGTCGGCCCCGACATTCGTGCCGCGGGCCGAACGGATCGCCGTGTTCGACCACGACGGCACGCTCGTCTGCGAGAAGCCGGTCATGCACGGCATGTTTCTGGTAGACCGTGTCAAAGCACTGGTGGAGCGACGGCCGGAACTGGCCCACGAGGAGCCCTACGCCACGCTGCTCACCGGCGACCTCGAGTTCATCCGCCGGCTGGGGAAGAAGTTCTTCACCGACCTGACGTTCTCGACGCTGGCGGGCGTCCCGGAAGAGAAACTCGAGGCCGAGGCCCGCGACTTCATCCGCACGACCCGTCACCCGGTGTTCGACGTGCCCCTCGGCGACGTCGCCTACCAGCCGATGAAGGAGCTGCTGGCCCTGCTTGCGGCGAAGGGCTTCGATGTCTGGATCTGCTCGGGCAGCGGCGTGCATTTCATGAGGCCCGCCGCGGAGATCTGGCACGGAATCGCCCCCGACCACGTGATCGCCTCTCGCCCGCTGACCGAACTCCGGGAGATCGAAGAGCTCTCGCCCGCGAACGAAAAGGCACCCAATCGCCGTCTCGACCTGGTCGTGCTTCCGCAGCTCCACGTGCTCAACGACGAGGAGCGAAAGCCTGTGAGCATCGGCGAGCAGATCGGCCGCCGGCCGATTCTGGCGGTCGGCAACGTGGGCACGACGGGCGACATCGAGATGCTGCGGTGGTCGCAGTCGGGCGACCGGCCGAGCCTGCAGCTGCTCGTGCTGCACGACGACGCAGAGCGGGAAATGGCCTACGGCGAGCCGCTCAACGAGTCGCTCGACGCGGCGAAGAAGTACGGCTGGCAGGTGGTCAGGATCGCGGAGGATTGGAACCGCGTGTTTGCAAAACCCCTGGCCAAGAAGGTGCCCGCGGCCACTCCCGCCGTGCAGCCGGCCACCGTCGCGGCACCGCCTCAGCATGCCGTTCCGGCGGCGACACCTTTGATCAAGGCACCGGCTGAACTGTCGCTGGCTCCCGCGGCGACGCCATCGGCCGCAGGTCCGCCACCGACGAAGTGGGAGGATGAAATCGCCGCCTATGAGAAACTCGACCGCGAATCACCGGTGGAACCGGCTGGCATCGTCCTCCTGGGTTCGTCAAACATCCGGATGTGGAACACCCTCGCCGACGACTTCCCCGGCATGAACGTCGTCAATCGCGGCGTCGGTGGCTGCCGGCTCGTGGAGCTGGCCGAGTTTGCACCGCGGCTCATCGCCGCCGTAAAGCCGCAGGTGATCGTGGTGGGCGCCGGCACCAACGACGTCAATGCCGGCACCAGCACCAGCGACATCCGCGCCGCGTTCGAGCGGCTCATCGACACGCTCCGCCGAGATCATCCGGAGACGACGATCGCATTTCTCGCCATCTCGCCTACGGTGAAGCGGTGGGAACAACTCGATCGGCAGGTGGAGGCCAACGCGGCGATCAGGGCCTGCATCGACTCGCGCGGCGATGCGAAGCTCGTCTACCTCGACGCCAACGCGGCCTTCCTCGGCCCGGACGGCAAGCCAGCGCCGGAGTGTTTTCTCGACGACATGCAGCACCCCAGCACGATCGGCAACGCCCGCCGGGCGGAGCTGATGCGACCGATGCTCAAGAAGCTGCTCGAGGACCTGCCCGAGGCTCCCTGAGTGCCGCCAGCCGGCGTTTCAACAGCCGGCTGAGCCCCGAAATTGGTCCACTCTGCCAGTCGTGTCCGGCCCGGACAGCCCGGTCGTGCGGGTCGTGATGCCGGCACCGCCGCGGGGGGATTCTCGCCCCGGAGAACGTGAAACCGTCTGATTTCGGGCGTTTTCATCGATTTGGCCCCCCGTTTCCGGAGGGGACAAACCGGCTTTCGATGAAAAACGAGTTTTATCCGTTCCCGTCCCTTGAAAGCCGGATTAGTCAACGTAATCTATCCAACTTATCAGGCGGCCGAATCGTTCGGTCGTCGGAAGAGAAAGGTCTCTTCGGCCGACCGAAGTTCGGGCGCGTGCGAAAAACCTGCTCGATTTTCCCCTGTTCGTTTCCTTTTTCCCGGAGGTTTGCGTGGTTCGCAAAGTTCTTTCTGGCCTCCTGACCGCCTTCGCCGTCGTCGCCACGTGCACCAGCACGTGGGCCGCCGACTGCGCCTGCGGCAGTGGCAGCGAGGGTGTCGTTGAAAGCGGCGCCGTCGTCAGCGGTGGTGAGTGTGGTGGTTGTGCCGCTTCGTGCGGCACGAAGACGGTGTACCAGAAGCAGTACGTGACCGAGATGAAGACGGTCAACAGCACTGAGTACACCACCGAGACCCGCGAGCGGACCTACACGGTCAACAAGCGCGTCCCGCGGACCGAGACGAAGACCCGCACGGTCACCGTGCAGGTTCCTGAGACTCGTTCCAAGACCGTGAACTACACGGTCAACAAGAACGTGACGGAAACCAAGACGGCTGAGTACACCGTCCAGGTTCCGTACACCGAGTCGGTCGAGCAGACCTACACGGTGAACGTGCCGGTGAGCGAGGAGAAGACCTCCACCTACACGGTCATGGTTCCGAAGCAGGAAGAGAAGACCTCGTCCTACACGGTTCAGGTCCCCTACACCGAGCAGGTCGAGCAGACCTACACGGTGATGACCTCCGTGCCGGAAGAGAAGACCTCGACCTACTCGGTCCAGGTCCCCTACACCGAGTCGGTCGAGCAGACCTACACGGTGCACGTGCCGGTCCAGGAAGAGAAGACCTCGACCTACTCGGTCCAGGTCCCCTACACCGAGTCGGTCGAGCAGACCTACACGGTGATGGTGCCGGTTTCGGAAGAGAAGACCTCGACCTACACGGTCCAGGTCCCCTACACCGAAGAGAAGGTTTCGACCTACTCGGTGAACGTGCCCTACACCGAGCAGGTCGAGCAGACCTACACGGTGAACGTGCCCTACACCGAAGAGATGACCGGCAGCCGGACCGTGCAGAAGCGCGTCCCGGTCCAGTCGTCGAAGACGGTGCAGGTCCGTGGTGGTCACTGGGTGACGGAGCAGGTCGAGGTTGCCTCGGCCGGCACCGACGCCTGCGGCTGCCCCTGCCCCCCGAAGACGTGCTGCAAGCGTGTCTGGGTTCCGACGTGCGAGACGAAGGAAGTCCCGGTCACGACCTACCAGTGCACGACTGAGGAGGTCCCCTACTCCTACACGGTCACGAAGTGCCGTCAGGAGCAGCGGAGCCGGATGGTGACGGTCAACAAGAGCCGCACCGAGGAGCGCACCCGGACCTACACGGTCACGAAGTGCCGCCCCGAGGAGCGGACCCGCACCTACACCGTCACGAAGATGGTGCCGGAGCAGAAGAGCCGTTCGGTGAACGTCACCAAGTACCGCTCGGAAGAGCGGACTCGGAACTACACCGTGACCAAGATGGTTCCGGAGACGAAGACCCGCTCGGTCAACG
>Ga0315904_10006869_pt1 | contig 15424 bp, 8 predicted proteins | sample LakEriMetagenome_6_FD_203529 | JGI IMG/M metagenome (GOLD analysis project Ga0315904, IMG submission 203529) | Freshwater fungal communities from buoy surface, Lake Erie, Ohio, United States - Buoy 12 MA120 | ecosystem: Environmental > Aquatic > Freshwater > Lake | place: USA: Lake Erie, Ohio... | reverse complement strand
GACGGGACCACGGCCGAATACCGGGGCACCAGGAGGACGTCGTCGAAGGTGATTCCGGTGGCGACGATTTTCCCGTCCATGAGGCCTCCCTGGGCGCGGCAGCGCGATGGAAAAGTCGCGGATTATGTGGCCCAGGCCTCCGGAACGGCAACGACGGCCCCGCTCGAGGCCTGTTTCCGGGGCCCCGCACGGCGCGAAACCGTGTCCTAGGTTTGTGGTGCCCTTCGAAACCGGCGCTCGCCGGGGGCACACCCGTCACCTCCGGTTCCAGCATGCGACCCCTCGACGACCACGCGACCGCCACGATCGCCCCGGCCCTCCGGGCTGTTCCCGCCCCGGAGCCGGCAGCGGCCCCCGACAGGGCCACGATGGAGGCCCACCTCGCCCGCTCGCGGTATGGTCGGTTCTCGCTCACCGAGGCCGTCCGCCCGGGCTGGCAGCTCGACGTCGTCCCTCAGGCCGGGTTCCGTCACGACGCCTACGTCGATCCGCGGACCGGGGCGAGAATGCCGGCGGTGATCGCGGCCGTCTCCAGTGAAGACCTGTTCGCCACCTTCCTCGACCTGCTGGAGCCCCTTGGCGACACCTGCGACGTCGTCCTCGAGTCGTCTCACGAGACGGCCGGCGAACGCCGCGAGTTCACCCGCGAGGGCGTCGAGCGGCTGATCCTCGAGAGCATGCTCTGGGAATTCGAGGACCTGCTCCTCAACGACGGCTGCACGTCGATCGCCGTCATGCATCCGGAACTCTCGATCGAGGTGCAGCTCGACGAGCACAAGTTGCTCGTGGTCTACGCCCAGTCGCGGCTCCCGTTCGAACGCATCCTGCGGGATCGCGGCCTCGAGCGAAACGACCGGATCCGCTTCATCTCGCAGGGCGAGCACCTGCACACGTCGCATGCCCGGCATGCCCGGCAGTTCGAGGAGTTCGCCGGGCGGCTCGGCGCCTGCTAATCGGCCGTACCGCCCGCACGGTGACGCTTCCGGAATGCGAATCCGGCAGCCGAGGCGGCCGCCAGCCAACCCCATGGCACGGCCGGCTCGGGCACGGCGACCACGCCGGCCGCCACCGTGGGCAGGTAGCCGCCCGCGTCGTAGAGGCTCGTGCCGAGGAAATCGGCCGCATCGAGGATGTCGACCAGGGAGTCGTAGTTGAAATCGCCGTCATGCCAGGCGGCGGCGATGCCGGCGTCGAATCGGCCACCGGCCACGAAGTTCGCGGCGTCGAGAATGTCGACGATGCCATCGACGTCGCTGTCGCCGGCGGCGGCGAAGCCCACGCGAAAGCTGCCGTCGGGGGCGGCCACCCAGCCGACCGCCCGGCCCGCTCCGGTACCCGCGGCCGCGACTGCGGCCGATGTGATGCCGCTCGTGCCGGTCCAGAGTCCCGCGCCTCGGCCGGCGAGCACGTCGGCCTGGAGGGCCGCGGCGGAGATGCCGCCCGGCGCGATGTCGATCCGACCTGCGCCGAGGTCGATGCGGGCGGCCTTCGATTGATCGACCGACAGCAGCGTGACGGTCAGGATCTCGGACGACGCGGCCGGCAGCGTGAGCGTGCCCCCCGCCACCAGGATCCGGCCGGTCGTGCCTCCCGACGCCAGGGCGGATGCCGACCGCGCCTCGAGCGTGCCGGCGAGCAGCGTGGTGCCGCCGGCGTAGGCGTTGCTCCCCGCAAGCACGAGCCGCCCCGTCCCCGACTTCACCAGCCCGCCCGTGCCGCTGATCGTCCGCTCGATCGTGAGCACTCCGGCATCGACGCCGATCGCCGTGGATCCCGAATCGAGCACGATCCTGCCGGCTCCGGCCCCCAGCACGCTGGTGCCCGACATGCTCCGGAGGGCGCCCGTGGTGCCGGTCGCGCCGAGCCCGCGCAGCGTCAGAATGCCGTTGGCATTGCCGCCCCCGACCCCGACGAGCTGGAGCGCCGCGCCGGAGGCCACGGTGACCGGGTTGTACGACCAGCCGAGGGCGGCGGCATTGGTGACCCGGGTCGTGCCCTCCGCGAGCGACCAGGTCGTCTTGAAGGCATTGCTGCCGCCGCTGTCGGCGGCGAGGGTGAGCGTGCCCGACCCGAGTTTCTCGAGCGTGCCGACCGACGTCGTCGGCCCGAGACGCGCGTTGGCCACGAGATGACTCGTGCCCCGCACCTCCCACGACTGTGATTCCCCGAGGATCAGGTCTCCCGACGCGCCGGATCCCCCGGCATCGCCCGCGATCGTGTGGCTGCCCGAGAACACCGTGATCCCGTTTCCACCGAGCGTCAGCACACCGCTCGCCCCGCCCACGCGAAGCGTGAGCGGCGCCGTCGGGGCGTCGAACTGCACGCTGCTGACGGTGGTGCGGATGCCCGGACTGGTCGTCAGGGCGGTCGAGCCGGCCACGTTGAAGACGACGTCGGTAAGGGCCGACGGCCCCGTGACGTTCGTCCGCGTGCCGAGGGTCCGCGACCAGTTGGTCCAGCCGTCGGTGCCACTCGTCCAGAGGGTGCCCTGATCGCCCACCCAGAACCGGAGGTCCACGCCCGTGGCCCGCCGCTCCGCCAGCTGCGCCCGGTAGAGGCTCTCGGTCGGGTTCGTGGCCGTGTCGTCGAGCGTCACCCGCGCGCCGTGCGAGTCGTAGGTGCCCGCCTTGCCCCCCTCCGTCACGAGCGTGCCGACGGAACCGATCAGCCAGTTGGTCGCCGTGGGGGGATTCTGGACGATGAAACTGTCGGCCCTGGAGTTCCAGACCACCGAGTTGGCCCCGGCCCAGCCGTGGCCGGTGCCCATGTTGCCGCGGTCGCGGATGTTGATCGCGTCGCCGCTCACCGTGATGTTGTCGAAGAGGATGCCGCTGGCCCAGCGGTGGTGGGTGCCTGTGTCGCTGTTCGCCGCGGTCGCCGTGCCGCTCACGAAGGCCGACGGCCCGGTCACGTTCGACCCGGTGACGAAGTCGTGCCGCCCCTCCGACGCGGTCGAATCGATCACCAGGGCGAGCTGGCCGTTCACGTTGTAGGTGTAGCGACGGCTTCCCGTGATCGTGCCCGATGCGAGCACCGACCGGGCCTGGCTGGTGGTCACGAACTTGCCGTCGTCGTGCACGGTCGTGGCGGCGTAGGGAAAGTAGCGGGCCTCGATCTGCCGGACGAAGACGTTCTCGGCGGCGTTCACGCCCACGAAACTCCAGGCCCGGGCCTCGTTGCGTTCGTCGCGAATGGCCAGCGACTGGCCCACGAGGTTCTCCACGCCCACGTTGGTGATCCGACCGCCCGACGTGAATCCGTTGTAACGCTGGATGGTGCCGCCGCCGTAGACAGCTTCGATCGCCGAGGTGATCGGGGCGTCGACGAACACGCGGTTTCCCTCGATCCGCGTGATCACGCGGTCGGAGTTCTGCTGCCGCCAGCCCGGCTGCCAGGGATTGTCGAGCAGGTTCATGCCGTTGGCGTCGATCCAGGCCTGGTTGCTCGACCAGTTCACGTTGATCGTGTGGCCGACCGAGAGCCCGGTGGTGGAGGCGACGGTGAAGTTCGTAGCCCCGACCGGCACCCGGGCGTCGGCGATCGCGATCTTCGAGAAGCCCGAGTAGTTGGGCGACGACGACGTGCTGCCGATCGCGATCACGTCACGGGTGCTCGTGCCGGTGGCGATGAGCCGCGTGGCCGACCCGGAGGCGAGGTCCCGGCCCGAGCCACGGAGCACGATGCCGCTGGCGGTGATCCTGACCTGGCCGGCGATCTCGTAGTCGCCCGAGCCGAGCTGCACCGTCCCCCGGTAGCCGGTGGACTGCAGCGGCAGGGCCGCCACCGTGTTGATCGCCGCCTGGATCCGGGCGGTCGCATCGCCCGCGGTCGCGGACACCGTCACCGTCACGGGCGGCGCGGTGGGCAGGTCCACCCAGCCGGCGCCATAGCCGACCATCGAGAACTCGGGGATGCGGTCTCCGTCGGCCTGCGAGCGGTAGGCCAGCCGGCCGTCCGCCCCTCGCCACACCCAGGTGCTCGTCGCCGCGGCGGCGTCGGCCGCGCAGGCCACGACCATCCCGGTGACGACGGCGACGAACCACGACCGCTGCATGACTGGACCCATCCCCTGACGACGACCCACCACACCATGTCGATCCTAGCCGCCCGGTTTCGCCACCACGAGGAAATGGATTCCCCTCGACTGCGAAACTCATTCGCAGCTTCGGCGAAATCCGCCGGGCAGATCGATGGCAAAGACCGTCCGAAATAAGGCTTTTTAGGCCATTTCGCTGGTCTCGCGCCCTCGACAGCCAAAAACGTCTTGGATGGCTCACCGTTTGCACATTGCGTGCCATCGTGGTGGGGGGATGTACCGGGGGAGTCCCTGCGACCTTCATCTGGGTTTGAGAAACCGGGGCCACGTCATGAACACCGGCGACGCCATCCGCTCCTGCTCCCTTCGCGCCTGCCTGCTGGCGGTCCTGGCCTCGGTCGCGGCTGGCGAGGCCACCGCCCAGACCTGGACTGGAGCCGGAGGCAACAACCTCTGGATCACCGGCGCCAACTGGTCGGGCAGTTCGACCCCCACGACCGGCGCCGAGATCGTGTTCGATGGCTCCTCGTCGGCCCAGCTCAGCAACGTGATGGGCGGCCCCTTCACGGTCAAGTCGCTCACGTTCACGACAGGCCAGACGCAGTCGGTGACGATCACGACCGGCACGGAACAGCCGCTCTCCTTCAACACCTCCGGCACGATCGTCAACGTCCAGTCGGGAAGCCACACGTTCACGGGCACGAACAGCGGCGGCACGGGTACGCCGCAGTGCTGGTTCTTCAGCACCACCGGCACGGGCAACAACTACACCTACAAAGTCGACGCTGGCGCCGCCTTCACGATCGCCGGCCGCATGGGCGTCGGCGGCAACGGCACCGGGTTCTTCAAGACCGGCGCCGGCCTGCTCAACCTCGCCGCCGACAACGCGGGCACCGGCGGCTGGAATTTCAACAACCGGGCCACCGAAGGCTTCGTGGTTCAGGAGGGGGTCGTGCGCTGGAGCCATCAAAACGCGAAGGGCCTGACCTCCAACGTCTGGACCGTGAAGAGTGGCGCCGCGATCGAGATCCTCGGTGGCATGGCCTCGATCAACAACGGCTCGGGCGTGATCAACCTCTCAGGGTCGGGCGTCGGCGGCACCGGAGCTCTGCGGGCACTCGGCACCGGCACCTTCTCATCGTTCACGACCGCGGAGGTCAACCTCGTCACCGACGCCGCGATCGCGGTCGACTCCGGCCGACTCCTGCTTCCCTACCCGCTCAAGACGCCGAGCGGCACGTCCGGTTTCATCAAGCTCGGCTCGGGCACGCTCCAGCTCAACAGCACCGGCACGAGCACGTTCAACGGCGGCACCCGGCTCGCAGCGGGCACCCTGATCGTGAACAACGGCACCGCGGCCAACCAGGTGCTCGGGACCGGCGGCCTCGATGTGCTCGGCGGTACGCTCGAGATCGGACAGACCACCGCGACCGCCTCGACGCTGCCGCTCGCAGCGGGCGCCAACGTCTCGATGTCGAGCGGGGCCATGAACTTTCTCGTCGGCACCACGTTCGACAAGATCACGGCCGGGGGGACGAGCGGGTTTTCGCTCACGGGGGGCACGATCGGCCTCACGCTCACGGGCTCCTTCGATCCGCTGGCCACCTACCCCATTCTCCAGGGCTTTGCGGCCGGCAGCGTCTCGGGCCTGACCTTCAGCGGAACCTTCTGGGATCCGGCGCAGTACGCACCTTCGCTTTCATCCGCAGGAGTGCTCTCCTTCGCGGCGGTCCCTGAGCCCTCGTCGATGGCGGTGCTTGGCATGGCCGTCGTCACGGCGGGATACTTTGGTGCGGGCAGGCGTGCCCGTCAGGGACGCCCCGCCTGACGGTTGAAGAAGCTGGTCCGCGTCGATTCGCTCACCGGAGTTCCGGAATGGCAGTCAGCAGGGGGGTCGCGTTCGTGGTCATCGCCGCGGCTACTGTCGCAACGGGGGCGAGCCATGCGGAGGAGCAAAAACGTCCGGGTCCTGCGAATGTGGTGATGATCGCGGTCGACGATCTGCGACCCGACCTTGGCTGCTACGGCAGCACGATCGCCAAGACCCCGCACATCGACCGGCTCGCCGCCCGGGGCATGGTGTTTCGTCGCGCCTACTGCCAGCAGGCGGTCTGCAGCCCGTCGCGAACGTCCCTCATGACGGGACTCCGCCCCGACACGACGAAGGTCTGGGATCTCAAGACCCACTTCCGCGAGGCCCTGCCCGACTGCGTGACCCTCCCGCAGCACTTCAAGGCCCACGGCTACCACTGCGCGGCGTTGGGAAAGATCTACCACAGTGGATTCGAGGACGGCCGCTCGTGGAGCGAGCCCCACTGGTATCCCACCGGGAGGACCGTGGACACCGACCAAGCCGACTGGACGAAGCGCATAACGGCCCGTCGGGACGGGGGCGTCGAGGAGTATCCACCCGACGAGCCGCGAAGCGAGAAGAAGGGCAAGGGACGGCCCTTCGTGGTCAGCGACAAGGCCGCCGACGAACTCCCGGATGGTGCCACCGCGGCCGAGGCTGTGCGGCGGCTCGGGGCTCTCCGGAGCCAGGGCACACCGTTCTTCCTGGCGGTGGGCTTCGCGAAGCCGCACCTGCCGTTCGTGGCCCCGCGGACGTACTGGGACCTCCATGATCCCGACGCGATCCCCGCGCCGACGATCAACCGGCTCCCAGACGGCGCGCCCGCGTTCGCCGGCCACGACAACGGCGAGCTCCACAGCTACTTCGGCGTACCGCCGGGTGAGCCGATCCCTGCCGACCTCGCCAAGCAACTCCGCCACGGGTATCACGCCTGCATCACCTACATCGATGCGCAGGTCGGCAGGGTGCTCGACGCTCTCGACCGCGAAGGACTGGCGGAGAACACGGTGGTGGTGCTCTGGGGTGACCATGGCTGGCAGCTCGGTGACCACGGCCTGTGGCACAAGCACACCAACTTCGAGCTCGCCACCCGGGCGCCGCTGGTCGTCTCGGCGCCCACGGCTGCGGCCACGGCCGGCCGGTCCAGCGACGCCCTTGTCGAGTTCGTGGACGTCTATCCCACGCTCGTCGATCTCTGCGGCCTGCCTCCGGTCGAGCAGATCGCCGGTGTAAGCCTGCGGCCGCTGCTCACCGCCAAGGCCGACTCGGTGAAACCGGTGGCCATCAGCCAGTATCCGCGGGGCAAGGGACGCGGAACGGACGTGCCGCTGATGGGGTATAGCATCCGTGACGACCGATTCCGGCTGACCGTCTGGCGGGAGGACGGCACGAGCCGCGTCGTGGCCACGGAACTCTACGACGAACGCGACGATCCCAACGAGACCCGCAACCTCGCCTCCGACCCGCAGTTCAAGACCGTGACCGACCGGCTGTCGGGACACCTTCCGCCCCCCGGCCCGGCCTCGCCGAAGGCCTCGAAGTCGGGCCGCAAGGCCAAGCCGGCCTCATGAGGCGGTTGGCCCCGATCCTGCTGCTCGCCGCGTCGGGCCTGGTGCCGCCCGGAAGGGCGGAGGACCTGCCTGGGGAACGCGTGTATCACGCGGCCCGCCCGGGCGCGGTGGCGGAGGCCCAGCGGCGGCTGGCAACGGGCGACGCCCGCCTTGGCGACGCCCGCGACACGCTCGTCGCGGAGGCCGACAAACTGCTCGCCGCGCGACCGCCGAGCGTGACCGACAAGCAGCGACCCGCGCCGAGCGGCGACCCACACGACTACGCCAGCCTCGCTCCCTACTACTGGCCCGACCGGGCGGCCGTGCACGGCCTGCCCTACGTCCGCCGCGACGGCCGACGGAATCCGGAGGCCGACGACGCACGGTTCACCGACCGCGATCGGGCTGGGCTGCTGGGCTCGGCCACGCAGACCCTCGGCCTGGCCTGGCGGTTCACGGGCCGCAGGCGGTATGCGGAGCAGGCGGCGAGATTCGCCCGCGCCTGGTTCGTCGACGAGGCGACTCGGATGAATCCGCATCTCCGCTACGCCCAGGCCATCCGCGGCACCAACGACGGACGAGGTGCCGGGATCCTCGAGGGCCGTGATCTGGCCGACGCGATCGACGCGATCGCGTTGATCGACGATGCCGGCGTGCTCACCGACGACGACCGGGCGGCCATCGTGGCCTGGGCCGACGCCTACCTCGACTGGCTCCTCGAGAGCGCCCCCGGCCGCCACGAGCGGGCCGCGAACAACAATCACGGCACCTACTTCGACGTCCAGGTCGTGCAACTGGCACTCGTGACAGGCCGCCGGGACCTGGCCGTCGGCGTGCTCGAGGAAGCCGGTCCAAGGCGGATCGCCGGGCAGGTCGAATCCGACGGAAGCCAGCCGCACGAACTGGTGCGGACGAAGTCTCTCGGCTACTCGGGCTTCAACCTCCGGGCCCTGTGCCAGCTCGCCACGCTCGCGGAGCACGTCGGGATCGACCTCTGGCACTACGAGACCCCCGATGGCCGGTCGATCCGCCGCGCCGTCGATTTCCTTGTGCCCTACGTGACCGCACCGGACCGCTGGCCGCACGAGCAGATCAGCCGGGTGGATCAGGCGGACTTCGCCACCATCCTCTGGCGGGCGGGGATCGTCTATCGTGAGCCCGCGTACACGGCGCTCGTGAGCGGTTTCGCGAGCGATCGCGATGGCTGGGTCCGGCTGACGTTCGTCGATGAGTGACCACCAGACTGGTTCAGGCACGGGCAGGGAGCACCACGCATGACCTCGATCGATCGCCGCGGCCGATGGCTGCCGGTGCTGGCCCTCGCGACCGGCTGGGTCTTCTGGGCGCCGACCGCGCCGGCCGCCGAGCAGGGCCGCCGGCTCGCCGACGGCTGGGAGCACCACCGCGGCACGCTCGGCAGCGTCTGGGAGGTGTGGCGGGGCGAGAAGGCGAGCGACAACGTGTCGTGGACGAAGGTCACGCTGCCGCACTGCTTCAACGCCCGCGACGCCGTCGACCCCGACGAGCGCTACTACCAGGGGCCCGGCTGGTACCGCACGCGGCTCGAAGCCGGGAATCCATTTCCAGGCGGCCGCACGCTCCTGCACTTCGACGGGGCGGGCCAGGAGACGACCGTGTTCGTGAACCTCGCCGAGGTCGGCCGCCATCTCGGCGGCTACGACGAGTGGACGCTCGACATCACCGACGCGGCGCAGCAGGCCCTGGCGGACAAGGCGACCGAGGGAAAGGTGCCGCTGGCGATCCGCTGCGACAACTCCCGGGATGCCGAGGCGATTCCGTCCGACCTGAGCGACTTCAACCGCTACGGTGGCCTCTACCGGCACGTGCACCTCGAGCACGTGCCCGCGGTGTCGCTGGAGCGGGTGCACGTGCTGGCGGCGCTCGCCGACGGGAAGGGGGGCGTCACCATCCGCGGCCGGCTCCGCAACCCCGAGAAGCTCACCGACCCGGTCACCATCGCGATCGAGGTCCGCGATCCGGCCGGCGCGGTGGTTCACCGCCGCGACGTGAAGGCCACTCCGTGGGAGGGCGAGAAGGAGCTCGACTCGTTCACGATTCCCTCACCGGCCACCTGGTCGCCGGCCACGCCCCGGCTCTACACATCCTCCATCACGCTCGCCTCGCCCCACGGTGAGCACCTCGTGGACGAGCGGTTCGGCCTGCGAAGCGTGGAGTGGGTGCCGCACGGCCCCTTCAAACTCAACGGCGAGCGGCTGCTCCTCCGCGGCACGCACTACCACGAGGATCACGCCGGCGTCGCCGCCGCCGTGCCCGACGACGTGGTCCGCCGCACGATGACGCAGATCAAGGAGATGGGAGCCAACTTCGTCCGCCTGGGCCACTACCAGCAGGCGCCGCTCGTGCTCGACCTCTGCGACGAACTCGGCCTGCTCGTCTGGGAGGAGATCCCCTGGTGCCGCGGCGGCCTGGGCGGCGACCGCTACCGCGAACAGTGCCGCGACATGCTCCGGGCCATGATCGACCAGCATCGCAACCACCCCGCGGTGATCCTCTGGGGCCTCGGCAACGAGAACGACTGGCCGGGCGACTTCCCCGAGTTCGACAAGGATGCGATCCGCTCCTTCATGGCCGAGCTCAACGGCCTCGCCCACGAGCTCGACCCAACCCGCAAGACGGCGATCCGTCGCTGCGACTTCTGCAAGGACGTGATCGACGTCTACTCGCCGAGCATCTGGGCCGGCTGGTACTCCGGCCGCTATCGGGAGTACCGCACGGCGGCCGAGAAGGCGATCGCCGACACGCCCCACTTCTTCCACGCCGAATGGGGCGGCGACAGCCACGCCGGGCGGTTCTCCGAGGAGCCGGAACGGATGCTCGAGCAGGTGGCGGAAGGGCAGGGGACCGCCGAGGTGGGCAAGGCCTACAAGGCGTCGGGCGGCAAGGTGCGGATGTCGAAGGACGGCGACTGGTCGGAGAGCTACATGGTGAACCTCTTCGACTGGCACCTCCACGAGCAGGAGCGGATGCCGAACCTGACCGGCGCCGCCGCCTGGATCTTCAAGGATTTCTCCACGCCGCTGCGGCCCGAGAACCCGGTGCCGCGGGTGAACCAGAAGGGCGTGGTGACCCGGGACGGAACCCCGAAGGAGAGCTACTACGTCTTCCAGAGCTACTGGGCCGAGAAGCCGATGGTGCACGTGCTCGGGCACGGCTGGCGGGAGCGGTGGGGCAAGCCGGGCGAGGCGAAGGAGATCCGCGTCTACTCCAACTGCCCGCAGGTGGAGCTGATCATCAACGGCACGTCGGCCGGCACGAAGACCCGCGACATCGCCGAGTATCCTGCCGCAGGCCTCCATTGGAGCGTGCCGCTCGTCGCCGGCCGCAACACGGTGAGGGCGGTCGCGAAGACGGCGGCCGGCGCGGAGCTCACCGACGAGATCGCGTTCGATTACCGTACTGCGCCGTGGGGCAAGCCGACGAAGTTCGCACTCGAGGAAGTGTCGCGAGACGGCACCACCGTGCTCCTCGAGGCCGCAGCCCTCGACAAGGAGGGAAGCGTCTGCCTCGACGCCGCGGGCGTGGTCCGGTTCGGCCTGGTCGGCGAGGGCGTGCTCATCGACAACCTGGGCACGCCCGACGGGTCCCGCGTGGTGCAGCTGGCCAATGGCCGGGCGCGGATCCGGATCGTGCTCTCCGGACGCAAGGCCGTGGCGGCGGTCACGTCGTCAGGCCTGCGGTCGGCGTTCCTGACCCTCGAGTCCGAGCCTACGGCGAAGCCGGCCGCCCCAGCCCCCACGTCGCCCGCCGCGGCCACCGCTCCCGAGAAGCCGGCCTCGGCGGCTGCGATCGACGTCGCCGCGATCGACCGCGAGCGCATCCTGAAGGCTGCCGACGCCGCGCTGGCCCAGCCACCGCTGACGATCACCGCACATCGCCCGCCGCACGCGGAAGGCTCACCAAACGACTTCACGTCCAACGGCGATTACTGGTGGCCCGATCCGACGAAGCCCGACGGGCTGCCCTACATCCGCCGCGACGGCGAGACCAATCCAGGCAACTTCGTCGCCCACCGGCAGGCCGTGAACACGATCCGCGACCGGATCGCGGCGCTCGCCACCGCACGGCTGGTGACCGGCGAAGCCCGCTATGCCGCAAAGGCCGACGAACTCCTGCGGGTGTTTTTCCTCGACCCCGCCACGCGGATGAACCCGCACCTCACCCATGCCCAGGCGGTGCCGGGCGTGTCGTCGGGGCGACCGGCCGGAATCATCGATGGGCTCCACCTCATCGAGGTGGCCCGGGCCGTGAAGGTGCTCGCCCGGGAGAACGCCCTGCCGGAGGAGACGGTCACGGGCATGACGCGGTGGTTCACCGACCTCTGCACCTGGATGGCGACGAGCGAGAACGGCCGGAAGGAGGCCGCCGCGAAGAACAACCATGCCGTGGCCTACTTCGTGCAGCTCGCCGCCTTCGCGGACCTCACGGGCGACGAGGCGATCCTGGCCGCGTGCCGCCGACAGTTCCGCGAGGTCTTCGTACCGAACCAGATGGCCGAAGACGGCTCATTTCCGGAGGAGCTCGGGCGGACGAAGCCCTACGGCTACTCGATCTTCCAACTCGACCAGATGGCCACGCTCTGCCAGATCCTCTCCACGCCCGACGACGACCTCTGGGCGTTCGAACTGCCCGACGGCCGCGGCATCCGCCGCGCGGTGACCTGGCTGCAGCCCTTCCTCGCCGACAAGGGATCGTGGCCGAAGTCGCCCGACGTGCAGCACTGGGACGGCTGGCCTGTGCGGCAGCCGCACCTGCTCTTCGCCGGCCTGGCCTTTCGCGATCCGGCCTTGCTCGATCTTTGGAAGCGACTGCCCGCCGATCCGTCGGATCCCGAGGTCTGCCGGAACGTGCCGATCACGCAGCCGCTGCTCTGGGTGCGAAGGCAAGGGTTCCCTCCGTGAACACCCGCGTGACGAGACGCACCATACTGGCATGCCCGGGCGACCATCCTCGCCGCGGGCGCCGACAAACACGTCTCATACAGCTCACACTTGATCCTCGCGCTTGAGTGCGGGGAGAGTAAAAGCCGACCGGCCGTGAGGCCGCGGGCTGACCACGCGGGACACGGCGTCTTGGAGCGATTCGCCCCACGCCTCACGGCGTTGGGCTTTTACCAGTGGCCGCGTGAGAATCACGTTTGACTCGCAGAAGTCGAGAAGCCCTACAGCCACACGCCGGAGGAGAGCGAACTGTCCGTGGCCGCAGCCGGAAGCACGGCGTGGTCGTGCAGGACGGCGCGATCGGCCCGGTGCCAATGGCCTGCTGGGCCCTGGGGTCACGTTTCCGACCCGCAAGGTCTCCGCGGGCAACCGCTGAGCACTCCGGATCCGCCGCGGGCCTCCAGCACCGGCACCGACCGCCCCTCCGCGCGTCGCCTACTTCGTCGAGAGTTCGATGTCGTAGGTGTGCGGGCTCGGTCCGGTCACGTCGCGGGCGAGCGGCGAGTCGCGGTAGTACTTCTCCGGGATCCGGCCGCCGCCAGGATTGTCCATGTCGGACATCACCTTCACGGTGTACGAACCGGCCGGCACCCCCGGCTTGCTGCCCGGCCCGAGGCGACGCAACCGGTAGACGCCGTTCTCGTCCGTCGACGCGACCCCGCGGGGCTGATCGGTCGATGGGGGGTCGAAGACGACGATCACGCCCTTGACCGGCTTGCCGTCGAGTAGCACCGTGCCGGTCACGTCGACGATCCTCTGGCAGCCCGCCACGGCGACGGCACCCGCCAGCAGCAGCGCACGACCGAGGCGATGGCTCGTGTGTCCTCGACGACGGGGCGGGCGTGGGGGAGCGGTCCTGCTCACGGCGGCATGTCTCCGACGGTGCCCGGAATCATCGGGTGCGAGAGCCCCTCGTCGCGCTTGGCGATCTTCCTGAGGATGTCATGGTCGCAGTTCTCCGAGACGAAGCGGACCGAGTTGTCGCCGAACGCAAACTGCGTGCCCCCGGCGTGGAAGCTGTTGTAGCCCTTGCCGGTGTTGGCGGTGAGGAAATCGTTGAGAAAGAAGGCCATCCGGCCGTAGATCCGGCCGGCGCCCTTGGGCCCCGTGCCGCCGCTGCCGCGACCGTTGCCCGCCCAGACGGCGGCATAGGTCGCGAGTCCTTGCTGCACGGCGCCGTAGTCGTTTCCTCCGCAGCGCTCGCCGAGGTAGATCGTCTTCGAGAGCCCATCGGGGATGTCTCGCAGGCGGATTCCCAGCATCGAATCGCGGCCGAAAAAGCAGCCATCGGCCGGATAGTTCTGGCTCACGGCGTTGAAGTCGCACTGCGCCTCGGTCTGATTGTCCCAGCCGCAGTCGTTGTAGGGCGGGTTGGATCCCGCCGACGCGATGTAGTTCGACGTGCTCAGGCCGGGGTCGCTGCCCGTCTGGCAGGCGAGCACCGACTGGCCCGTGCTCACGCCCCCGAAATCGATCAGCGTGTTCTGGTCGGGCGTGATGTCGGTCGGGCAACGAAACGACTCGAGCCTTCGCATCAGCGCCTGCCCGACGGGCTGCGTGCGGCCGGACGAACTCTTCAGAATGTTGCAGGCAACCGTCAGCGACGTCTTGGTCGGATTGAGCGTGTCGTAGACCTGCACCTGCTCCATGAACGGCAGCACCAGCACGCCCCACCCCCAGGCGGGCTGCGACTGGGTCACGTAGACGTGGCCGGCGGGAAGCCGCTTACGGGCGCTCTCGAAGTTGGCGATCGCCAAACCGACCTGGCGGATCTTGCTCGAGCACGACATCCGCCGGGCCGACTCCCGAGCCGACTGCACCGATGGCAGCAGCAGGCCGATCAGCACCCCGATGATCGCGATCACCACGAGGAGTTCGACAAGGGTGAAACCATGGCGATGGCGTCGCAGCGAGCCGCGGCCCCGGTCCCGGTCCACAGCGTCCCGTCGGCCTCGCGCCCGCCTGTCGCTTCGCATCGTTCGCATGGCAGCCCTCCCCAGACGCAACTCAATCCGCGACGCCCCCAGCGGATAGCATTGCCGCTCCGGCCTCTGCTCGCAAGATGAAGTCCTTGACCCCAAAGCGGGGCCGTCCCGGCGGTCCCTGAGACGCCAGGCCGGCTGGTCGCGCTTGTGGAACGGACCCGCCGGCGGGTAACCTACCGCCGGTCCGGGGAGTCGGTGGGATTTCGTTTCCTTGTGCGAAGGAGTTCGCTCATGCGTCGCCTGCGTCGTTCGACGGCCGTCGTTGCCGCCCTGATCTCGGCCCGCATCCTGATGGCCGGGCTGGTCCCCGCAAACACCGTTTTCGCCACCGACTTCTACTGGGACCGCAACAGCACCACGCTCTACGGCGACGCTGGCGGCAGCTGGCAGAGCACCACGTCCCCCACGAACAATGCCAACTGGTCGACCTCGTCGTCCGGCACCGTAGCGACGGTCTCCTGGTCGACGTCGTACAGCTCGAAGTCGGTCCAGTTCGGCTTCGGCCCCGCCCCGACCAACACGGGGACCGCGGGATTCGTGCAGGTCGGCAACAGCACGAACCCTGCCAGCGGCAACGTGGCGGTGGGCACGATGGTGTTCAACGCCAGCGGCACCGGCGGCTACGCCGTGCGTTCGCCCTCGGGCAACTCGGGCTCCACGCTCACGATCAACACCGGCGGGGCCGACGTGCCCGCCGGCTACGGCATCATCGTCAATGCCAACGTCACCGGCACCACGCAGTTCGTGCCCACCAGCGCGTCGTCGGTGATGAAGATGACGCTCGGCACGTCACAGAAGTGGCAGAACAACAGCACCGATTTCCCGCTCGTCGTCACGGCGCCCGTGTCGGGGACCGCGGCCCTCACGACCGAAGGCCCCGGCGTGATCGTGCTCGGCACCGCCAACGCCTTCACCGGCGGCGTCACCGTCTCATCCGGCACGCTGCAGGTGACGCACCCCACCGCGCTCTCGACGGGGGCGACGACCGTGGCGACGGCGGGCACGCTCGACGTGCGAACCGG
>Ga0315904_10006868_pt1 | contig 15429 bp, 15 predicted proteins | sample LakEriMetagenome_6_FD_203529 | JGI IMG/M metagenome (GOLD analysis project Ga0315904, IMG submission 203529) | Freshwater fungal communities from buoy surface, Lake Erie, Ohio, United States - Buoy 12 MA120 | ecosystem: Environmental > Aquatic > Freshwater > Lake | place: USA: Lake Erie, Ohio... | reverse complement strand
TGAGCACGTCCTCGCCGATGCAGGCGTCGCCGCCAGTGTCACGATGGAGCTGGACTCCGTCGAAGCGATCAAGCGCATGGTCGAGGCGGGCCTCGGCGTCTCGCTCCTACCCCGCGTCGCCATCGCCACCGAAGTCGCGGCAGGACGCTTGGTCGCCCTCACCCTCACCGGTATCCCCCTTCCCGAGCGCCATATCGTCGTCCTACGCCGCCGGGACAAGCACCAGACCGCACCGCTGCTAGCCTTTATTCAGGCGACAAGCAACCAGTAGAGCCGTGCAGCGGATGCGTTGTCCATAAGTAATTTTCGGGGTTGCTGACGATTGGGCTCGATGCGCCAGCGCGTGAAATGGCCACCGTCTTTCGGGTCGCGGAGCGTGTTCCAGGCGAAGTGGCCGCAGGCTTCGGCGCGAGCGCGCAGATAGGGTGCGTTGGTTTCACGGTGCAGCTCTAGAAACGCCTCGACCAGCAAGTGCGAGAAGTTGGCTTCGTCGCGGAAAGCTTTGGTGCTAGGCTCGACAAACTCTTTCTCACACGCCAGCGCGATGCGGTTGGCTTCGGTGAGGTAGTTTTTTTCGCCGGTGGCTTTCCAGATAGCCAGATTCGAGCGGAGCATGAGCGCGGCGTTGTAGGTCCACTTGGTGCGCTCGGGCTTGCCCTTGAGATCGCAATTGTCGAGAAAGAGACCGTCACTGTCTTGAAGCTTGGCGTTGGTCCAGGCGACGATGCGCTTTGCCCAGCCGACGTAGTAGTTTGCGTTGAGATGTCTTGCCACGGCAAGCGCGGCCATGGCACTAGGGCCGTTAGAGCAGGTGTTCTTGCTTTTATGATCCTCACGCCAGTAGATGCCGCCGCCGAGTTTTTCGTCCCAGCCGGAGAGCACAAAGCGCAGTGCCTCGACGGCACGCAGGAGATATCTTCGCTCCCCGGTCTTCTCATAGACCTCAACGAAAGTCAGCACCATCCACGCGTTGTCGTCGTAGTACTTGTCGGAGCTCCCCGGCGACGAGAGATAGGCATCGTAGCCGGGGATCGGAGCATTGGTATCCCAGTAGCCTTGGAGTCCCTCGAAGAACGCACCTATTTTTGGGGTATCGCCCGCACCGGCTAACATCGAGAACGCGACCCCGTTGCCCCACATGAACTCCCAGGGGAGTACTTTGGGATCGGGGGGAGTGGCGGGGCGAAACTTCCTCGTCCGCTCGTCCCAGAAACGATCCCAACAGTAAGCGGTGGTGGTGACGGCACGCTCGCGCCAGAGGTTGCTAGGGATCATGCAGGTGCCAGACTAAGAGGCACCACGATATTTCCATAACCACGCGAGGGGTTGAAGCGCACTTTAAGACCACTGACCTTTGATTTGGGGACGGAGAAAATATAGCCTCCCTGCACCGTCTTTCCCGGCAGGACGGTCGAGAGCCCCCCTTCGTCGCCGCTCCGAAAGAGATCAAAGCCATAGGTCTTGCCTGCGGTGTCCTCCACCACGACATTGTTGAGGCTGACCTCCCAGGGCTCACGGGTGGGGTTGGTGATCTCAAAGCGCACCCGAATCAGCACCATCGGCTCCTTACTGCCATCCTTGCCTGGCCCTGCCTTCTTATTGGTACCGTTTGGCGCGGCTCCGAAGAGTCCCAGCAGAGCTTTCTCGCCCTCGCTAGCCTTGCCACCACCGCCCTCAAGCGCACCAATTAAAGCCCTCGCACCCGGATCACTTGGCCCAGCATTGGGGGCCAGCTCGGCGCGGGTGACCTTGACACCAATCCCATAGAGGTCGCCACGCATCCCAATGGGGAGGCGCTGGTCGGTGGGTGCGCTATAGCCAGGAAGCTCGCCTAGGTCAACTTTATAGTCAAGCTGGCGCTGGGCCGCAGATCCCCCCCTGAAGAGGAGCATGCTGACAAAGTGAGCGCGACGTGTGCCCACAGGGACGGTCTTGGCAATCGGAATTTCGAGGGTCTGACCTGCACGAATCTCTGCGTCGTCGCGACTTCGGCCTCCGGGGGGCTCCGGAAGAGCAAGGATCGCCTCGTCCACCAAGGCATTGAGCCCACTGCCCGCAACAAGAGGGCGACCTTCAGGCGTGGTCAAGCCCTCAAGTAGGGCCTGCATCCGGAAGACACTCTCGGGAGAGCGGTTCTCAATGACAAGGGTGAAACCAAGGAAGAATGCTCCTTTGGGGGGACGAACACTGGCACTGCCGGGCAGGATACGAAGGTCTTTGATCGTCACCTTCGCCGCCCCAACACTGAAAGGAACCCCGACCCGGCCAAGAGGCGCACGGGGATCGGTCTGAAAAACACGCTGCATCGCTAGCAACCTCCACTGTGCTATTTACCATGAAGGGTGCTAAGCTGCACAATCGCTTGGGCTAAGAGTGCTTGGTTGTGTGAAGAATTTAACCAGGTACTTGCTCCCGACGAGTGCGGAAGCGGCAGGTAGAGTCGCCCGTCTTCTTTCTCAAACACTTGGCCGATCAGCTCCTCCAGGGGCGCTTTTGACAAGAAAGTCTTGATGGCGAGGCCGCCAAAAAGCACGACAGCGCATGGCTGAACCAGCGCTAGCTCGGCATCTAGCCAGGTGCGGCAGAGTTTTTGCTCGGCAGGCGAGGGCACGCGGTCTTTGGAGCTACCCGGGTTGCGCCCCGGAAAGCACTTGGTGATCGCGGCGGCGTAGATGCGTGTCCCGAAATCTGACTCCTCAAAGCCCGCCTCCAGAAACCAGCCACGCAGCTTACGCCCCGCTGGTCCTTCATAAAACCGCCCCGACTCGTTGTCCGTGCGCGAGGGAGCTTGCCCGATGAGAAAAATCTCCGCACCAGGCTGACCCAGTACCAGCGGATTGGCACTCGGGAGAAAGCCCGCTGTAACGCACTTCTGGCAACCACGAATCTCCTGCTGAAGAGTCGGCAGGGTCATCCTGGCTTTTTCTCCGAAATCTGGCGGAGAGCTTCTCGGTCACTCTCACGGGAGCCCGGATTAAAATCAAAGCGAGCCTCTTCGGTGATGAGCACTTGCCGTCGCTGCTCCAGGCGCTCGGCAAGGCCTTTCTGCGCTGAGGTGATATAGACTGCCACTCTGCTCTGGGTGTCCTTGATCTCGATCCCGGTCTTGGTGGCCCTCCAGCGCACGGGCACAATCCCATCCGCATCTACCCGGACGACCTCGGTGGGCTTTTTAAGGTAGTCGGGGAGCGGGAAGTTAAACGTGCTGGTACGAGGCGCACCAAAGACAAACACTTTCTTCTCGACGTCTGGCGTGTAGGCGTTGTCGCAAGCAAGACAGACTGCGCCGCGAGGCGCGGCGATCACGGAGAGCTCCCACTTGTCCTTGGTAGCTGCAAAGTGCGTTGCCGCGCCTTCCAGGTAGTAGCTCTCAAGCAGGCGAATCTCCCTGCCGATGCGCTGCATCTCGGCGAAGGTGTCGGGAAACAGCACCCAGGAAATGGGCTTGAGATTGAACCAGTAGAGGCTGGTGATACGGCTCGCGAGGGCGTGGTAGGCTTGCAGGCGCAGCTCATCGGGCGTGGGCGCACCACGGGGACGCCAGCCCTTCCAGTCGTCGTGGGGGCCTTGCGACCAGTAGGCAGTAGGCGCAGGCTTGTAGCACTCACGCAGGCTCCGGCACAGCTCACCAATGGTCTCGAGCGGTGCGCCCCAGGAGATTTTCACGCCGCCGGGCCACTCGTAGCTGCGCCAGGAGTCCGTGGCGGGGGCACAGACCCGGTAGGCATCGTAGTGAGGAAAGTCCGAGATTCCCGCGTACCGGCACCAGCCTCGTGGGTCGCTCCAGGTGACCGTCGTGGCGAGGCGGCTGGTAGCAAACGGTGCGAGCTTTCCCCAGACCTCTTGTGGTGGTGTCGGGCCTTTTCGTCCGCCGTACTGTGGCTCCCCCAGAAACTCAACGGCATGAACTCGGGGAAGCACGCGCTCGTTGTCGTAGCTTGCGACGGGCTGGCAGCCGTGGAAGTGCTTGAGTGGATACTTTTCACTCAGACCTGTATCGGAGTAGCCGGGCACAAGCGGGATATGTGCCGCATTGATATGGACACTCTTCAGTGCTCGCAGATACGGCTCCTCTGTGAGGTATTTTTCGCCAACCCAGCCGCCGGAGAGATCAAACGCCTCACGCTTGATGCGCTGGTGCGCCCAGAGTGAGCCCGTGCTCAGCTTGACCTCAATCAGGCAGTAGGTGAGCGGGAGCTTGCCGGTCTCTAGCGTGAGGGCGATAAAGTCTTGGGCGGGGACATTTCGGACACTGGGCGCAAGCGCTGGCGTCGCAGCAAAGCGATTGGGCAGCTTCGGATCGGGGGGGAGCCAGAGGCGCACAGACTCAACCGTGGCTTTGGAATTTCCTTTGTTTTCTAAGTGGAGAACGAGACGGTCAGGTTGGACGCTCTCACCCAGAAACGTAGCAGCAGCGATACTTACCTCGGTGGCCTTGAGCGCTACTTTGACTCCAGGCTTGTCTTCATCCCACTGGAGCATCACAGACTCGGGCAGGGCTTGGAGCGCGTTAAAGGTAAGAACCGTGAGCTGGCCCGGCGCGACGGCAACACTGGCATCGGGAGCATCGTGGGGGAAGTCGCACCAGCCCCACGCGCCACTGGCGATGCGCTCTGCCGGGTTCTCGCCCTCAATGAGCAGCTCAGAGCGACGAAAAGGGGAGCTACCACGGACGATCAGGCGCACGAGAGCACCTGCTGAGGGAACAGCGGGCCGGAAAAACTTCAGTGTCTTGGCCGAAACATGGGGCGTCACACTTGCCCCAACTACCTCGACTGCCATCATGTTAAAATCTCTCGAAGCGCTCGACATCTACGACCCACGCAATGGCCCCACCCACTTCAACCTCGACGGGGGAGGGGATAAAGGTTCCTACGGGTCCCGCGTCGGGCGGCAGGACATTGACATACTGCTTGCGACTCTTGCTAGCCTCGTTGATCAGGCCCAGAACTCTTTCCACGTCCTTGTCGTCGGCCCCAATCAACAACGTTATGTTCCCCTCCCGAAGGAAGCCCCCCGTTGATCCGATCTTTGTAAACTTGAACCCGTTCCTGAGCAGACTTTCGCTGATCTTTCCCCGGTCCCGGTCGTGGACGACTGCGATGACTAGTTTCACTTGGTTTAGAACCCTCCTCCGTGACGGCGACGTCGGGGCCATTATACGCCATGATCGCCTCAATTTCCCAGCGTGTTAGCTCGCGCCACTGCCCCGGAGTGAGGATTCCCAGCAGAACTGGCCCAACTTGTACGCGAATAAGGCGCACAACCGGGTGCCCGACCGTATCGAGCATGCGGCGAATCTGGCGCTTGCGGCCCTCGTGGATCACCATTTCGAGCCGCGTGTAGCCCTTACTCGACTTGCCGAGTTTCGTGACCTGTGCCTTCGCCGTGCGCCGCGTCTCCCCTTCGAGGGTGAGCCCACGTGCCAGCCGGTTCAGTGTGTCCGATTCCGGGGAGCCTTCCACGGTGACATGATACGTCTTGCCCAGGCTCATGCTGGGGTGTGTCACTTTGTAGATAAAATCGCCGTCGTCGGAGAGCAGTATCAGGCCCTCAGAGTCCGCGTCCAGGCGTCCCGCAGGCTTGAGAGTGACACCAGGCATCGTCACAAGATCGGTCACTTTTAGTTTCGCATGGCGGTCGCTCATCGTGCAGACATAGCCCGGCGGCTTGTGGAGCGCGACATAGCGCCGCTTGCCTTGCACGGGTAGTGCCTTACCGTCCACCGTGATCTTCTGGGTCGTGGGATCTACCTGAACACCCTGCTCTGTCACCACCACGCCGTCCACGGTCACACGGCGACCCGCGATCAGCTCCTCCGCCCGGCGGCGCGACGCAACGCCTGCATCCGAGATGGCTTTCTGAAGACGAATAGTGGAGGGGGGGATTTCACTCATGGTAATAGCTCGATTATTGGAAGAGAGGAGTTGGGGTGGGCAAGTGACGAAACGGATTCCACCGCCGAGTAGGTGTGTATGTCCAGATAGTCTTCCCCTTGCGGCGCTCTGTGGACAATCAGCCGCCGGTTGACAACATCCACAATCCAGTACTCGGGAATGCTTGCGGCTGCATAGAGTTTGAGTTTCTCGTTTTTGTCCCAGCTCAGCGTTGCATCCGAGACCTCAACTACCAGAGCGCAGTCTGAGGCGGTGGGTGTATCGCTAAAGCCTTCCGTGGGTTGTGTGAGGACAAAAACATCGGGCTCAGGATCGCTGTCCTGGCTGACCCGTATCGGCGACTGTGAGCCCACATACTCCCAACCAAACACCGCTTCTAGTGACCGGCGAACTCGTTTGGTAGCATGGACATGGCGAGGGTTCTGTGGCATCTTCTCCAGTAAGTCTCCGTGGATGTACTCCGAGGTGCCCGGAACCACGAGGCCACCGTCCACCAGCAAGCGCACCTGGGCACGCGTCAGCGGAAGGCGACGAGGAGGGGCAAGTGTTTCCATAGACCCTATCGTATCGCGTTACGGACGATTTCCACACCAGCAACCATACTCGCAAGCTTCTTCTTCGCTGCCCAGCGTGCGGTTTGAGAGAGGCCACAGTCGGGAGCAAAGGCGAGCTGCTCCGCCGGAGCAAACCCTAAGCACCGCCGCACGCGGCTCGCAATATCCTCGGGCGTCTCGATGTAGTAGCTCTTCACATCCACAATCCCCACCGCCGCGATCTTCCCGGCCTCGGCGATCTGCGTCAGAATCTCCAGCTCCGCGAACTCACGGCTGGCCATCTCGACATGGATCTCATCGGCGGAAAATCCTAGAAACGCGGGAAACATCGGAGCGTACTGGCGCGGCCCCACGGCGCGGGCCTTGTAGTTGCCAAAGCAGAGATGGGTGGAGAGATGGCACTTGCCCACAATCGGCGCGACCGTGCGATTGAAGATCTCGACAAAGCGCTCCGGGTCTTCTTTATGGGCATAGCAGCTCATCGAGGGCTCGTCTACCGTGATCTCCGTACACCCCGCCTCCACCAAGGCAACCAGCTCCGCCTGCACCAGTGGCAAGAGCGCCTCCGTAATCGCCCAGCGATCCGAATAAATCTCGCCGGGAAGTAGCCGCCCCGAGAGCGTGTACGGCCCCGGCACCGAGGCTTTCAGAGTTGCGCCCCCCCCAGCCCCCGCCCGGCGGGGGAGAGCTAAGCGCTGCAACCGCTTGAACTCATCCACTGCCCCGAGTCCCTTGGGAGCCGTCAGTGCCGCCACAATCGGGTGCTTGCCGCGCTGGTCATGGGCAGGCGGGCCAAAGTGGCGAGGTGGCGCACTCTCCAGCTCGATACCCTGGATATAGCCGTAGAAACTTAGATTGAAATCAAGGCGCGTCTGCTCACCGTCGGTGATCACGTCCAGCCCCGCGGCAGTTTGGTCATGGAGCGCAGCGATCACCGCATCTTCCTGAAGCTCCGCGAGATCGTCGGGGCCAAATTTGTCTAGGTTGGCGGCGGCAAACTCCAGCCAGCCTGGAAACGGGTAGCTCCCAATAACCGTGGTACGAAGAGGTGTTGTTTTCATATTCCGTTTTTCTGATACACCCGAATGTAGTCGATTTCATAGCGCGTCGGGAACACGGTTTTGGAGAAATCGCCCCCGTTTTGACCACCTACGGAAAGATTGACTAAGATATAGTGCGGCTGTTTAAACGGGCACTTGCCATCGGGATTGGTGGCGGTTGCCAGCTCGGTGCGGTTTAAGAGTTTCCCATCCACGGAAAGCTCTATGGCCGTCTCGTCCCAGTCCATTCGCCAGACATGGAATCTCTTGCTCCAGTCTTTACCGAGCGACTCCAGCGGCGTCTTAGTGCTATCCCACTTTGCATTCCAGCGCTGCTTGGTTCCCCAGGCGACATTGGCGAGCAGATCTCCACGATAGAACTCCATGATGTCTATCTCGCCATTGCTGGGCCACTCACCCTCGACGCCTAAAGTCCAGAACGCAGGCCAGAGCCCGAGCTGGGTGTCAATCTTGGCCCGCATCTCAAAGCGCCCGTACTGCCAGCTCTGAAGCCCCGACGTGCTCAGGCTCGACGAGGTAATCTCCGCGAACTCACGGCTCTCCCGCCAGTTTTTGCTGCCAGGCTTAAACGCCGGATTTTTCACCCGCTCCCGCCGCGCTTCAATAATCAAGTTGCCTTTTTCGCACCAGGCATTGGCCTCTTGATAGAACTGGTGCTCCTCGTTGCGGACAAAGCCGTGCTCAAACGTCCAGTTCTTTGGGTCGGGCGGGCCGGGTTTATCAAACTCCTCGGCCCAGACTAGCTTGTACATTTGGATACCCTCCTCCCCCTGCCCCTCCTCCCAACCCTGTGGAGGCAGGGCGGGGAGAGGGGAGTATCTCGCTCTCCAGTTCCCTTTCTCGCTCCCCTCCTTCCCTCTCCTCCCAGGATTGGGAGGAGGGGCAGGGGGAGGAGGGCACTCTACCGATTGAGTGGCTTGTCCACTTTGGGGCGCTGGGGGAGGTTTCCGACATTGATCGCGGTTAGAAAGACCGTTCGCGTGATCTTCTCCATCTTATTGAAGTCAATCTTGCTCACTTCATCGCCCACTTGGTGGTAGTCTTCATGGACGCCGTCAAACCAGAAGCAGACTGGGATACCTTTTTTGGCGTAGTTGAAGTGGTCGCTGCGGTAGAAAAAACGGTTCGGATCGTCGGGCGCATCGTACTTGGGATCGTAGTCGAGCTTGAGATACTTGGCGTTGGTCTCGTGAATCAGCTTGCCAAGCTCGGTGCTCATCATGGTGGTGCCAATGACATAGATGGAGTTTGGTCCCGAGAGATCCTTATTCGCGGGTTTTGTGTCGCCTGCGGGCTTGCTGCGACCAATCATGTCAATATTGAGCTGCGCGACGATCTGTCCAATCGGGACGGTCGGGGTGTCAACAAAGTACGACGAGCCCTGGAGCCCTTTTTCCTCGCCTGCGTGCCAGACAAAAAGTAGCGAGCGCTTGGGCCGCGCTTGCACGGCTGCCTCGGCCATGGAGAGGATCGCCACTGTCCCCGAGCCATCGTCGTCCGCTCCGTTGAAGATCGTGTCCGTGCCGCGTCCGCCGGTTCCCACATGGTCGTAGTGGGCTCCCACGGCCACAAACTCACTCTTGAGCTTCGGGTCGGAGCCTTCCGCAATCGCCACAACATTTTGGGTATAGATGCGCTCGATCTTGGCCTGGACGGTCACGGAGACACTCTTACCGACACTCAGCAGTGCTTGTGCGCTTGCTTCCGGGCTCAACATCACCACGGGGACAGCGGTGGGTGGCTCAGGAGTCGGGGTGCGCTCCATGCGCCAACCTGCCCTGCGGCTTGCCTGAACCGCGTTTCGTCGCCACCAGCTCTGGTTGGTCGAGGTACGCAGGACGGCTACCGCACCCGCCTCAAGCACTTTGGGGAGTACCGTATCACGGACTTCGGGGCCCAGCAGCACGATTTTCCCTTTGACATCGGCCGAGCCAAGGTCATCGGTAATGCTCACAAGGTCCCCGGTGGCGCTGCCATTGCCCCGCTCAATCGCAAAGCTCTCCCCGAACTTAACGGCAGTCTCTGCAATCGTCAGGCTGGACTTCGTCTCATCAAAGCCCATCTTGATCATGGGGATTTTCTGAAAGAACGTGCCTTTGTCTCCACCGGGCTTGAGTCCCCATTTTTTCAGGTGAAAGGCAAGAAACTCCGCTGCGACATCTAGCCCCTGCGAGGGCGTATCACGGCCTTGGAGAGCATCGGAGGCAATAAAAGTCAGGTAGCCGCGCAGGTTCTCTGCCGTGATCACTTTATCGCCGATGAGGCGAGCGCCATGCAGATCTGCTGGTTTGGGAGCAAGCGGTGCTGGTTTGGGGGCAAGCTGTGCGGGGGCAATAAGCGCGGGAAGGGGTAGAAATAACATGTTTATTTAGTGTCCATCATCTGTAAATTCTGATTCGATATCGGCGCGGGTCTGAATCTTGTCGACAAGCCCATCGCGGATAATCACGGCGCGGTCCGAGACGCGAATCATCTTCGGGTCGTGGGTGGCGGTGATAATCGTCACGTTGTGTTCTTGGTTGAGCTGGCGAAGAAGCGCGATAATCTCTGTTCCTGTGTTCTGATCAAGGTTTCCGGTGGGCTCATCGGCGAGGACAATCGCGGGATTATTGGCAAGAGCACGTGCAATCGCCACACGCTGCTGCTGACCTCCCGAGAGCTGGCCTGGCTTATGGTGGTAGCGATGACCGAGGCCGACGGTATCGAGTAGCTCCATCGCCCGAGCGGTGCCTTCATCGCTGGGCTTACCCGCAAAGACGGTTGGGAGCATCACGTTCTCTAGCGCCGTCATCACAGGAATTAAGTTAAAGGTCTGGAAGATATACCCGATCGTGTGGCAACGAAGAAACGCCAGCTCATTGGCATCGAGCTGTGCCATGTCCACATCGTTGATAAACACCGTCCCTGAGTTGGGCTTATCGAGTCCGCCGATCATGTTAAAGAACGTCGACTTACCCGAACCCGACGGCCCAATAATGGAGATATACTCCCCGCGCTTGATGTCCAGAGAGATGCCTTTCAGAGCACGAGTTGTCTCGTTACCCATCACGAACTCTTTGGTCAGGTCTTTGGCGCGAACGACGTACTCGATCTTGCTGCTTCCAGTGCTTTTTTCGTTGCTCATTCTTGAACCGTCCTACTCTTTAATTTGCTCAATAAACTGATGAAAGGTTCTTCCACAGTTTTAAAAAAAATAAATGCTAGTATCAAGCATCCAAATATAGAAATGATAAAGGCTACATATTTATTATTAGTTATATCCTGGTGTCTATACGCTATTTGAAACCAGTAAATGAAAAATAAATGAACTAAATATAAAGAAAATGAAATCTTTCCTAGGCTTGTAAGTGGCTTAGTGGTTAGTAATCGACGAAATATGCTTGATTTATTCCTTGATATTGCAATTAGTCCATATGCCGTAGCTATACCTAAGAGGCTATCGCTGAATGGCAGCAAAATGACACCCAGTTTGCTTGAGATAGGTATCAGCTTACATAAAATAATTAGTATTATAAATGTGAATATAGATATATAATGAGAATTTTCTTCAATCGAACTGATTTTAGGTTTGTGAGATACCCAGCAAGAATAAATACCTAAGGTAAATAAGAATAAATACCAGGGACTGCACAATTCCCATGATTTATATGATGCATAAAATGCACAAAATGCAGTCAGAATACCTCCTGCGACTAGTCCTGCAAGTGCTACGATATAGGGGCCCCTTATGAGTAGAAAGTGAATGATAAGTGGGAAGACTAAATATAGTCTAAATTCTAAATTGACAGTCCATAGCCATTGCGCAGGATAGGAATGATTTGGAAATATGTCCTGAACAAGAAATATGGAAAATATAATTGCCGCAATGTCTGGCTTTTGATAATTTTTAGATAATATTTGGTATGCAATCTGAGATGTTATTGCTATGATTAGTGTGATATAGAGAGGTGGTAAGATGCGAATAGCCCGACGGAGATAAAACGTTTTTGCTTCGGGATACATTTTCTTCTTTTTTGTGATAGGAATGGTTAAGCAAAAACCTGAGATGACAATGAAAAGCCCAACTGCGAAATGTCCATGTCGGATCCAATCAACAAAGCCTAGATACCAAGGAATATCTGGGAATCCAAGTAAAATGAGATAGGCATGATAAAGCATCACCCAAAGTGCCGCAACCGCACGTAGGCCATCTAGGTATTCTAGATAGTTTTGTCCTGGCTGAATCTCGGTTGTTTTCGTCATTCAGTAGGTCTCTAAACGTCGCTTCGTAGCGCAGCGGCGGGGGGGATACGTGAGGCGTTAATGGCAGGAAAAAGGGTTGCAACCATAGTTAGCGCAATCCCAAGGACGATACAGAATACTAAATTTGTACCAAATGCTGCACCCGTAAAGGAACCAGACCATGTTTCACCGTGAAAGGCGGTCTTAGGGTTAAACGAGAAGTACTTCGTGACAATCATTAAAAGTGTCCCGACAAGATAGCCTAGGCTAGAGGCTATTGCCCCCATCAGCGCCGCTTCAATCAGGAAAATCTTGACGATAAACTGCTCCAGCGCCCCGAGACACTTCATGGTTCCAATCTCACGGAAACGCTCCGTCACGCTCATGAGCATCGCGTTGGTAATTCCAACCGCGCAAACCAGGAGCGAGAGTCCGACCAGCCAGTTGCTCCGCGCCACTTCATCCGCCGATGCATTGGCTCCCGCAACGGCCTTGCTGGTGAGCACCGAGGCAAGAAACGCGATTCCTAGAAATACTCCACCTGCTGTGATCATCGAGCGCCAGAAGCGAATCTTGATCGTGTTGAGCGCGAACTCAAAGGCTTTCTTGAAAGGAAGCTGAACGCCTTTCTTGACGCCGCTCTTGCTCATTTCTGTACTGTTGCTCATTTTTTCTTTGTCGTTCCCGTTTGAATGCCGATTAGCCGACGGGCTGCTAGCATCTTCAAGTAGGCGGTCACCGAGGTCTCAGCCTGACGCTTATTGAGCTTGTAGCTCTCACTGATCCGCCGTGCGATTTTATCCACGCTATGAGTGCCATCACAGAGCTCCCACACATCGGAGCCAATCTGGTCGAGCTCAATCTTTTTGTGGTCGGGGAGCTTGAAGCACCGAGCCACGAAGTTCCCCCAGCGGTCTTGCCGACGGGGGATGCGCACCAGCACCAGCTCCGGCAAGCCCTCTTCCCGTGCCACTTCGCGCGACCAGAGAATCTTGGGATGACGAACGGGCCGTGATGCCAATACTTGGCCCCGACTTGGTCGGTTCTTCTTTCCCTCGACGGCGGCGCGGAGCTGCGCGATCATGCTGTTCATCCGTGGCACCTCACCCGGCTCACCAGCGCTTCCAAGGGGTCGGTGGCGCGAAACGGACGAAGGCTCTGGACAAGGTAGATCTTATTGGAGGGCTCACAGTGCCAGGCGCGGGCAGAGAAGCGAGTCGCGGGAATGCGCAGACTCATCAGCTCACGTGATGCTTGTACCCAAGCCGGGCCAAATGCCAGTCCGCCGCGCATCGCTACCGCCGCGTGGCCAGCCACGCTCGACTCTTCGGCCCTGTAGTGAGCCTGGGTCAGCTCGCCGCGCGCATTGACCTCCAGCCAGGCATCCAAGTAGGCATCTTTGCGTGCGACATTCGCAACAGCCCACTGTTCCACGCTAAGACGATCTGTGCCATCCGCCAGAGAAATTCGCAGGTAGACGTTCATGAGCTGCTGGCTCGCAAGCTGGAAACGACTGGGGAGCTCGATCTTGAGATCATAGAGTGACCAGAGCCGCCAGCCCGCTTCCGCGTCGCGGTTCTCAACTGAGGCAAGAATGATCTCAGAGGCACCTGCGAGTCCTTTGCGACCACTGCGATCCCCCAGCACCTGGGCGATCACCACGCGGCGCGTCTCTTTGCAGTGCCAGAGCGCCCCAAAAGCTTTTCGGTCACCCGTCCACTTGAAGCCAAAACCCTCGCGCTCGTCGCGCTGCACGCCTCGGGGGAGGGGAGTTAGCTCGCTCTCAAAAGCGAGGCGTTTCTTCTTCGCGACGCGTGCCAGAGAGGCCAAATACGACTCACCACGCACCTCGATGTCTATGGGCCGCTTGGTCTTCTTAGGCTCCGTGGCCCACTTTAGCTCCAATCCCTGCTCTTCGCCATCGTCTATGCGCAGGTAGCCCTCATCGTAGCTGCCCGAAAAGCCCGTCAAGTCCCAGTCTTCTGGGACACGCAGGCTGAAGCCCTGCCAGCCTAAAAGCTTGGTCTGGCGCTTGATGGGTTTTGGGGAGGCAGGAGCGGCAGTCATCGTTTTGCTAGAAGGGAAGCGGCTGAACCGCCTTGGCAATGAGGGCGAGCGCAATGGCGGCCATCGAAATCAGACCCGTGCCACAGGCAAAGCCCGCCAGGAGCACCGGAGCGTAGTTGCGCCATTTCTCGATACCGTAGCGCTTGGCAAAGTAGAACTTACCCAAACACGCTCCCACAAACATCGGGATCGTGTCCGCCGGGAGCGCATTGGCACCACCCGCCGCGCCGTAGAACGCCAGCATCGGGAGCTTTGCAACGTACATTACCCCGTAGAGCGCCAGAGTTGCTACGCCACCCCCCATGATGAAGGCGGGCTTGATCGAGTCCAATACCCATGACGCGCCACCGGCCTTGTTAATCTGGTTCCAGATCGCCTGCTGTGAGGCAATCAGCGGCCACATACGCTGGGCAAACGGATACTGACTGGAAGGAATCTGGCTAGTCCCCCAGATAAAAGACCAGTAGATAAAGCCGCCGAGCATGATCAAGGGGAACATTAAGAGCTCCGCCTTTAAGATCGAGGTGAACTTGGTCTTGGTCAGCTCCACTTCTCGGAAGCGCTGTGCGAGCGCACCATAGTCGTGGATGGGCATGGGGGCAAACCAGACATCAATCTTTTTATAGCCAGACTCCATGACGGTCAGCTCTTTGACAAACGGGAACTGCGCATCTTGACTGGTGAGACCAAACATACGGGCCGCGACATAAGAGTTGATGGGGGTGAGTAGTAGACCATAGCCCAGTAACAATAGAATCGGGAAATCAGGCAGCAAGTAGTGGGTGAAGGCAATGTAGCCAAGCGTCGCCAGAAGCCAGATCCCTAGTGCGATCTTCCACCAGCCCGCTTTGTCACCGCGCCCCGCAGGAACTTCGTGCCACGCACCACGTCCCGCACGATTGAGCCCACGCGATGCCTCAAGAGAGCCTTTTACAATAATATAGATTCCAATAACCGCAATCGCAAGCTGAATTCCAATACCGGCGGAGAGCCAGAAATCAAAGTGGTTGACAACGCGTGTCTCGATAGACTCGGTTCCGGGGTGCCACTGGTGCAGAATTCCTTGCTTGTAAAGAATCGGGTTAAGGCCCAGCTGGAAGACAATAGACGAGATAAAGGTCGCCACAACCATCTCAAAGGGAAGAACAAAGCCCGTGAGAATCTTTCCGAGATCGCCCGAGTAGCCTACAGGCGCTGCCGGCAGAATTGTCTCCGTGGACGCCATGAAGTCAATGAAGGGAATCGGGATCAGGGTGACCGCTTTCCCAAAAGCCGTACTGGTCAGAATCGGAATCGCGACATAGATCGCACCAAAGATAAGCCCAATGACGGTTCCTGTGGAGAAAATACGCCAGCGCCAAGAGTCCTCTTTATTGCCAGCCTCCGCAAGTGCTGTCGCTCCCGAGGCAGCAACGGAGGCAAGGGGGAAGGGGAGGCGCTCGATATCGCTCGTGGCACGGAAGAGAATGTAGCCCGCTGGGAGCCAAGACAGGCGCTCCAGGGTCTGATGGATCATCATCACCCCAATGGGGCCCCACCAGTCCGGGTGGAAGAAGTTACGCTGATCGAGCGCCGCAGATCCTGGTTGAGGGCTGGAGAACCAAGGGATTTCCCGCGCGATTGAGGCCG
>Ga0315904_10006866_pt1 | contig 15433 bp, 18 predicted proteins | sample LakEriMetagenome_6_FD_203529 | JGI IMG/M metagenome (GOLD analysis project Ga0315904, IMG submission 203529) | Freshwater fungal communities from buoy surface, Lake Erie, Ohio, United States - Buoy 12 MA120 | ecosystem: Environmental > Aquatic > Freshwater > Lake | place: USA: Lake Erie, Ohio... | reverse complement strand
TTCAAATGCTTTAGCAGCTTTCTCGGTAGCAGCTACAACCTCGGCCTTTTGCTCGGCCAACTTAGATGCCAAGGCATCTTCAAATTGCTTCAAATTTTCCATTTTGTTAGATTTTGTTAATTATTGATATGAGTGATGACACATCAACCCTTTCCTCTCCTTTTTGCTGCTTGGGCTCCTCAACGGTGGCCTTCGTGCTACTCATTTGCTCAACGGCTTGTGCCAATTGCCTTACTTTAATAAGGCAAAGTTCTATTGTCTCATCGGTAACATCGCTATTACGGATGAACTTCTCGAAATTACGGATTTGTTCTTTAATCTCATCAATATTTTTTATTGACTTGATACCCAACATTGGTGTATGCTCATTAGCACCCCAAGCGGTCAAGGATGAACCCTCGAACAACATCACCTCATGTATCTCATTTGCGCTATCGTTCTTTTGCTCACGCAAAGTCCTAAAGCCAATTGAATGTTCACTAATTAGGCCACTCTCAACCATCTTCACGAAATCTTGACCCAATTGATGCTTTCCTACTTGTGAACGATAGAAAAGTCCATAATTATCCTCTTTCAATTCCATTATTTTGCCCAATGGCTTAGATGGGTCGTGGTTAAGCAAATGCTTAATCCTTCCTTTTGCATCCGGCCCCCAATCTTGGATTGACCTTTTAAATGCTCCTGGCATCATTATATCCCCATCGGAATCAACCATGCCAAAAGCACTAAAATATCCACTAACAATACCTTGCTTGGCATCAACATCTTTTACTTCAAGGCTTTGGTTTTTGTAAACGTATATCATACTTTTCTTATTATCTATTTGGTCTAATTTTCTTATTGCCCATTCTATTCCGGCATCACCCCCCCACGCATCCCACATGATACCTCCACATCCCTCATCATAAGGCACATCCTTATTTTGTTGATGCCTCTTAAATGATGCCATCCTCGCTATCGTGTCTCTACTTATCCTCTCTCTATTTGCGAGTTGCCTTGCTCTTGTCCAACCAACAGGAGTGCCACAACTGCTACCATTTTCTTCCTTATACTTCAAAGCCCTTTTGGCATTATTAGTCGCTGCCTCTGGGTAATCGTTATAAGTCTCCTCTTTTTGCGAGAATGTCTCTCCAAAGTTTTGTTCATCAGCCAAAAGCCCTTTGGCATCAGTAGTCTCTTTAGTTTCATCATCATCTTCTTGTGCTAAATAAGCCACATAAGCTCTCTCAGCATTTTCTCTTGATGTGTACATACACTCGCCTTCTCCGATCCTATAATTTCCGTTGCTGCACCTATATATGGGCATATCTATTGTTTTAATATTAATCGTCCATTTGCATCGCGCCTCGGCATAAAGCCTACAGTGCATCTGCAATTTATAGTAAATCCGGCAGGAGTGGTAGCATCCCCAGGGAACTGAGCAGCTATTATCCTACCCTCAATGTCTTGCGATAAGAAAGGCTCGTCATACCCCACTTGCTGACCGTCCATATGGTAGTGGTCAAAAGCGTTCCTCGGTATCCTCCTCGTTCTCCTATCCCTACTCGCTATCCATATCTTATCTACCTCAAAGTTATGGCTTTGCGCTCCAACCATCGTTGCATAATTAGTAGCCCTCATCACCTCTGTCCTCGCTATCCTATTGGCTCTGAATTTAGCATAACCATTCTCCTTCATTATCATCCTCGCTATCTCCTCATTGGTCATACCCTCCTCTATCGCTACTGCCACAAGCCTCCTCAGTTTATCCTTAGTGGTCTGTGTCATTTCAGCAACAAGAGTGAATCCATATTGCGACAAATATCTCACTATCGCTGTCACCCACTCGTCATTCAATCCAAATGGGTTTGCCGCCTTCTGACTCATGTTCCTCACCGCCCTATACACAGCATTCCCAAATAGCACCGCCGCCTCTTTGTATAGCTTGCCCATGATGGTCATTATCTCATCGTTCCATGCATAACTACCCATCATGCTCAAAGCCGCTTGTGGCCCCATCTTCAGCACATCATCAGCGAACTGACTCAGGTCTTTGAGTATCGCCTCCTTAAATAAAGAACTATACTTATCATCAAGCTGCTTGCGCAACCGCTCAACCTTGATCCAATACTCCTTGCGCTCTTGTGCGTTCATCTCTAAGTTTCTCTTTATAAGCTTTACGAAGAGACTCCATCATTCTGAACTCCACTACGCAAGTACGCTCGCTCTTCAGCTTCGGATATTTCATCATCACTATCCTCATTATCTCCTCGTCTGTAGTTAGCGATGTTATCATTTGAACTTCCATCATTGCCTACGCTTAAGTCCATCATGGCTTGCTCAAGAGGTATCAACCCTTGATTGATATATGTGTACTCATAAGCACCACCCATCTCTTGATAGTTCATAGCTATCCTCTTCTCATCCCATGTCAACCAGTTAGCATCACGCAAAGCTCTAACCATCCTCTCCATGTCCTGCTGCATCTCAGGAAGTGCTGTTATGTCAAAGTCGATGAACACATCCTCACCGAACACCGGAACCAAGAACTTATTGAGCTCATCCCTCAAATTGCAGCACTTAGGTATAATGGTGTTGGTGATGAGGTCTCTCATCGCGTTCTGATAATTATTATAAGAGCTTGTATCCACATCGAACAGCACGGCTGGCAATCCGAATACCCTACACCATTGATGCATCGACATTCTTAGCGTATTGACAAGCTCCATGTCAACGCTGCTCAATCCGAAATTAAGGTAGTCCCAAGGTGTTTGCAGCACAGCCACCTTGCCCTTATTGTCAACGGTATTGATGTCCTCGTTAACCGCCCTCTTAATGATATTTGCTTGCTCAATAGTAAAGCTCGGCACTACATTGCCCAAAGGCTTTGGAGTGATAGCTCCCTTCGCACCACCATTGCCCGTCATCATCGCACTTGCATCAGAAGCGTTATTGCTCATCCGAAGTGTCTTATAAGCAGCTCTCAGCGGAGACAACCCTCTCAAGTGCGTTCTAGTCACATCATTGAAGTCAGGGTTCCATGTTTTGAACTGCATCACCTGATCTTTCGGCAAATCAATGCCCATGCCTACCATCAGCTTGTACGCCAATATTCCGTACAAATCATTTGGGTCAGGGTAGATGTCCAAGAACTGAGTGGGTAGTACGTTAAGTTCGAGGAATTTGCTCCCTGGTAAACCTCCATTGTTAGCGTATACATTTCCTTCTCCGCTTAAAAAATGATAACCAAATAAATTCTCAAAAAACTGGTCTTGCGCTTGATAGCTGTTAGGCTTCTCCAACAACCTCGCAAGAGGGCTGCCCATGACAATATTCTCAGAGTAAGCGTTCTTCCTCTCTATCAACGCCCTCTCATACGCTCCTTGGTTAGCAATGCCCTTCGACAACTGCTTGTATCTCATCAAGCTTGTCCTTGCCTTCGAGCCGCTGTTCATCTGGTACACATACCAAGGTATTGAAGCCGCCTTCCTTGCTAAAAAGGATACAATGGAGTACACATCTGCGTTTCCAAGGTATCCTTCCGTTACATAGCTCTCGTTGGTGTAGTTCTGTAAAACAGCTCCATTGATGCCTACAATATTCTTGCTATTATTCTGATAAGGGTCAAGACCCTTTTTTCTGCTCAAAAAATCAAATAATCCCATATTGTTATATTGCCCCCCAAGTTACTGAAGGTATTGTTAATTTACTAAATATTGCATAGCGTAAGGCATCAGTTATGTGGTCATTGAACTTAACAGGTGCATCCAACTTATTTCCGTTCCTATCCGTCTTCCACCTATAATTCTTCAATTCCTTTAGTAAATTTACAGAATCTTGTTGTATAAACAATGGAGTGCCTTTAACCGTCCTAATTCCCTCCGTCACATCCTTGTTCGCTGGCTTCGTGTTGAATCCATGCCGCGACAGCTCCTCAATCGTTTTTGGCTCCGCAGCATCACAATATATCTCATCGTATTTGTCAATGCCAAGATTGGTCAGTCGCTCAATGAGGTCGGCTGTTGTCAGCCTCGTCTCGTACAATATCTCCTTCGCATAAGCCGCATTCTCCTTGAACGTAACTTTCACCAATGCCGTTGGTACGTTGAAGCCAAAGTCAAGACCATAAACCGTCTCACCCTCCTCGGGCATATTCTCAGTAGTCCTATAATGCGTATATATCAAGTCCTGACTCAAGCCCCTCTCACCCAAGCCATATATCTGCCAATAGTTAGGGTCTGCGTCCTTCAACCTATCTAACTCGTCAACCAATTCTTTTGGAAGGAAAGGATTGTCGCGGAAAGTGGTAATATGGAAATCAGCATCATCCCTCGGTATCACATCATCGTAAATCCATGACGATACATCAGAAGGATTGTAGTCTATCACTATCTTCCCCTCAGTACGCATGATCAACTGCATCCATGCCTCATAAGATAGCTCATTGGCCTCATTGCAGAATAAATACGTTCTCGCTCTACCCCTTATCTTCTGCGGTTGGTCGGCCGACACGAACTCAATGGTATTCCCATTCAATTGGTATATCTGCTCAGTTTTATTATGGTTATCCTCCGAATAAATTCCCAATCTCGAAAGTATATCAATGAAATCACGAAGAACAGAACCTTTTATAGATGGTAACGACTGCCTTACAACCGTCAATGTCTTACCATTCTCTTGCAAAAGCTTCACAATGAACCATATCAAGATATTATAAGTCTTACCGGAACGAGAGCCACCCTGCATCACAGTTATCCTCTTATTACTCGCTTGCAATATTTCAAAGATCTTGTTGGTTTGGAGTTTAGCGTTCATAGTGTCCCAAAGGTAGGCTTAGTTTTCAGCGAAAAAAAAAATTTGAGTTTGTCATTTCAAAGTCAAAAGTAGAGTATAAAAGGGGGTCATTAGTATTTTTGTTTAGACAGACAATTAACTACTACCAGAAATATAACTTTATATGTGCCAGTCCAAAACCTTTTTTCTTAAAGTACCCCCCATTAGTACGGCCGCCCCTGTCCCGTTTCTGCCTTCTTGTCACCCATTGCCAGGGCTCGCCATATAACTATTATTATGTTAAATAGACTGCTAATTTAAGCAGTGCTATTTTGTCAGTTAGCCTCGACCAGCTCAGGTACCTTTTCAAAGTTAGGTTTCACGACCTCGATCTGTACCTGGTTGAGTTGGCCTTCGATCTTACTTTCTATCTTTTGGGTAGGCAAGCCGATAAAGTACTGCATATATAGTTGTATGGCCTTCATGTCGCCCTGCGCCACCTTCTCATGCAATATACGGAAGGCTGTCTCTGCCATTGGTTGCAGCTTCTCAATTATCTGCTGTTCATCCATTCTGCGCGGCCTGCCTGCCCCTGGTCTTGCCCCTCCGACCTTTTTGTAGGGCTCCCCGTTTTTTCTAAGCTTTATTTGTTTGGGAACTGTTAACGTTTTTGCCTCAATTGTTTCACTCATGTTCTGAATTTTGGCTGATTATTCACGCGTCCTTTTTTATCGTTTGCTGTATTAATTCCATGTTATGGGTATGTCCTTTATCATCCTTATCCTTCCTCTCAAATATCCTAAACTTTACCCATTCATCCCCGTTGCCCAATTCATTCAAATAGTTTATGAAATCGCTTTTTTGGATGTTTAGATATAAACTCCCGTCGTAACCCTGTTTAAAATAAAACCCTTTGCGCTTCATCTTAACCAAATTTGGTTAACTTTTTTGATAATTCAATATCTTTCTAACACATTGTTAATAAATACTTTATATATAAATAGAAAAAATATTCAAAAAAATTTATACAAATATTTGGAAATTCAATCTAAATAGTACTATATTTGTCTAAACAATAAAAACACAACACAATGAAAAAGCAAATCGCAATTACAGCCATTTTTTACGCTTCTATCGTACTGGTTAACCTTATGGCGTGGGGAATTATCTAAACACTAAAAAACACTAAACAATGAAAACAGCAACACTAAAAACACAACAAAAACCGTCTTACACTAAAGTAAAAAATCTACTTTCTCAGGGCTCAACCAACGCCAAAACAGCAAAAAACGAGATTGAGACATTCATTCTCTACCTCGCCCCTTCTGACATTATCGGCACTCATAATCTTTGTCCCTTTGCTTCTGAGGGATGCCGCAAAGCTTGCCTATATTCAGCTGGCCGCGGCGCATTCTCAAATGTGCAACAATCTCGCATAAATAAAACAAAATTTTGGGCATACGACCGTGAACAGTTCTATATTCAACTTGCAAATGAAATTTTGGCCATACATTCCAAAACAGTTAACCAGGTAGCTATCCGTCTCAACGGGACATCTGATGTTGACCATTTAGGGCTTTTATTTAGGTATACTGGCATTAATTTCCTTTCTCCCCAATATTCAAAGATCCTGTTTTATGACTACACTAAAAGCATCAAGCAAATAGAAAAGTACAAAGGTACAAACTACAAATTGACCTTTAGTCTGTCTGAAACTAACCAAACAGATGCTATAAAAGTACTTTTGGACGGCGGGAGCATTGCCGCTGTTTTTTCCGGCGAATTGCCACAAAGTTACAAGGGTTTCAAAGTTATTGACGGTGACAAAACTGACCTTAGATATTTTGACCCTTCGAATGTTATTGTTGGCCTCAAAGCTAAAGGCCAGGCCAAAAAAGATACCTCAGGTTTTGTTATAACTAAATACTAATAAGATGAAAACTAAAAAAAAGACATGGTATATTAAAAAAAATACCATAAGTAAAAAACATATTCAATTAATTAGATTTTGTATTAATTCACTCAATTATAAATACTAATAAGATGAAAAAAGAAACAACAAAAAAGCCCAAAAAAGTAACGGTTGACAATGTCAAAAAAGCTATTTTAACCGAATTGGAAAAAAAGAATGTATCTAAAGATTGGATAAAAAATCACCTTATAATTACAAAACTATGAAAGCACTAATACGCCTCATAATTGCCCTCATATGCGCTGGCCTTATTATTGGACATTTTCAGGATGCCTATTCACTATAAAACTAAATTTTTATGTATTACCCAACAAGACCACAAATAGACCTCATTTTTGACAATAGAAGAAAAAAGCAGTTTTACCTTGTTCCATGGGATGCTATCAGGTCGGACATAAACGCCGCGGATGTCTCAAACCATACCATAAGGAACTGGGCCGAAGGGGTGGGAATGATATACGAAATAGATGAATTCGAAGAAAATTTCAATTCAGGCGTTATAAACCCTAAAGATTTTTACATTCGCGTTTTTTAGTGTTTATTTTTAGTGTTAAATGGGGGCTAAATGCCCCTATTTTTTTAACCTGTTTAAATTATATCAATGGACGAATTATTTGACTATTTACAGGCCAATGATGCGCAACTGTGGGCCAGTTATTGCCGTTTATCTGAGGAATGGCGCGCAAAGCTAACTTTTCCGGCTTACTGTGTCGCTCAATGGGTTAAGACTCAGCAATTACGCGAATGGAGGGAAAATATGCAAGGTGATCGATTAACTCAGCTAAATTAACCGAATACGGGACAAGGAGCCGCAATTCCCTTTCCTGGGTTAATTTGTCCCTAATACGGTCATGTTCGCGAATATAAATAGGATCATCTATGCTTATCATGTCCGCTACCTTGTCGCAGGCATGAATAACAGATGCGTGATGACAACCAATTAACCGCGCCATATCAACCAATTTTAAACCGAAATAAAACCTACCGAAATAAAAGTAAAGATGTCGCGCAGTAACTATCTCCCTTTGCCTTGATCGGCCACAAATTTTATTCGTTTCTATTCCTGTAACCTCGCTGACCATTGTTAACAAAGTGTATTTATTCATAATATTATAAAAATCTTTAATATGTTATATATATATACAAAAAAACTAATTTCTAAAAACTCAATACATAAATTGATATATCAATACAGCCAAAAACCCCCCACCATATGGTAGACAAAAACCCCACCAAAAACCCCCGACCGCCAAAAACCCCAAAAATCTCGGGTACGCGAAACATCGATTTTTTCATTTTTCCTTTCCCCCCCGTATATTTATAATTTCTCGAATTTGAGTAAAAGCCGTCAAAAAACTAAGAAAAATCGCGTACCTCGCGTACTCGAATTGATTATCAATGAGTTAGGAAGAAAAAATCGCGTACTAATCGCGTACCGATCGCGTACCCAACCCAAAAATCGCGTACCTTTTTCATCAAAATTCATCAATACTTTTTTCATTGTATGAAAATTTATATGCTTTTTTGTTTTTTTGGCCCTTATCCCTCCGATTTTGGTACGCGATTTCTAAAATGGTACACGATTCTTCAATTGCGCGAACAAATCTTTTTAGCGAATAATCTTTTTTATCAAAACCGGACATTTCTAAAAATTGACTATACAAACTTTCAAGGCTCACCCATAGCCCACTCTCTTCCTTTATGACCGCCAAAAACTCCAAAAACTCCTCACCGAACTGGACTTTAATCTGCTTGCGCTTCAACTTGTCCGAACTTTCTACCTCTTGGACTCCAAACTCTAGGTATCCTTGGACTGAGTTGAACATGAGATTGAAAAATCTATTCCATTCATCCTTATCCCAATCATCAAAAAGCTTATGACCGAACTCGTCCTCTGGGGTCTTCTCCACTCCGAAGTAAGGGGAGAACTCAAAAACCTTCTGCCTCCTCTTGGCGTGGTTGCCCATGTTAGGAATGGTGTAGTTGGTCGTGAACATAACCTTTGGGCTATCCTTATAAGGGATAAAAAGCTCATCCTTATTTTTTTTCTCTACTGTTATACCTTCGGTTATGATGCTGTAAAAACCCTCAAAGTCAACATTCCGCCTTGTATCCTCAATGGCCAATATTCTTGTATCCAAATCAACCCTTTGGAACGCGAAATTCTTATCAACTTTGAAATTCTTTCCATCCACTCGCACTAGGTTCAAAAGATAGCCTAAAGCCTTAACAAAAATCCCCTTTCCGGTACCACCACCTTTAGCCTCATTCTCGGTCTCCTCCGCTAATATCACAGCAAATGGGCGGCTTGGGTCTTTGTACTTATGCAGTAAATAACCTATTAAAGATAATCCATATATGTACCGTTCAGCTTCCAAATTGCAAATAAGCTCTACGAACCTAAAAAACTCAATGTCCTTTAGTTCAATATTCTCGTTGATGTAAATCTGATGGTCTATGACCTGACTCTTCCATACACATTTTCCAAGCTCTCCATAGCTTTTAAGCTCTAACCGCTCTCGTCCGACCGTGACAACGCCGTTTTTGAACGGGAAATATGCCACATCTTTGGTGTCTTTTAGGAAGTCAATGTCCGCTCGGTCGAAAAACTCGAAAAAGGCATCCGAGAACAAAAGAGAAGCCCCCTTGTAAATCAATTCAAGCAAATCCTGCGGCGTTACGCCTCCATCAAAGGTGTCGGGCAGCCTATCAACGTAATCCTTTATAAAGCGTTTTATTTGCTCCGTAGAGGCCTCCTCCACAAATCCATCCTTTACCCTCACCAACCTATAAATGGTTGACCCTTGGTCGTAGAAGTAAAGCCTAAAGCCTCCGGTTTGGGTCAAAAACGTTTGCAAACGATACCTGTTTATGCTACAAACAGGCTTGTTGTTCTTAAACTCAACATCCCAAAAGGTCAACAAAGATTCCCCCCAATGCTTATCGAGGTTCTCAACTATCTCTGTGGCCTCGTCAATACCTTTGTTGTGCTTGGCCACAAGAAAGCGAACCTGATCTTCTTTGGAGAGACCATCTGACCGCTTATTGTAAAGCTCTCGCTCAAGCTTATCACCATAGGTAGTTTTTTTTTCTCCGTACCCTTGGTCAATGAGGGCCTTTGCAGCAGCCTTAAAGTCAGAATTATGCTCTAATATAGCATAAACCGCCGCTGGTTTATAGCCCTTGTTGACAAGAAAAGGGGTGTTAGTCGAAAATACTCCGAATAAATTTAATGATTTGTTCAAATCTCCGCTATGCGAGGACAATCCACCTGGCCTCAAAAAGTAAATTTTCTCCCCCGTCTCCTTCGTCACCTTCCACCCGTGAGACTCTAAAAGGCCTCTTAAATCGCCTCTTTTATTATAATCATCAAATGGACTTACTCCGTACTCTTTAGGCCTGTTATGAGCCTCTATTACAGCCTCATCAATAACCTCATTGAACGAGCGCAATATCTCGAACAATTGCTCCCTTTCTTCGATGTCCAAAACCCCAATTCCATCCTTCTCTGACACATATCCTGATGTCGGAGGTGCGACCACATATCCTCCCTCACCGCGAGTTTCAATAAAGCAGTAGTTTTTGATGTGAGGATTCGACTTTTTCTCCTCCTCATTGGGATACCTTTCAGCCAACTTTTGGTTGCCTTCGATGACCTCGCATCTATACAGCCAATGCTTGCCGTTGGACTTGGTGGAGTGAACCTGTATTTTGTCATAGATGTATTTTGGTATCGCTTCCAACACCTCTTTGTAAATATCCCTTGTGGCATATTTAAGGTCGAAATCTATCACCTCAAGGCCTCCGGAGATAGCTCCGCAGATAATGGCTACTCCGCAAGCCCTATTATCAGCCATCTGCTTATCAAACTCATCTTTGGTAATCTTACGAGTCTGGAACTCCTTCCACGGAAAAATAGCTTGTTTCTTATCATTAACAGCAATGGCATTAATGCCTAACTCCAAATAGTTCATTCAATTAAATTTTAGAACAAATTTCTTTTACCTCTTTTACCGACCTCACGACATGGGCTGGAACACCCATCGCGTTCAATCCTTCAATATGATGCTCTTGTAGTTTGCTCACTCGGCCTTTGTCGGTTTTAACCTCAAAGAATATTACTTTGCCATCTTTTATAGCCATTAGGTCGGGCATCCCTGGCTTGGAGGTGTTAATAAGCTTAACAACAAACCATCCCTCATTGATGAGGTGAGCGCGGATGGCACCTTGTATTAGTGATTCTCTCATATTGTTCGATTGTTTTAAATATTTGGTAAACTACTTGAGGAACTATTGCATTTCCTCCGGCTTTGATTGATTCATTTCTCCATTTAGGAAAGGTAATAGTGTCCAATCGGTCGGAAATCCCATCATCTCCATTACAAATTGCGGAGACAGTTGGGAAGTTTTCCCATTGGTTTGTGCGTTCCACATTGCTATGTCCATTTGTTTTTTCCCAATCCGATTGTCCCAATATTTCTCGCTGTGTCCGTGTTTGATTACTGATGCTGTTGGAGTTGGTAGCATTAATGTCAATCTCTTTATTGCATCTGGTAGCACTTCCCCATAATTTTGCATTTTCCCTGTTGAGGTTATTCTTTTCCCAGGTCTTGTTTCCCCCAAATAATCTCTCGCATTCGGAGTCGGCAACATCCCCATTGCCATTGCTCTTGTTAGTGTCACCGAGTGCATTGACCCTTCCTTGACTTGAGTTGATTTCATTGTTGCTGTAGCATTGGTTGCATCCATGCAAGTTACTGTGGGCAACAAACCAAACTCGGTCTCTTCGGTGGGGTGCGTTGACGGAAACAGCTGGAAGTACAAACGGCTGTACTTCGTACCCTTGAGCTTCCAAGTCAGCTTGCACCTCGTGGAAAACCAACCCTCCTGACCAATTAACAAGGCCGAGAACGTTCTCGCCCACAACCCAACGTGGTTGAACCTCTCTAATCGTTCTAAGCATTTGCGGCCAGAGGTGTCTCTCATCCTCTTTGCCGAGTCGCTTTCCTGCGCTTGAGTATGGTTGACATGGGAAGCCTCCGGTGATGATGTCAATTTTTCCTCGGTGAATAGTGAAATCTGTTTTGGTGATGTCATCGTAACTAATTGAATTAGGCCAATAATATTTTAATACTTGCTGTCCAAATTTGTTCCACTCACAATGGAAAACGTTCTCCCAACCCATCCATTCGGCAGCTAGGTCAAAGCCTCCAATGCCACTAAATAGTGACCCATGTGTCATACCACCTCCATTAATTTATCCATGAAATTGACTCTCAACTCTTGAGGTATCATTGATGGCTTTGGCTCAACACTAAATTCTATTTGCCAGTCCTTTTCGGTGAACGTACTAACGCAGAACGTACCCTCAAGATAACCGTTATAAATGCTGCCATCCCAATCTTTGACAAGGATATCCTCTTCGTTGGAGTTTAAATCATCTATATCAATGCGATACCTAATCCAGAAATAAGCACCTTTAGCGTAACCATAGATATTGGTCACTCCTTGTGGGTTGGCCATTACCATTCCTTTCCATTCTATATACTGATTTGTTTTATCAACCCAATAGTCAATGTCAATGGTTGATCGGAGGCCCATGTGGTAGTTAAGTCCGGTTGCCTCTACCTCGAACTTGGTCGTTTTGAAGTCCATTTAGTTGCAGTTTTAAGTGAGTAAATAATTTCTAAAAGTATAAGCAAAAGTCCCGCGATTGGTAAACTTATGCAAAAAAACCAAAAGTAAGCGAAAATTGTCTTAATCATAAAAAATCGGTTTTGAAGTAACGAATAGTATAATCCTTCTTATCACTCACCGCTTTATGTATTTTATCCTCAATCCCATTTACCGAAAATAGCCAATGTACCTTACATTCCGACTCTTTATCCCTTGTTTGGATTCTCGCTCTTGTCTGCCAATATGAGGTAGCCGAAAAGTCAATGTTATACATGATAAGGGCCTCCGCGCTTTGTAAGTTTATGCCCTCGCGACCACTCACAATTTGCGAGATGAACACGCCTTTTTTTGACTTTTCAAACTCCATAGCATCAATATACACATCTCTATCCAATAAGGTCATCAAAGCGAGTCCCTCTTGTTTGAATTTGTAGAAAATGGCGTATTTGTTAAGATATTTAAACCGCTCTTTTATGTAGCTTATCTTGCTCTCATCTATAAGCCTACTCTCTCGCTCAGGCTCATCAATAATAATTGTACCACTAAATATTTGGTGAAGCTTTTGCATGAGCTTTACGGCCGTCTCACATATCACCTTATCACCATCGGCATTAGTGACCACTTTGTCATTTTTAAGCCTATTGGCGAGTCGGTAGGTGCTATCCATCATCTTGACATAATGTATCTCCTCATCAACAAAGGATGTAAACCCAGCTTGTTCTTGGGTGAAAGAGATGAATAGATGTGCGCAATGTTCACGCACCTTTTGATGGTCGGCGTTCTTATAGTCGTTGAACGATTGTCCATTTATCATCACTTTCTTGATCGCCACAAACTCATGCGCCCATTTGTAGAAGGTGGGCCACTTTTTGAATGGGGAGAAGGAGGAGATAAAGAATTGATGGTAGAGTTGAGAGTAGGACTCTGGGGATGGTGTGCCGGACAAATAGATAATCTTTTTATTATCACAAATCCTTTTAAGCTCCTCGCACCTATTGCTTTTCATTGGAAAGGCTCCAATACTATGGGCCTCATCGCAGATTACCAAATCATACATATTTTTCGCAAAATGGAGCCTTTCATAATTTATAACATGGACATTTATATCATATCCAAGTTTATCCAATTGCTCTAAAATGTCGTTTATCGCCTTCTTTTTAGTGACAAATAAAACATCCTTAGCACCTGCTTTATAGGCCGTAACGATGGATGTTAAAGTCTTACCTGTCCTCGGCTCCATTGCTAAGTAAACTAAGCCATGCTCTTTTAGTATTTCTACCGCCTCATCACTAATTCTAACTTGATAGTCGCGTAGGGTCATAGTATGTAAGTTTTATCCGGATTCTCGCCACTCCTTGCATTGCGCCTATACTCATATTTTGGGAAGAACTCATCAAAGCTCTCTTGGTGAGCCCACACTCCAGGGAATATCTCAAAGAACCATTTTCCATCCTTTAGAGCCCAATGCGCATTTTTACGCATTAGGTTCTTTTGGATGTACTCGGTTACCGAATTGGTAATTTTCATTTTTTATGAGTTAATTGGTAAGAAAATTGTTTTGGCTTGATGTCATCGTTTATGCTTTTCCATAGCTCATAAGTAGCATTAAAAAGCTTTATCTCTTGTGTGGTGTCCTCTTTGCTTACGAATTGCCAACCCACTCCTTGGATGTCTCCTTTCTTGCCTCTTGTCCTTGTCTTAGCATTGAGCCACAATATAGCCACCTCATCAACGAGAACGCCACCTTTTGCCAATAGCTCACGATAGGCGGCAAGTTGCAGCCAGTAAGATGGGTAGATACTGCCAGAGGTCTTAATGTCCACAAGATAGGTCTTACCATCAATACTTAGTATCCGATCAAGAGTCCCTGCATATCCAAGCTCACTACTAACCATGTGAACCTCAATCATGTCAATATTTGGCTTATGGTTCTCAGTAAAGTCAACGTAACGCTCAAACATACTCCACTCAAGCATTTTGTATTGAGGCTTTCCATATTCGTTCAAGAATGTTACTACCTCACCTTCGTCATACTTCTCAGTTAGCCTATGGACAAGGCTTCCTCTCCTTCCTGCCTCATCACGGATGGCATCGGCATCGCCTCCGATATCTTTAAGCCATTTGAAATAAGAGGCGTCTTTTGGATAAGCTTCTAAGATTGTTGTGACGGATGGAACGTATCCTCCTTCGTGGGTGGCGTAAAAACGAGTGTCAATAAACTCAATGCGACCTTTTTGTTGGTCAATGTTGAAATTTTTCATGTTGCTTAATTTAATGTTTAAAAAATGGCCGACCATGCTCGGCTAACACATTGGGTGCTACTAAAAGGGAGCTACTAACAAACCTTTTGCTTGATTATAAAGCCATTCAATCCTATCGGTGTCATCCCAGGTCTCTTTGCCTTTGACCTTTACTTTCACCATGTCAGGCATCCCCTTTGGGTTGTCTTTGGTGTAGTAATGCTTAATGGGAGCTCCTGCCTGCTTGAGGAAGATGACACTTTTCTTCTTGTCTCCATCAATGATAAGCGCAGGGCTTATCTCAACATTCTGGTTTATGTCAACATTTGGCAAGGCTTTGAGGAAAGTGGTGGTGTATCCGGAAGAGAAATTCATCTCCAACGTACACTTTTTGTTTGTCTGCACATCATGAACTATCACCAATAAGAACTTACCATACTCGTTCTCTTTGATGTTTAGGTCTTTGATATGTCCGGTAAGAGTGGTGTAGAACAGCTCTGCCACTTGCTTACCATTTTTGTTTGTGCGCTCTACCGCGCCTTCAGTACCAAGGTCTACTCTTCTGACAAGTTTGCCATTCGTGATGGACAGGAAGATTGCTCCCCCATTGCTTTGCGTTGAATTTGTCAACATGATTATTGGTTTTGGTGATTATAAACTTTTTTGGACATTATCCATTTCTTTCTCTCTTGATACAAGGTCATCATTGTTGCAACCCTGTTCTGATAAACCCTATGATCGGCGATTTGATTGTACTTATCACAGAATTGGTCTATCATAAAGCTGACTATCT
>Ga0315904_10006865_pt1 | contig 15433 bp, 14 predicted proteins | sample LakEriMetagenome_6_FD_203529 | JGI IMG/M metagenome (GOLD analysis project Ga0315904, IMG submission 203529) | Freshwater fungal communities from buoy surface, Lake Erie, Ohio, United States - Buoy 12 MA120 | ecosystem: Environmental > Aquatic > Freshwater > Lake | place: USA: Lake Erie, Ohio... | reverse complement strand
TTGCAGTGCGGCATCGACGAGGAAGTGGAAGACCGCCCGGTCGTGCCACACCCGGAACCGCCGGGAAGGAGTCCAGGTCGTGACATCGGCGACATACGTCTCGACTGATGCGCCCTTCGCCGCGAGTCTCTGCCGGACCGTGTCGACGGCCGCCGCCGAGAGGTCGACGACGGAGACATCCTCGTAGCCGTGGTCGAGGAGAAGGTCGACGAGAAGGGACGCTCCGGCACCCACGTCGACGACGGAATCGGCAGGGGAGGAGTGTGTGAGCACCAGTCGCAGCGACTCGGCCGGAGGGTCTTGGAACCAGCTCACCTCGCTCGGGGACTTCGTCGAGTGAATCTCGTTCCAGTGTGATTCCTCGGCCATCAGGCTCATTCTGTCGTGGTGGAGCTGACCGCACTCTTCACTAACCACGGGCTGACGGCGCCGGCCCTTGATTTCACGGTCTCTGACCGGGTTCGTGCCGGGACCACCTGCCGCGGGGAGATCCTCGCGGCCATACATCGGCTGGACGGAGATGGCGCGCCCCGGTGGCACTCACGGGACGAGGTCATCGCCGAGGTTCAGCGGGTGACGCAGCGGTACCCAGTGGCCACCATCCGGCGGATCCTGCTGTATGACCTCGTCGGTCGCACGACGCTCAACCATGTTGCAACGGATGTACTCGAGCGTCGGAACAATGACGTTCGTTTGAGGTCATCTACCGGAGGCGGCCCTCGGCTGGATTCTCGGGAGCTCACGGCTCCTTGACGTGGACATACTCAGTATGTATACTGAGTTACTATGGCGGTACGAGAGAGTCTTCTGGCGCTGCTCCATAGCGGAGCGCAACATGGCTACCAACTGAAGACAGGCTTCGAAGCTGCAACCGGGGGTGTGTGGCCTCTCAATGTGGGGCAGGTCTATACCACCCTCGAGCGTCTCGAGCGCGATGGTCTCGTCGCCGTGGTCGAGGACGAAGGTCAGCGCATCTACTCGATCACGGCGGCAGGGGACGCTGAACTCGGTGCTTGGTGGCAAATGGCCCCCATCGACGAACCGCCGGCCCGCGACGAACTGATGCTGCGTGTGCTCATGGCCATCGAGCACGGCCCCGACCATGCGCTCGACGTGATCACCCGTCAGCGCAGTGCCCTTCACGAGCTACTAGCTGCCCGCCGACGCGCCCGCCCTGGGCGTGCGTCAAGTTCCAGCGATGACGATCTCTCACGGATTCTCGTGACTGATGCGCTCCTCGTGCGCGCGGAGGCCGATCTGCGGTGGCTGGACCAGTGCGAAGCACGCGTCATGGAGCGACGCCCACCGAAAGGACAAAAGACATGACACACATGACCACGGATCACAGCACCGGCACTCCGGCACTCGAGTTCATCGACGTGGTGAAGAGCTACGGCAGTGGCCCCACGGAAGTGCGGGCTCTTTCGGGGGTCTCCCTCAGTATCCAGCCTGGAGAGATCGTGGCCATCATGGGGCCGAGCGGGTGCGGCAAGAGCACGCTGCTTCACCTGGCGGGAGCACTCGAGACACCCAGCGCAGGCCGGGTCCTCGTCAATGGCCGGGATCTCGACACGCTCTCTCTGGCAGAGCAGGCTTCGTTGCGGCGCCGTGACGTGGGGTACGTGTTCCAGAGACTCAATCTCATCCCGTCGTTGACGGCGGTGGAGAACGTGATGCTGCCCCTCGAACTCGACGGCATCGCATCACGGACAGCTCGGGCGACCGCAATGGAGACCCTCCACATGGTCGGCCTGGAGCATCATCTCGACCGGTATCCCGACGACTTCTCCGGGGGTCAGCAGCAACGAATCGCCATCGCCCGGTCGATCATCGGCACCCGCCGGGTGCTGCTCGCCGACGAACCCACGGGCGCGCTCGACACCGTGAACAGCGACCAGGTCATCGAACTGCTCGCCACCCTCCCTGCAACGCGCGGCACGGCTGTGGTGCTCGTCACCCATGAACCTCGTTTCGCCTCGTGGGCCGATCGGGTGGTGTTCCTGCGCGACGGTCGCATCGTGGACGAGGCTCTCAACCGTGTGCCTGTGGGATCCGGCGCGACAGGGTCAGGGGAGTAGCCGTGAGGCTGCCGAGGTGGCGCTTTGCTGCGCGGCTCGCCGGACGCGAGGTGCGGCGGCGTCCAGGTCGCACGCTTCTCGTCACGGTGCTGGTGGCCGTTCCGGTCATGGCCATGACGGTCGCAAGCGTCCTAGTGCGCACAGGAGCGGACCCTTGGGTCGAACGCTTCATCCGCAGTCATGGTTCAGCTGACATCATCGGATTCACGTATTCTGCCAATGAACCTGAAGTTGACAGGGCACTCGAGTCCGCATTGCCCGAGGGTTCCAAGTGGGAGTCGGCCAATGTTGTCTTTGCCACTGCGCGCAACGGTGACCGACGCGTCGACGTCGAGTTCACGGACATCTCACTCGACTCGCCGATCACTAAAGGCATCGTCGAGGTGCGAGCGGGCCGAGCACCCGTCGGCGCTGATGAGGTGGCAGTGGACGCCGACACGGCGGACCGCCTCGATGTGACGGTCGGCGACACCTTGACACTCACCTCGCCGGCGGGGCAATGGAAGGTGTCGGGAATCGTGCGAAAAGCCGAGCGGTGGGGCCAGCGCATGGTCGTGTTCGGCGGATTCGATTGGACCCGCTGCCGCCTTGGAGCCTGTTACCAACGTCTCTACATCGACTTGCCCCCCGGCACCTCGGTTGACCAGACCGCCACGGTGTTGGCCGCGCTCAGCCAGGCCGCCCAGTTCGAGGCGCGCGACATACCCCCGGACTACATCAGCGACGATGGCAACGTTCCCGCCGAAACGATCGCGTGGGGCTGGGTGGTCGGAGCACTCGGACTGTGTGTTCTCGGGATCATCATCGCGTCGGCGTTCGCCACGAGTGCCCGGAGACAACTGGTCACGCTCGGTCAACTCTCGTCGAATGGTGCCGACCAGGTTCTGCTGCGCCACACGATGGCTCTGCAGGGATCATGGAGTGGCCTCGTGGGCTCGATCACTGGGGTGGGGTTGGGACTCATTGGGATCGTCGCTGGACGTGGCACCATCGAACGACTTTTTGAGCATCATCTTGGTGCCTACGAGTTCGCCGTCGCGGACTTGGCGATCATCACGATGACCGGCGTCGTGGCGGCGACCATCGCCGCTCTCGTTCCTGCACGCAGCATCGCCAAGGTCCCCGTGATGGCGGCGCTCTCGGGTCGACGGCCCCTCGGTGCCGTGCCGCGGCGACTCATTCCCACCGGGCTCGGCCTGTTCGGGGGTGGAGTGTTCCTCCTCGTCATCGCCGCCACCGGATCATCAGACGGCTCCGACAGCGATCTCTTCGCCGCGGTGGCGATCCTCGGGGGACTCGGAGTTCTGTTCGGCATGTGCTGTCTCACCCCCCGAATGGTCGACCTTCTCGGCTCAGTCGGATCCCGATGCGCCGGGTCATGGCGGCTGTCGGCACGCAGCCTCGCCCGCACGCGCACCCGCAGTGCTGGTGTCGTCACAGCCGTCGCCGCTGCCGGTGCTCTGGCGGTGGGGGGATCAGCGGTCTTTGCTGCCACCACCGCAGAGACACAGACCAGCGCGGTTCTCCAGATCCCGGAAGACACCGTGTTCATCTCTGCGAGTCTCTGGTCGAACGAGCAGATCATCAGCGAACAACAGAGTCCCGATGGCACAACCACTGTCGACGCACCTGGCTACCGCCCGACACCCATCCCCACCGAGACCCTCGATGCGGTCCGCAGTGTGGTTCCAGGACGAGAGATCGAGCGGCGGGTCGCCGTGTGGGATCCCGCCCCGTACGACGCCGATTCCGGCGGCAACCGGCTCGACGGATTTATGACCGACGACTCGGGGGTGATGGTCATCGCCGATCCCGACATCCTCGACATGATCGGTTTGTCCGACACCGATCGCGAGCGACTCGCCGATGTCGGGATCATGAACATTCAGGGTGCGTACATGGCCACGCCAGATTTCAATGTCACGGCATCTTCGTTCGGCATCCATCCCGACGGTCGTGAGCCCATCTCCATCGAGGCGACCGCACCGACCGCACCGATCGAGTCGACTGCTGCCGTGTGGCCTCCGTTGGTGACCTTCGACCGAGCCAGGCAGTTGGGTCTTGACATCACCACCGACGGTCTATATATCAGGTCGAGCTCTCGTCTCGACGATGATCAGCTCGATGCTCTGCAGCAGATCCAGAACGACCGGTGGAACTCCACGGAGGTCTTCGATCCGCCCCAGACCTCCGCAGGCGGCACAGAAGTCCAGGTCAGCATCACACCCAGTTATCGCCCGCCCGAGGTCGCCTCTGAGACCGTCGTGGGCATCGCCGTCTCCGTGGTCGCCCTTCTGTTCACGTTGCTCGTCGTGGCTGTCGGTCTTGCTCTGTCTGCCGCCGAGAGCCGCGACGAACGAGACGTCTTGGTCGCCGTCGGAGCCAAACCGTCCACCCTTCGACGAGTCGCTGGCCAGAAAGCGGCCATGCTGGTCCTTGCGGGCACTGCCCTCAGCGTTCCGACAGGGTTGATTCCGGTGGTCATGGTGCTCCGTACGATGCGACAGTCACCCGGTGAACTGCCGCTCGACATCCCATGGCTCGTCATCGGCATGCTCGTGGTCAGTGTCCCGCTCGTTGCCGGTGTCGTCACGTGGGCATCATCGGTCATCGCTCAACGGGTCCGCCCGGTGCGCATGTCGACGCTCGCCCTCGACTGAAGCGTGTGGAGGCGTCGGGTGTCGCTCGTCCCGTCCTGGTCAAGGCCTGCGAATATTCCCAAGATTTCTTGGGACACACTGGCCGGGTGAGGGGTCTTAGGGGAGTGATGGAGGAACACATGCCCCACCGCCGCACCGACGGCTTCGACGCTCTGATCGATGAGATCAGGGTGAGGTTGCTGCCGGCTCTCGTGGCCAAGTGGGGGATCGAGGTCGGAAGCGATCTGTGTTCCGATGTCGAGGAGTACGCCTGGGAGCATCGTGCCAAGGTGACACGGATGGAGAACCCTCTCGGGTATCTCTACCGCGTTGCCCAGTCGAAATCGCGCAGTCATGTGCGGTGGATGAAGCGCAACACGTTCCCCAGCCGGTTCCCGGACATCGTCCATGAAGACCCTGCGCTCCATGACACCTTGCAGATGCTGGCCGTCCTCAGTGACGACCAGCGTGTCTGTGTGATGTTGGTGCACGCATTCGGGTGGACGTATGCCGAGGTTGCCGATCTTCTCGGGGTCACGCGTGTGGTGGTGAACCACAACGTGCACCGGGGACTCGCTCGACTGAGGTCCGAGACGCTTCAGGACCCTCTCCTTTCTCCATCACGAATCACCAGAGCATTGGAGAACCCGACATGAGAGATGTCCACGACAACGACAACCTTGAGGAGATGCTCGTTCGTTCGGGCGACTACCTGATGGAACGCACCGCCCAGTACCGCGAGCAACCGGTGCGCGCTTCTGCCGCCCGCCACTATGCGCCTCCCCGCTACCGACGAGTCCTCGTGGGATCTGCCGCTGCAGCAACCTTGTGTGTGACGGCCCTTGCGGGCTCGTTCATCGGCGGCACCTCGTCCGGCAAGGTCGATGTCGCTCTGGCTGCGTGGAGCGCGATTCCGGCCACCCCGACGGCGGAACAGGTCGAGAACGTGACACTCAATTGCGGCATCACTGACAGTCAACTTGCCGAAATCGAGAATGTTCCGCCTGCGTCCATCCCGGACTACATGCTTGAGCCGTCCTTGGTCGATGTTCGGGGCACGACGATGACTGCGGCATTCTTCACGTGGACCCAGGCGGCTCTCTGTGTGCAGTTCGCCGATGGCAGCCTCAGCACGACCCGAATCTCGATGCTGAGATCCGACGAGTTTGCATGGAAGAAGCCAACTGCCGTCGAGGTTGAAGCTGAGGGCGTCCCAGCGACGATGATCGTCGGCTTCCTCCCCCCGAACAAGACGGGAACTGATCCGAACTCGACCAAGGAATCTGACACCATCACCGACACGCAATGGGAGGTCTACATCGAAGGACCCGGCGTTGAACGCACCAATGCATCAGTGAGCCCTTCCATGGAGCGCTTTGTTGCATGGGTTCCGGCGACCGGCAGCTGGACCGTCACATTCGTGAACTCGCTGACTGGTGAGGAGCGTGTGGTGGGGAATGTGACAGCGGGCAGCTCAGATCGCTGGGAGGTCAGTCCTGGCACCACCATCACCGAGAGTCCGAACGGCTGATTACGCGCTGATGTTTGCCGCCACTGGGGTGGGTCGTCCGAAAGGGCGGCCCACCCTTGTTGGCTGTGTCGGCTTCTCGCTCGTTCACATTGAGCCGCATGCTGAACTCACGAGCTCAGCCGAGGGCCATCGGTGAGTGAATCGTCAAGTGTGGTGGAGCTGGGAGATTTCCCACCCTCCCTTGTGGCTACTGGCTCAGAAGGCGGTTTCGAGGCTTGTTACGCCTACGGGTTACGCCGAAACACCACCACACGCGCTGAGATGGCCGGAGAGCTGCGATCACTTCCTCCACTGTGCCACAGAGTGCCGGGCCGTCAAAGGACTCCACTCGGTGTCGTGGTGGCCGGTCCACGGGGCGTCAGGTGCGACCTGAGACGATCCGGATTTTCACACCTCCGACGATTCCCATCCATCCAGGGTCGAATGGGAATCAGTTCTACGCACAGACTGCTTGAATGGCGGCGATGATGTGATGACCTTGGAGGACACTAAGTCCCGCAACGGCCAGGCATCCGGTTAGTACGACGGTCAAGTGCATCGGATGAGTGTGATTTGTTCCTGACCTCAACCATCGAACTCGTGCGGACACTGCCGAGGACGTGATACCGAGCGAACCTGTCGGATTCCAGTGCCCGAGCGCAGCCTTCGACAATGCAGACACAACGGTGTGCGTGTCGCCGCAGTCGCGTTTGGCTGCAGCGTCGGCGATTCGTTCAAGAGCGAACTCAAGTTGCCGTTTCACCGGTATCAAGATCGGGTTGAGGACAACACAAGCACGTGCAACCAGGAGCCAGAGGTCGTGACGGCCGTCGATGTGTGCCTGCTCGTGGCGTAGTACCGCGTCAAGTTCCGCAGGCGAAAGCGAAGAGATGAGCCCATCAGAGATAACAATCCCAGGGCGACGTCCTGGGATTGCATACGCAAAACGACGCGGATCAGGAAGTGTGACGACACCGCCGGGATGGAGACCCCAAAGCTTCCTTTGGGCAACCAGCATCTGAATCAGCTTCACCACGACAACAGACGAGAGCAATGACGCGATAACCCCGACAGAACTTCCGCGCACAACGTGTACCCCGTCGAGGTGCAGCCAGGAATGGAGACGGGAACCGATGAGCGGAAGGGCAACTATTGCCTGCATCGAAAGGTGCAACAGCAATGCCAGAGTGGCAACAGCCAGGGAAAGCAGCAGAGCAATCGCTGCTCGTCGAGAGGCGACGGGTGTCATCGGGGCCAACAGCGGTGCAATCACGACAGCGAGGACTGACGCACACAGCAACGGCAGGGTGAGCAGGATCATCGCCTGTCATTCTCTGCGAGCATTCGACGGAGTGCCTCACGGTCGCGGCGCGACAACTTCCCTACGAAACCAACCAGAAGCGCACGCTGGTTGGGGGAACCGTCGAGAACGGCAAGCATCTGCTCCGCATACCAGTCTTCACGAGAGAGGGTCGGCCGGTATGCGAACGCTCGCCCCATGGGTACCCGAGTGACCGTGCCCTTCTCAACGAGTCGTGTCAGCACCGTTGCGACACTCGTGTAAGCAAGGTCTGCACCGAGTGCCTCTCGCACATCGGATGGCTGCAATGCTTCCTCGACATCCCAAAGGACATTGAGAACATCACGTTCGAGTTCGCCATCAGCACGCCTGCCCATGGAATGAGCATACCGGACGATAAGGTTCATGTCTTACACCTTGTAGTAGATCTCTTTCACCATGACCCGGCACCTGATTCGCTTTCTCCTCTTCATCGCGACAGCTCTCGCTGTTTCAACCGCTGGCGCCGGTACGGCGCTCGCGCACAACAAGCAGATCTCCAGTAGTCCCGCCGACGGCGAGATCCTGACCGCGGCACCGGCGCAGTGGATTATCACATTCGACAAAACTGTCCCCCTTGCATCGGCATCCGGTGAAATCGTGAAGTCAGATGGCATGCGCGTCCCCCTCGCCGCACCCCAACAAGGCCAGACCGACAACGTCGTCGCATTCAACCTTCCGGGCGACCTCACCGGGTCTGTGACGGCACGTTGGCGGCTCGTGGGCACGGACGGACATGTCATTTCAGGGCGAATACGATTCTCGGTCCAGGCCCCCGCAATCGTGGCCCCGACTGTCCCATCGCCTACGACGACGGAGCTGTCGTCCGTCACTGGTGGTACAACTTCAGTGCCATCAAATCCTCCGACCACTGATGTCCAATCGATCACGGACGTGTCAAGCGGGTTCGATGACGGGCGATTGTCCGTACCTGAACCTGCACGCGCGGCGCTCAGATTTGCGAACTACCTCGCTTTCTACATCCTTGGGGGCCTCTTTTTCGCGGAGTGGTACCTTGCCGTTGGTTCGATACGGGTTCCGCTCGGAGGGCGCCTCGTTCGTTACGCGTCGTGGATACTCCTTTCATCGTCGGCTCTGCAAACGTTGGTGTTCGTGGACGACATTCGGGCATCTGGCTCGAACTGGATCACCGGTTTCCTCGACGCACTGGGGACGACGCCAGGCTCGATGTTGATCATGAAGACTGCAATCTGCGCTCTGAATGTTGCAATGACGAGAGAGGTCTTGCGCGAGGGTTTCCTCGACCCCGTCAGGTCGCGTCTGTTTCTCGTCACCGGACTGATGTACATGGTGACCCTGGCTTACGGAGGACATTCCCGCTCGCAGGCAGCTCCGTGGCTGGGCATCCCCGCCGATGTCGCTCACATGGCTGCCTCCGCAGTTTGGCTCGGCGGTCTGTGTGCATTCGTGTTCGTTGTCGTGCCGCACGTGGACGACGAACGTGCTGTCGCCGGTTTCGATCGATTCGGTTACGCAGCAGAACGAGCGGTCGCCGTCCTGGTTGTGACAGGAGTTATTCAGTCGTTACGCCTACACGCGAACCCGTTCAGTGTTTTCACCAACTCGCACGGACTCTTGCTGGTCGCGAAACTGTCCCTTGTTGCTTTCGTTCTTCGTCTTGCAGCACAGAACAGGAGACGGCTTCTTGGACGAAGCAGGCGAGTGTCGGACTCGTCTGCGCGATTGAAGAGCGCACTCATACGGTCCTCGCTTGTCGAGCTCGGTCTGGGTGCGACGATTATCGCCGTCACTGCTGTGATGGTGGCATCCGCCCCGACTTGACATGTATCCCTGGGACGATAAACTACTACACGTTGTCGTAGATCAACAAGAGGAGCACCCCCAATGAAGAAGACACTTTCCCTTATGGCAGTCGCACTTGTTGCAGTCCTTGCCGCATGCGGCTCGAATAGTTCGGACACCGCCGGGGGTTCAGACGCGACTACAGCCTCAACGACAGCAACGAACACATTCAACAATGCTGATGTGATGTTCGCCCAGATGATGATCCCTCACCACGAGCAAGCAATCGAAATGTCCGACATGGCTCTTGATCCGACGATGGGCGCCAGCGAAGAAATCCTCGACCTCGCGACACAGATCAAGGACGCTCAGGACCCTGAGATCACTCAGATGAAGAATCTGCTCATGGCCTGGAACAAGCCGGAAGCAGCCGATAGCGGAATGGATCACTCATCGATGATGAGCGGAATGATGTCATCGGACGAGATGGCTGAACTCGGCAAGAAGATGGGCAAGGACTTCGATGTTGCTTGGGCAGAAGCGATGATCGCCCACCATGAGGGAGCGATCGAGATGGCAAACACGGTTCTTGACGACGGCACCAATGCGGACATTCGTGCACTCGCCCAGGCGGTCATCAAGGGCCAACAGGCAGAAATCGAAACGCTCCGAAGCCTGGTCGCCGCCGCCAAGTAGTTGGCGGCCAGCAATCAGGCGGTGGGCTATTTTGCCCTTCAACGGTGATGGCTATCTGAGGAACGTCAAGTTTTGTTGATGCTGCCCTCGGGCGTGTCACCCAAGCTCAATAGAACTTCTACTTGTAGCCCGGGCAGACCAAGCCTGGCACCCTCTCGTCTGAGACTTCATAGAACTGAAACGCACGAGACGGTCCGCCGTCTGACCAAAGTGCGCGGCCGACGTTTGTGCCGACCAGGTCACTGGCTTGGAATGTTCCTGCACTGAGGATCGCCTCGGCTTGATGCCGATCACCACAGCGAAGTGCGAAGCGATCGTTGAGCAGTGTTCGTGTTCCGATGTCGATGACGTCGTTGGTGGGGCGTTGTGTGCAGAGGATCGCTGTGCATCCGACGGCTCTACCGAGGCTCACGTATCGACGTAGTAACTCCTCGGCGCGTGCGCGCTCCTTCGCAGTGCCACCTGCAGCAAGTTCAGCCCACTCATCAACTACGAGCACGGTCCACGGAAACTGCTCGCTTGCTGGCAGCGTCGCAGAGCGTGTAGTCGAGAGATACGTCGTGCGACGCGTGATCTCGATGTGAAGTGCTTCGAGAAGCTCGATGGTGTCTGCTGCTTCGTTGCCGAGGACCAGGCCAGCGAGACGGTCTTGCCACAGTGCGAGTTCGACGCGTTTTGGATCGATGCCAAAGAGTGCGACGTTACGCGACGCACTGAGATGAGCGAGGAAAACGCGGAGCGCATTTGACTTACCGGATCCTGGGATGCCGCCAACGAGGATGTGATGACCGTAGAACGAGCCCGATACAACGCCGCCATCGTCATTGACGCCGAGGGCAAATGGGCGCATCGGATCCAGGGGTAGGCCTACTGGGTGGTGGAAATCAGGCAGCGTTACGTTTCCGATGTCGCGCGTAAAGTCGATGAGCACGCTGATGCGATCAGCGCGAGTTACTGATGGTTGCACGCGAACTCGGGCTGCTCCGTATGCGACAGCCAGCGCGTCAGCCGAACGTTCAACCACCGAGAACGTACAGGGAGGCGCGAGCCTCAATGCGACCTCGACACCGAGTGCGGTTTTCTTCACCTTGACAATGGATGTTCCGAGCAGCCCGAGTTCGCGTGCAACTGTTGGCCAAGTCCCTCGAAGTGGGAGCCGTTGTCGTAGCCAGGTGTCGACGATCATCGGGTGGCTTTGGTTTCGCTTTCGATGCCGTCGGCGCGCAGGGTTACACCGTGCCGATCGCGTCCAGATGCGTCGCGGATGGTCCAAGTAGAAAGTGTCAGGTTGAGGAAGCGAACGGTCTGTCCTTTGGTGACGCCTTCGACGGGTCCGGGAAGCGTCACCGTGGTGGTGGGATCGACTGCGTCTGTGGTTCCCGAGAGCAATACCGGCAGGCGGTACATTGTGCGGCCATCCTTGTCTGTGCGTGGTTCATTTGTGCCGTAGATGAGCACGGGCCGGGCTTCGCCGGTGACGAGTGCGGCGATCTTGGTCTGGTCGATGGGAAGTTTCATAGGTCCTCCAGGGGGTATCCGCCGAGGCCGTTTGCCTTGGCTGACTTTCACTGTGCGGGCGCTTCGCTCCATCGCAAGAGGGAAGTGTGATGAGTATCCCCACGGGATCAAGGCGGGACGCCTTCGGCGTCCCGCTGCTGGAACAGCGGTGTGCCCGGCACACCTCACGGGGCCCTGCTTGGGCCCCTGCCGGCGGCCGGGATGCTCGGGTGACGTAGCTGAGACGAGTGCGGACAGCACGATGAGCCCCTCTCGGGGCTCGGTCACGTTCAGGAGCGCGTATCAGTTACGGCGGACTGACGCCGGAAGTTGCTAAGGAAGTCGGAAGCCGCGGAGTATCTCTCAGGCGTTCCCAAGACACAACGAGGTATGGCGGAAGTGTCGGCTTTTTTGCGTTCACCCACATCTCGCGTCGCGCGCGAACTTCGCGAAACGTGCAGCCCCAGGTTCGTGACTTCGAAAGCACGTGTCCCCGAAACCCCCAGCCTTCTTCTGCGCGTCGATGTCGTCGGCAGACGCGTGACTTGGTGCCCGGACCCTGGTAGTTCACGCGCACGGTTACGCAGTTGATCTCTCCTGTAACCGTGTTCACGATGTCTGTGATGATGTCTGAGTGATCCGCACCGAAGGTGCAGTCGTGGAATGTGTGACCGCACTTCAGACCCTTGTCGGCTGCATCCGTCATTCGTTCGTTGTGCGTGTAGTTTCGCGCTGCGCCTCGTCCAGTTTCCTTCAGCGAATAGTTCACAACCTTGACGAGATACGCGATCGCTTTGCCCGGGGTATCGCCCGTGATGACTTCAGCCTTGCACTGAGGCCCCCACGTCCAGCCGCCCGACGATGCTGCCGCGATCTGACGACCGGTTCGAGGGTTGATACCGCCGCGTACAACGAGGCGGAGTGTCGGCTTGGGAACACATCCGAGAACGAGTGCGTGGATGTGAATAAGCCCGCGAGTTTGGAACTCGACAACTCGCACGACTTCCATCTTGCGACGCAGCACGCGTGACAACTTCTGCATCGTCACCGCAAACAGACGTGAAGCGTTCGCGTTGAACGACGCCGCCGCCGCGTAGTTGTACGTCGACGGGTCGAGTGGTGTTCCGATCACGCGGTCGTTCTCTGCGTGGTACTTCCGACACGCGCAACGACGCGTCTTGCCGTTCTCTGAGATGCGTCGCGAGTGTGTCTTGCCGAACACGTCCGCACCAGGTGCAGTGAGTGTGATCATCGTGACCAACTTGGGCAGGTTCGTTACACGATCAAACAGACCTGAGCGGATGACTTGGAAGGCGTCGCCGCGATAAAGCGCGGAACACGACGGACACCGATCAGCGATGCGAGTTCCGCATCGTTTGACGTGTTCTGTCGAGCGAGAAGAACCGTCGCGGGTGTCGGTCACCGTGCGGCGAAGGGTGACCGGGCGTGAGCAGAAACCAACTGCCGGGCTGAGGGGAGATGTAGTGCTCACGAGTGCTAACCGTCGGGGGTTTGCCTCGTCTGTCAATGGGGTGAAATAAGGCCGTGATTTCCTCAGTGTTTTCGCACCTAACCTGACCAAGAAGCGAACTAAGTTGCTCGTGTGGCCGGACAGAACCGCAAACACCCTGAACTTGCCGGGAGACACACCAGGCAACGCAACGCGGTTCAGCCGCGGCGCACACCGTTGTCTCGTTCGATCGAACCGCTGATGCGGGGCACAACGTTCGGAGATGCCGGTGCCTTCCGGGGCATCGATGATCAAACTGTTGCGCAACTCCGTGGCAGTGATCAGATTGCGGCTGCCACGATCAGACGACTACTGACCGCACGTAGTTTGCGAAGCGGCGTTGAGGAGTGGTGCATCTGGATGGTCGAACTGGCACCGTCGCAAGTCAGTCGTTCGCCGTTTCTTGATGAACGAGTGCGAAGCGTGATGCGCGCTCGAAAGGACGACACACCGCCGTGGTTTCCCGCTCGGATCCGCCAACCCGAAGTGCCCTACTTCGCGTTCCGCAACGTTCTTCCTGCTGGATGCCAGTATCTCGCGTTCGGCCGGTACAACCCCGACATCATCGCTGACGACACCGTCGTCGTGCTTAGCTCCGATGATGCGATGGTGACCGCAGCGATCCTGTCGTCGCGCATCTTCCGGGTGTGGGCGGAGATCGCGGGGGCGCGGCGCCCCAACGGAGACATTCAGATCGGTGCCCAGTCAGTTCATAACACGTTCCCGTGCCCTCCGCTGTCGAAGCGTCAGCAGGTTGCGATCGAGGACGCGTTCGAAGATGTGCTGACTGCGCGCCGCTACGCAGATGCGGCGTCGCTTGACGAGATGTACCGACGTGAACTACCGCGGCCGTTGCAGAAGGCGCACGATGATCTTGATGCTGCGGTCGGTCGAGTGTTCGGTGTCAAGCCCTCGATGACCGATGCCGATGTCGCAGACATCTTGATGGAGCGTTACCGCACGCTCACTTCTTCCGACGCCGCGTGAATGTCGCACCGTAGGTTGCCATCGCGGGAACTTGCTGGCGTTCCATCACCTTTGAGTAGTAGTAGCCGATTGCATCGGAATCGTGGCCAAGCACGGAATACACCACGTTGAGAGGTGTCGGCGGATCGGTTGCCGCGAGACGCGATGCGGTGACGTGTCGGTTGATGTGCCCGCGCCAGTAGGGGAGCCCGTGGCGGTCGAGTACGCGGTGCCAGTCAAGGTTGTCGGCGTTGAGAGTGTAGAAACTGCCGTTCGGGCGGAGGAATACGAGATCCTCGAAACCTTTGCGCGGCTTCCAGTTCTTCTTGTCGCGTCGGTGGGCGTCCTGGTTCTTCTTGTGTTGGCGAAGCGCAGAGATCCACGGCTCGGACAGGGCGATCTTGCGTTCCTTTCCAGTCTTGGTCGCTTTCAGGTACCAACTGCCGTCGTCGTGTCGCGCGAGCTGCCCGCGGACGGTCAACATCGGGTTCTTACCGTTGAGGCCAGTGATGTCGCTCCACCGCAGACCGAGACGTTCCGCTCGGCGTAACCCGAGGAACTGCATCAGCCAGCGGCAGTATTCCGGGTCGTCATCGGCGACGAGCCGGTCGAGAAGCGTGTCGGCGAGGGCGGAGTATTTGTCGACGTCGATCTTGGCTCGCTTCACCTTCGGAGCCGCGACCGATCGCAGGGGGTTGTGGTCGATGTAGTTGTGGACCTCCGCGTATGTGAGGAACTTCGACAGCGCCCGGTAGACGTTCAGTTGTGAGGAGTTCGACAGCAGCGGCCCCCTGTCGATGCCGTCACGAACATCGCGCTTCTTCGGGAGTGTTTCTGAGAACAGCAGTGCAAGGCGACGCTTGTCGATCCGGTTCACCTTGATGTCGCCGAGATAGGGCAGCAAGTGGTTCTCGAAATACCCTCGGTACTTGCCGGCCACGATGTCAGAGATGTCGCCCTTGCCGACCTCGTCGATCCAGGCCTCGAACAGCTGGGCCACCGTCGGCATGACTCCCTTGGGGATCCCCTTGACGTGCTCGCGACCCCGGCTGCGACCAGCCAGGAACGCCTCCTTGTTGTGTTCGAGGTTCCGCAGCGCGATCGACTGGGTCGGGCCGCTGCCGGTGATGCGCTTGCGGGCGAACCCCGCTTGGCGGCGGTCCTCGGGGATGTCCCAGGACGCCTCCCAGTAGGTGACCTCGTAGGTGCGCCCCGTGCGCGGGTCACGGCGGGTGCGGGTCTTGGTGTAGAGACCGCCGCCGTTTCGGGGACGGCGCTGCGGTGTCGTCTTGCGTGTCGCCATGACCTCACCGTAGTCGGTTACGCCGCCGTGTTACGCCAAACACGCCTCACAGAGCCCTTACTAAGCAGGGAAAACCCAGCAAAAGCAAGGTTGGTGGAGCTGGGGGGAATCGAACCCCCGTCCATCAGGCG
>Ga0315904_10006862_pt1 | contig 15435 bp, 12 predicted proteins | sample LakEriMetagenome_6_FD_203529 | JGI IMG/M metagenome (GOLD analysis project Ga0315904, IMG submission 203529) | Freshwater fungal communities from buoy surface, Lake Erie, Ohio, United States - Buoy 12 MA120 | ecosystem: Environmental > Aquatic > Freshwater > Lake | place: USA: Lake Erie, Ohio... | reverse complement strand
TGCGCAAAGAGATACAGATTGAGAGGATGTACGGACAATGATCACGCTGGCACAGTTCAAGAAGTTCGCACCCAATACCAAATACGCCCAGCAGTGGTATGACACGCTGTTCGGTGCGCAGTCTGAGTTTGGTGGCAAGTCTCTCCTAGATGAGTACCAGATCAACACCCCGAAGCGCGTTGCGGCTTTCTTGGCACAGTGCGGGCACGAGTCAGGCGGCTTTGTGTTTGTCACAGAGAACCTGAACTACAGCGCGTCAGGACTCATGCGTGTGTTCCCCAAGTATTTCCCAACGCAAGAACTCGCCAAACAGTACGAACGAAATCCACGCAAAATCGCGTCGCGGGTTTACGCCAATCGTATGGGCAACGGGGATGAGGCGTCTTCCGAGGGCTTTGCCTACCGGGGAAGAGGAATTTTGCAGCTAACTGGCAAGGATAATTATTTTTGGTTTGGTGCTTCCCTTGACCTAACTCCGGAGCAGGCGTCGGAATATCTGGAGACCTTCGAGGGTGCAGCACAGAGCGCCTGCTGGTTCTGGGAGACGAACAAGCTAAATCGGTTCGTCGATGGTAATGACTTCAAGGGCTTAACCCGTGCGATTAACGGCGGCTATATTGGATTGGCAGATAGGGAGCATCACTATGAAATTGCGTTGGCTATGCTTGATACTGGCAGTCGTCTGGCTTAGTGGCTGTGAGCGGGTTCGGTACTTTTGTCAGAGTCCTGAAAACTGGGACAAACCGCGCTGCCAACGACCCCAATGTGCTGTAACAGGAACCTGCCCGGATCAGTTGTTAAAGCCGGAAGTAATGAAAGAGGAACCCAATGAACCCGCTAAAGCTAATAAGTCAGTTCCTTGCAATGACACAGGAACAACACGATGCAGTAATTAAGTTCTGTATCGCTGTAACCTTTTGCTGCACCGTGATCATCATGGTGGGCGTTAGCTTGTATTCGGTGGTGTTCGTCGAGCAACCGATGTCGGGTATGGCTCCAGCGGACAAGCAGTTTTTTCTAATTCTGAGCGACATGTCCAAGTATATCCTCGGGAGCCTCGCGACCCTCCTCGCGGTCAAAGGCAAGGACGCCCTTCAGCAGTTCGTGCCACCGGGGTTATCGACCAAGGAAGAACGGGAAGATAAGCCGACACCACCAGCACCCAAGGCACCTGCCCCTACGCAAACACCCATACGCATGGAGCCAACGATTGATCCTATCAGTTCAGCGCCGTCGGTAGTTACAGGCTATAACGGCAAACCAGCCCCAGTGCAACCACCACACCCGGAGATCAACTGATGTTTATCTATCTACGCATGGCTCTTACTGTTTTGTTAAGTGCTGTCTTGGCGTTCCAGATTCACGCCGCCGAGACGAAGAAGGTCTGCAACGCCCAGAAGGACAAGAAGGGTAAAGAGGTGCAAGTCTGTAAGGAAGTGCGAGTGCACAAGAAGTTGGATAGCGCCACCAAGGTGCCGCCAAAGTGACAGCGTTTTTCAATCCGTGGGTCTTGCTGACGTTCGTGCTTGCTATTGGCGCGGCGGCTGGGGGCGGGTATTATAAAGGCAATACTGCGGGCAAAGCCGAAGTGCAGGCAGAGTGGGCGAAGGAAAAGGCAGAGCAGTACGCCGAGTACGCCAAAGGGCACGAAGCTGCTAGAGCCCGTGAGCAGGAAATGCAGGCAGCGGCAGACAAGCTGCGGAGGGAAAAGGATGCGCAGATCAGGGATATTAACGCTCGTGCTACCGCTCTTGCTAACAGCTTGCGCGACAGGCCGGAGCGCCCCGCCGAAGGCAGTGCCCTGTCCGGTTCCTCCGGTGCTGGATCGCGTGGATGTACCGGAAAAGAGCTTTACAGAGAGGATGGGGAGTTTCTTGTTAGGCTCGCCAGAGAAGCAGACGAACTCCGTAGCGCCCTCAAACAGTGCTACCGCCAATACGAAGCAGTAAGGTGAAAGATGGCTTACTTCAGATTAGCGTTAAAGCCGGGTATCGATAAGCAGAATACCGAATACGGCGCAGAAGGCGGATGGATCGATGGTGATTACATCCGCTTTCGTTATGGATTGCCCGAAAAGATAGGTGGCTGGACGACTTTTTCCGATCTGCCAACCTACCTCGTAGGCATGGCAACGGACGTGCATACGTGGAATGATTTGGGGGGTGCGCCGCATGTCTTAGTAGGCACAGATCGCAAGCTCTATGCCTTTTATGGTGGCACGTGGACGGATGTCACGCCGTTACGTGTGACAACGGCAGCTGGCGATGTCACGTTTACTGCGACCAACGGCAGCAACCTCGTCACCGTCACAGATTCGGCACATGGCGCGATCACCGGGGACTTTGTGACCTTTAGCGGCGCGGTCAGTTTGGGCGGGGCGGTGACGGCTGTCTACTTGAACGCTGAGTTTGAGATACAAGAAGTTATCAACCCTAACTCGTACACCATCCAAGTAGGTGTGACGGCCAATGCGTCGGATAGTGGCGATGGCGGCGCGGCAGTAGTAGGTGCCTACCAGATCAACATCGGCACGGATGTGGGCTATGTTGACTTTGGCTGGGGCATTGGCACGTGGAGCTTGTCTACGTGGGGTACGCCTCGTCCAAGCTCGGTGGGCGTATCCTTGAATGCCCGTATCTGGCAGTTCGATAACTTTGGTGAAGATGTTATCTGCCAAATCGCCAATGGCGGTCTTTACCTGTTTAACACGTCGTCCTACACCAGCCGGGTAACCGCTATTTCTGGAGCCCCGACAAGAAGCAGTTACGCGTTGGTTTCTACCCCGGACAGACATTTGGTCTGCTTTGGCACGGAGAGCGTGATTGGAAGTCCTACTACACAGGACCCGATGTTCGTGCGGTTTTCCAATCAGGAAGACATCAATAGTTTTGCTGAGAGCGCGATTAACACGGCAGGTGGTCAGCGCTTGACAGACGGCAGCCAGATCATTAGTGCGATTCGTTCACGCGGTCAGATACTGATCTTCACAGACACGTCGTTGCACGGCATGCAGTTTGTTGGGCCTCCATACACCTTTGGCTTCCAGCAGCTGGGGGCGAACTGTGGCTGTCTTGGACCGCATGCCGCAGCGGATGTGAATGGCGTGGCCTTTTGGATGGGCACGGAAGCCTTCTATGTCTTTGACGGTACGGTCAAGAAGATGCCTTGCACTGTGCAGGATTATGTCTTTAAAGACATCAATCTTGTGCAGAAGGGTAAGTTTCATGTGGGCGTGAACTCGCAGTTTAACGAGGTAACGTGGTGGTATTGCTCCGCAGGCGAAAGCTTTATCAACCGCTTTGTTACCTTCAATTACCTCGAAAACGTGTGGTCGATTGGCACCCTATCGCGTACTGCATGGACGGACATTGGTACGTACACTAAGCCGCTTGCAACGGAGTACTTAGTGAACAGCACTGTAGCGACTATCTCCACGATTTACGGATTAACGGCGGGTCGCTCACGTGTGTTCAACCAAGAAGACGGCGTCAACGCCGATGGCTCGGCGATCCCGTCGTACATCAAGTCGGGTTACTTTGACATCGGCGATGGCGACAATATGCTTTACATGCGCCGGTTCATCCCTGACTTTAAAAACCAAGTGGGCGATTTGACAGTGCGGTTGTTGTTGCGCGCTTACCCACAGGCTACAGCGAATCCGAGTTCGCTTGATCCGTATGTCATTGCACCGGGTACGGAAAAGGTAGACACCCGTGCGCGTGGGCGGCAAATTAGTTTGCAGATTGAAGGCGATGAGGTAGACAACAACTGGCGCTTTGGTACGTTGCGTGTGGACGTGCAGCCTGATGGCCTAAGATGAGTAAGATCACTAACGTCCGTCTGCCTAACGCGGCGACGCAGGCTTACAGCCCGGAGCAATTCAACCAACTTGTTCGTTCACTAGAGCAGATTATTCTGCAGTTGAACAGCACGTATACGCCTATTGTTACGGAGGACAAGGATGCTGCGCTTACATGGTACGAGGCCGGTGGTGGCTTTATGGATGATACTGGCATGACAATTCCTATATCGATAGGTGGCACAAATACGGATGCGTTTGGACGACTTCGTGTAAGTGAGCCGTATACACTATTTGATAGCCAAAGTCGCTACGCTGCGGATAACCAGTTTGACACGGCTGTCACTGGCACGGGGACAACCACGTATAACGTGGACCAAGCCAGCGTTAGTATGACAGTGACATCGGGGGGCGTAGGGTCTGTAGTGCGCCAGACGTTTCGAACCTTCCCGTATCAGCCCGGAAAAGGGTTGTTGGTTTTAGCTACGTTTGTAATGAACACCAGTACCAGCGCTAATCTTACCCAGCGCGTGGGCTATTTCAACACACAAAACGGGGTGTTTTTTCAACGGCAAGGTGGGGTTAACTCGTTTGTACTACGCACTAACATAACGGGCACACCTTCAGATGCGCGAGCCGTGACACAAGCTAACTGGAACGGGGATACGTTAGACGGTTCTGGACCTAGCGGCTTGACCCTTGATTTAGACCACCCACAAATTATGTGGATGGATTTTGAGTGGTTGGGTGTGGGCTCGGTACGGTGTGGTTTCATTATCAATGGTATCTACGTCGTTTGCCATACCTTTGAAACAGCTAACGTCTACGGCAGCACTGTCTACATGACGACAGCTATTCTGCCTGTTCGTTACGAGATCACTACGACTACTGCCGCTGTTGCTGCAACGCTTGCTCAGATATGTAGTTCTGTTGTGTCTGAGGGTGGGTTTGAGCAAACGTCGATTGACCATGTAGCGCGGCGCACTACAATTTTGGGCACGATTGGGACAACCTTTTTGCCTTTGGTATCCATTCGTTTGGCTTCTGGTCGAACAGGCGCAGTGGTATTGCCAAACCGAGTTCAGGTTCTTCCGACAACCAGCCAGAACTACGAGGTAGTGTTAACCAAAAATCCTACACTTACTGGGGCAACATGGGCATCTACGGTGCCTTCGGACTCCAACGTGGAATTTGATGTGGCGGCAACGGCTATGACAGGCGGCACGATTGTGCAGTCAAATTATCTTGCCTCTAATACTGCAGGGGGTACGGGAAGTACTAGTTTTGCTAACGCCTACAACTTTGATTTGCAGCTCGGCGCAACTATTGCCGGGGTGAGCGATATTTACACGGTGGGAATTCGAACAGTTTCCGGAGCCACCACTGGAGACGCGTTGGGCTCGTTGTCCTTTTATGATTTGACTCAGTAATGGCTAATAAATACCTACGCAAATACCTGATCCCGGCTGCTGCCACGGAGACGACGATCTATACGGTGCCGGACGCGAACACGGGGATCATGCGTTCGCTGCGAGTGACTAATGCGGGCGCGTCTAGCGCGTTGATTACTGTGACGCAGTACGTATCGGGTACTCCGCATTTTTTGCTAAAGGTGAGGGCGCTGCCGGTCAACGATACCTTTGATGTCTTCAACGGGATTCCCTGCGTTGTTGAAGCGGGGGACATTCTTAAGGTGACCTCGTCTATAGCGACTGTGCACTTCTATTTAAGCTATCTTGAAGTGGACAGAAACTGATGAATTACCACATAATTACCGACAATTCCGCGTCCTTTCCCGGCGCGCGACCCCGCACGAGGGTCTATTGCCACTTTGGAAAGGATTATCATGGCTGAAGCGATGCAGGGCATCATGTCGTTGCCCCCGGAAATGGGCGGCATGGACAATGCCCCACGGACTTTTCTTACCCCCGAAGACGATGCCACACTGACCCGCCTTCGCGAGTCTGTCACCCCTCAAGAATTTAGTACACAGATGCTGGATGCGGCAGAGCAAGCCGATCCGCAGGTAGTGTCCCAGCTGCGCACGATGTTGCGCGGCATGCAGTTGCCTCCTGAGCTCATCGACATGATGCAGCAGATGGTTGAGGCTTTGCTGGACGAGCCTGCTAAATACGCAGAAAATCGTCGTGACTTGATTGCCGAGGGCGTCCCAGAAGAGCTTTTGCCGGAGCAGTTTGATCCGATGTATTTGGCCGCGTTGAACATGGCCTTGGACCAGCTTTCAGGGCCCATGGTTCAGGGGTTTGCTGCGGGCGGCTTGGTAAGAAATCCGATTGCACAGGGCATTGCGAGCCTTGGTCGTAATGGCGATACGATGCTTGCGCACATTACACCGGGTGAGGCCCGGATGTTGCGTCGTCGTGGCGGTTCGGGAACGATTAACCCTGCCACTGGCCTGCCTGAGTTCTTTTTTAAGAAGTTAGCAAAGGCCGTGGGCGGTGTCTTTAAAGCCGTTGGCAAGGCGGTTACTAGTACGGTTAAGCGTGTAGCGGGCGCAATCAAAAGCTTTGCCAAGAGCAGTGTAGGACGTATTGTCACCTCAGTGGCCTTGGGCTTCTTCTTAGGCCCAGCGGCAGCGAGTATGCTCGGTGTGACTTCCGCTGCCGGTGTTGCCGCTATGAGTGGTTTTGTGGGTGGCGCGGGTTCGACATTGTTGGCAGGCGGTAGCGTCACAGATGCGTTGAAAGCAGGCGCGATTGGCGGCTTGTCGGCAGGGGCAATCTCTGGTGTGACGGGTGGTGCGCAGGCTTTCCAAGCGGGCTCTTACACGGGTCCAACAACCATCTCGGGTCAAGCACAAAAGCTCACGGATCAGTGGAATAAGTTGACGGGCGGTGCCAAACCGACCTTGGGTACAACACCGGGGGCTGCCGCAGAAACCTTGGATGAGGCCGCTGCTGCCAAAGGAGCGCCTACAGCGGGTACGCCTGCAACGGCGGCTCGAGGTGCGTCGAGTGTTCCGAATTACAAGATCAACCCGGCAACGGGCAAGTTGGAGTTTGACGGCACGTTCACCACGACACAGACGGATGCTCTGGGTAGAACGGTAAATCAAACCACGACAGGTACTCCATCATTTGGAGCACCCTCCCCGGCTGCGGCACCTAATCTGGATGTACTAAAAGCGGATGCCATCAGTGGACGCGTAGGGGCTGTACCCACGCCTTCCATAGAGACGCTTTCTCCTGCCGGTGCACCTTCGCCGGTGACAAACCTCTCCAGCTATACAGGTCCCGGCGGTCCGGCTGCGCCTATTAATCTGTCCGGTCGTATTGCTTCGTTGCCAAGTGCGCCACCACCTGATGTGGCTGGACGCAACTTCTTGACAGGCTCACTGGATGAGTTCGGTGGCCCGGCAAGACCGCCCGTCACACCTAACTATCTGTTGGAATCCCCTGCAAACGTAGGCGGCCCGAACATGCCGCCCGTTGCCGCGCCTGCACAAGCCGCTGCACCGTCGAAAGGGGTGATGGACTTGCTGACACAAGGCGAATTCAAACAAGCCGCAGGCCGTGCTTACGACTACATTTCTCCGACTGAGATTCAGCGACAGGGGGCAGAAAACGCCTTACTACAAACCCAAAAAGCATTTCCCGGAGCAACTACCGAGCAGATCATTAATGCACCTGCTGGGTCTATTCTTGCAAAAACCTATGAAGCTAATATGCCCGGCATGCTGGCTACGTATGGTCCAATGGCAGCAGTGGGCACAGGTGCTGCCTATTTGGCAGGGGCCTTCGATGTGAAACAGCCACCTAAGCCTGAGATTCCTATGTCAGGCGCAGAACTGTATGCACGTAATCCATACTACATAACGCCGGACGTTAATACGATTTACGCCTCTACAGGCCGTCCGTATGAGTACACACCGGGTGGCGCAACACTGGGTGCGCAGTCGATGTTTGCCAATCCAATGGCGTACACGCAGCCTACCTATATGAGGACCGGTGGCATCGCCAGTTTGGCAACGGGCAAATATCCACGCCGCACAGGTGCCATCAACGGCCCCGGCACAGGTACTTCGGATTCGATTCCTGCCATGCTCTCGGATGGTGAGTTTGTGTTCACCGCCAAGGCAGTACGTGCCATGGGCAACGGCTCACGGCGCAAGGGTGCAAAACGTATGTATGCTCTCATGAAGGCCTTGGAGAACAAGGGGTAAACCATGGCAACCGAATACACAGTACAAACAGTTCAGGAATCTCCTGCTATTGAGCAGGCGCGAATGGCGCTGCTCAAGAGCGCGGAGAGAGAAGTTGCAAAGCCTCTGACCGTCCCCGGTTACGAGGTTTCGCCGCTTGTTGCTGAACAACAGCGCGCACTGCAATTAGGCGGTGCGGGTATCGGTGCATATGCCCCTTATCTGCAGCAAGCCGGACTCGGTACGACAGCAGGCGCAGGACTGATCAGTCAAGCAGCCGATGTCATGCGCGGTGCGGATGTTCGTGGGCAGTTCCCTGCTGCACAACAAGCCCTGACACAAGCAGGTACGCCGATTTCGCAACTGGGCGGATTGGCTACTGCAGCAGGTCAAGGCGCAGGATTGATCGGAGGTGCGGCGGGCGATATTGAACGTGCGCAGATGCTGGCCGAGCGTTCTATGTATCAACCCGGCTTTGGCGCAGCGGAGGAAATGCTGGGACGTGGCGTAGGGTCGTTGGCAGGGGCTGCGCAAGGGTTTACGCCCGGCGCTACACAAGCTTTTATGAACCCGTACCAGCAGCAAGTCATCGACGAGTCGCTGCGTCAGATCAATCGTCAAGGTGAACTTGCCCGTCAAAACCTGCAAGCGCAAGCGGTGCGTACAGGTGCGTTTGGTGGCACTCGCGAAGGTGTGCAACGTGCCGAGTTGGAGCGAGGTTTGGCAGAGCAGCGCAATGCCGCGATTGTCGGTGGGCTTTCGCAAGGCTATCAGTCTGCTGCACAACAGGCACAGCAGGCGTTTGAGCAGCAGCAACAGCGCCAGCTGGCACAGGCACAGGGCTATCAAGGCGCAGCTGGTTTGACGGGATCGCTTGCCGCGCAACAGGCCGGTATCGGTCAGCAAGCAGCCGGTTTGTACGGAAATCTCGCCCAACAACAAGCCGCATTGGCAGGAGCATATGGCGATGTGGCTGCACGTCAGGCAGGTATCTTGGGTCAGCAAGCGCAGCTGGGACAAGCACAGGCGTCCGGTATCGGCAACCTAGCCGCACAGCAGTTTGGTATTGGCTCACAACTAGCTACCGGCATCGGTTCTCTGGGCACACAACTGGGTGCAATGGGTCTGCAACAAGGTCAGTTGGGCGAAGCCGCACAGCGTCTGGGTCAACAGGATGTCAGCTTCTTGTACGGTCTGGGTCAGCAATCGCAAGCCCAGCGTCAGGCAGAACTCGACGCGCTTCGTGCGACACGTATGCAGCAAACCTTCTTGCCGTTCCAGATGCTGTCGTTCCAGTCGGACATCTTGTCGAAGACTCCGGGCAGCCAAACAGCGCTGACCTCGACAACCGCACCGACGCCTAGCCCGTTGACGAGTGCTCTATCCACGGGCATTGGTGTGGCATCTACTGCAGCAGGTTTGAAGCAAGCGCGCCTAATCTAGGAGGAATGATGAAATCGAAAGTGTTAGATAGGCCCCTGTTCCAAAAGAAAGGGCCGCCCATTCCGCCAGAGGACGTGGACAACGTCGGCATCATGCAGGGCTTCATGGACCAAATCTCCGAGATGGAAGATGAGGATGAAGGCGAGGAAGATGAGAGCGATATGGGCAAGATGATGGATCGTCGTCCTGATTCGCCTGAAATCCTGATGAATAACCTGCGTGGGGATATGCGCTCGGTGGATGCGCGTGTCGAAGAGCTTGCCGATTTGGTGGGCTACCGTGCAGCGTCTGAGACGCCAACAGAGGTGTTGGCACTCTTGCAGCCGGTCTTGGCTCAGCAGGGCGCAATGATGCAGCCTCCGCCACAGATGATGGGTCCTACCCCACCCGGCCCGATGGCAGCACCCGCAGGCGGTGTAGGCGATTTAGCGGCCATGGCTCAAGGCCCACAGACCACGCCACCTCCTGCCCCGGCACCTGAAATGCCTGCAGGCGGTATTGGTTCGTTGCCCGCTGCTGCTGAACAGCAAGCGCCTATCGCGATGAAGCGCGGTGGGATCGTTCAGCATTTTCAAGAGGGGTCCGGTGAGGAGGGCGTGACTCCAGTTGACATAGGAAGCTCGCAAGCTTTCTACCCTCCTGAATTGGTGACACGGGCACAAAAGGATGTCATCGATTTGATGAACACGCAGCAACAACCGATGCCTAGCCTAGAAAGGGCGATGGCCTCACGTCTGCCGATGTACCAGCAATTGTTGGGCGCGGATAACGAGGCAATGAAGGCGCAGATGTTGTTTGACGTTGCGCAGGGCGCGTTTAATGTCGCTGCGGGTGTAGATGCAGAAGGTCGTCCGATCCGAGGTGCAATCTCTCCTGTTGGACGTATTGTTTCAGGCATGCGTAACGTGCCTGCTTTGATTGGCGCACGTGCGGGCGAGCTTGCCAAGACCCAGCGCGAGGCCAAACTGTTGGCGTTGCAAGCAGGCGAGAAGGATATTGCACTGATTCGCGAGTACAACTACAAGCTGATCGATTCGCAGCGTAAGTTGTCGGGCGATATCGTCAAGGCTGCTGCCAAGGGTCAGGGCTTTGGTTCGGGTGTTAAAGGCGCGGCATGGAACTTTGTCACACGATTTGCGCCTGATTATGCGGCTGGTAGGTTGACGCCGGAGAATGATCGTAGATTCCAAAGCTCCTACGCGATCATCACAGAGCCTACGTATATCACCAACCCCTATACAGGGAAACTTGAGACGCGTCGTCCGCCGATTCCTGACTTTGTTGCCAACGCCCTTGATGCGCGCAACAACATCCCACTGCCTATTACTAAAGAGGGCAAGAAGGGCGCACCCGCAGGCGAGGTAATGCCAATGCCCGAGGGTGCTGCACCGGTGACCACGGCTCCCGCGCCAGCGCCAATAAAAGGTCGCAAAGGCAGAGAACCGACGCTATGGGAACTGACGCCTGTTTTGACTGGTCCACTTCCGACTGCAAAGGATGTGATCTCCAGCATTCCGGGTCTTGGTGGCGTAGGTGCGGATGTGACACAAGCTCGCGCACGTTACTTGGGTGATTTCCGTGAGCTTGTTAAGAGTTTGCAAACCAGCAATGTCTATGCACAAAGAGAACGTGAAGCCATCGAAGCCGAGCTAAATATCGAGCCACGCTTCTTTGATGATCCAGAGAAGCTTCGTAATAAGCTAATCGGTATCAACGCCTTTTTGACGAAGCGATTGGCAGATGCACAGGCTAATGCAACCAATGCCAACCTGCCGGTGGAACAGAATAAAGATAACGCCAAGGTTGTTACGTCGATACAAAACTTCTTGCCGAAGCTGGGTATCCCGACGCAGATTTACACGATCAAAGAGCTTCAGCGGTTTACTGCAGCAAATCCTCCGGGTACGCCTTTCCTTTGGAACGGCTCTGACTTGCGTATTACTAAAGGAGCACAGTAATGGCAGCGGATGATGTTCAACGACAGTTAGATGCCTTGTCTGCTCCCGGTGGGGGCGGTCGTGCTGCTGAAATCCTGACGGGACGTGCACCTCCCGGCGTTGCTCCGAGAGGTGTTGCAGAGGGCGCGATTAACCCCATCACCGGACTACCTGAAGAAGTTGAATCTATGTCCGTTGCTGGGGAGTCTACGCTAGGCGAAAAAGGCACCGAGATCGGCTACGGCTTGCTAGAGGGTATGACGCGCACGGCTCCCGGAACAACCGGCGGTATTATTGGTTTTCGTACGGGCATGGCCTTATCCCCCACCATGGGTCCTTTTGCGCCTTTGGGTGTGGCAGGAGCGACAGTTGCGGGTATCGGTATCGGCAATTTGTTGGCAGATCAGTTTGATGTCAAATACCCCGGTGTCTCTCGTCAAGACTTAGTGCCGTATCGCGAAGGCGGTAAGACATGGGGTGACACGATTGCACTCGCCCCTATCGCGTTCAACATCCCAGTCACACAAGCAGAGCGTTTGTCTAACGCTATTCGTCTTGTTGAACCGACAGCTAAGAAGTTCGGTATGGCCGGTGCGGCAAGCGCGTCGCGTTTCTTCACCGATGTGATCGCAGGCATGGGCAGAACCGCCCAAGCGTATCCAAAGTCCTTCCTTGCCGCCGAAGTAACCTCTGGTGCGGGTGCAGGACTTGGCGGCGGTGTGTCAGAAAGGTATGCGCCCGGTGAACCCGGAACACGCCTTGCCTCGGAGATCGTCGGCGGTGTGTTGGCTCCGTCGCGTTTGTTCGTCCACATGGGTTCCGCCAAGAGTTTGCTAGGTAATATCACTGCAAGCTTTTCTAAGGATGCCCGTGAAGCGCGCGCCGCAAACAAGCTCTACACCATCTTGCAAGAGTCTGGCGAAGACATCAATAAAGTCATTCGTGCGTTAGAAGCAAACGTACCTGCCCGTGCTGAGCCTACTGCTGCACAAAAGACGGGTATTCGCGCGTTGAGCGTTCTTGAAAACACCTTAGCGCGTGAGAACGCTAAATACGGTGGTGAGATCGCTGATCAGGCCAAAAAGACTTTAGAAGCCTACCAGCTGTTAGCAAGAAATCTGGACGCTGTTGGAACGCCAGAGGCACTTCGTGCAGCAGCACAGCTACGTCAAGAAGCATTTAACGCCATGCTTGATAACCGTCAGGGCATTGCCTTGGCAAACGCTGCGCAGAAAGTTCGTGGCATCACCAAAGACACGCCCGAAGCGCGTCAGCAGATTGGTGCGATTGTTCGCGACGCCACGTATGAATCCCTGTCCGACGCACGTAAGCATGAGCGATTCCTGTGGGATCGTGCAACGAAAGAGTTTGATAAGCCTTTGAAGCCCACGGGCAAAGGACCACTGGCCTATAGAACCATCGAACCTAAGAATACGGTTCGAAGCTTCTTGGACGAAGTGATCAAGTTAGACCCTGCAGTGTATAAAAATACGGTGCCAAAGCTCGTCAAGGACGTGATGAAGCAAATGGGTGTGGACGATACTGCGATTGCTACGTATCGTCGTGGTCGCTATAACCCAGAGTTTGCAGAGACGGGCCGTATTCCAGACATCAACATGCCCAAAGTGACCCAGATGGAACTGCCCAACTTGGTCAACTTACGCTCGAATCTTTTGGAGCTTTCGCGCAACGCCGCAATCAAAGGCGATAACAACGAAGCACGGTTTTACGGCAACCTAGCAGAGGGTATGCTGCAAGACTTATCTAAGGTTAAGTCCACTAAGTTAGATGAAGCGCGTGACTTCTCGCGCACACTGAACGACTATTTCACCCGCAGCTTCGCAGGCAAGGTGTTGAGCAAGGAAGCTACCGGTGGCATGGCGTATCCACCAGAAGTGCTGGTGCAGCGCGCTTTCGGTGCCAACAATGATCTGGCCGCGATGCGTATGGCCGACATTGAAGACGCTGTGGGCATGCTCGGTCGTGAATACACAGATGCTGTCAGTAAGTTTGGTGCGCGTAGCGCACAGGCACAAGCCTTGAAGCCCTTGGCTGATCTGTCTGCAGATCGTGTAGTGTCGATTCGTGATGCACAAGAACGTATTCTTCGTCTTGCTGCAGCCGAGACAATCGATCCCAGTACAGGTCGCGTAAGCGCCTCCCGTCTGTCCCGTTTTGTCGAGAAGCGCAGACCCCTGCTAGATAAGCTCCAGATCACCTCTGATTTAACGGATGTCGTTAAGGCAGAGAATGCGCTGAAAGCCACGATGGCGGGCAACAGCTTCATGCAAAAGAGCCTACGTGACCAGACGGCCTTTGCACAGGTGCTGAAGTTTGAATCGCCGTCCATGGCACTCGCAGATGCGCTAAACAGCAAAACGCCCGTGCAAGCCTTCTCACGGATCACGCAACTGGCAAAAGCCGGAGGCCCTGACGCAACTGCTGGCCTGAAGTCCAGTCTTTATGACTACGCCTTTACCAAAGCCGGAGGCGACAGGGGCTTTAGCCCACAGGCGTTTCAAGATGCTTTCTTCAAGCCCATTGCCCGTGGTCAACCCTCGATCTACAACATCATGCGTTCACAGGGCTTGATGACACTGACCGAAGGCAAGAATTTAAAGCGCATCATCGATCCGATGTTAAACGTCGAGAAAGCCGTTGGAGACCGTCGTCTGCTCGAAGGCGTCATCCAAGGTGCGGACGCAGCTACGGAGCTTGCACTGCGCGTGGTCGGTTCACGTATTGGAGTTGAAATCGCAGGACCGAGAAATAACATCATCGCCGCTCAAGCAGGCTCGAAATACATGCGCCAAATCTTCGATAAGTCGCCGATGATCATGGTTCGCGGCATCATCGAGGAGGCTACCAAAGACCCGCAGATGATGGCGTTGCTTTTGCGCAAGGGCGTCACCGAAGGCGACAAACTACGTCTAGCCCAGCAAATGCATGCCTACTTAGGTGCTGCAGGCTTGAACTACGCGCGTTTCACGGAGCCCGCTCCAGAGCCCACGGTCCAAGCGCCAGAGCCGGTTCGTAGCGTCACACCACGCCGTCAACCTGCTACAGCGCCTACACGCGGAGTGCCGGGGTTGAATCTTGGCGGGGGTGGCCCACCGGGGGTTGGCGGAGTAGCACCGACACCGGCTGGCAGCAGCAGTCGCGAAGCATTAAAGCGCCTGTTCCCGTTTGACACCACTATCCAGTAGGAGGCGGTATGGCAACCAAGAAGCCCACGAAGTCCAAGGTCAACCAGTCCGCCAACTACACGAAGCCGACGATGCGCAAGCGCCTGTTTGAGCAGATCAAGGGCTCTGCCACGCAGGGAACCGCTGCAGGGGCTTGGTCCGGGAGAAAGGCACAGCTTTTGGCGAAGAAATATAAAGCCAGCGGCGGGGGTTATAAGTGAAGAAGCCACAGTTAAGCCTGAAAGCATGGGGCAAGCAGAAATGGACCACGAAAAGTGGCAAGCCCTCGTCCGTCACGGGCGAGCGCTACCTGCCCGAGAAGGCTATCAAGGCCCTGAGCCCGGAAGACTATCTCGCGACAACACGGGCAAAGCGGGCAGGCAAGAAAGCTGGCAAGCAGTTCGTCAAGCAGCCAAAACGCATTGCCGTGAAGACCGCTAGGTTTCGGAAGATTTAGCCAAGAACTTCTCCACCCGATCCATCCACTCCTCCTTCTGTCGCTCGAAGTCTCGGCCTGTGGTCGTGAACTCCTGCGTCGTGCCATCTTGTACAGCAATCAGCACAACACCGAAATTGATGTTGGTGCCGTGAAGGACATCGTGTGCCATGGCATAAGCCGACAGTTGGTGAAAGTAGTCCGTGATCCATTCATAGCGCTTCGGCTTCAGGCTTTGTTTGAAGTCCACAATGGCCGGTCGCCCACGGAACACGCCCACCAAGTCAGTCGTCCCCGCGTACTTGCCGGGGTAGTACAAAGGGACCTCTGAACCCCAGACTTCCTCGAGCGAACTGAAGTGCTCGTTGATCAATCGGTGGCCCATTTCATAGCCCCGCATCTGCAGCCAATCCTCTGCTGGAGGTAATGCTGTTCCCTCCAAGAATCTTTCAATGACGAAATGCATGGCCGTA
>Ga0315904_10006861_pt1 | contig 15437 bp, 11 predicted proteins | sample LakEriMetagenome_6_FD_203529 | JGI IMG/M metagenome (GOLD analysis project Ga0315904, IMG submission 203529) | Freshwater fungal communities from buoy surface, Lake Erie, Ohio, United States - Buoy 12 MA120 | ecosystem: Environmental > Aquatic > Freshwater > Lake | place: USA: Lake Erie, Ohio... | reverse complement strand
ATGGTGATTTGGGTAGAACCACTGTGCGTATGGCATGGCCCCACTATCAAACCACACATCAATGAGATCGGGTTCGCGGAACATCTTTTCACCGGCTGACGACACCAATATTATATCATCAACATAAGGTTTGTGCAGGTCTTTAAGTTCAAAATCGGCAGGCATAAATCCGTTTGCTTTCGCCTTGCCTATTTCGGCATTTAACTCGTTAATGCTGCCGATGCATCGTACTTCGCTGTTGTCGGCTGTTCGCCACACAGGTAGGGGAGTTCCCCAGTATCGCGATCGGGATAAATTCCAGTCAACCAGGTTTTCGAGCCAGTTGCCAAATCTACCTGTACCTGTATGTGCTGGTTTCCAGTTTATTTTCTGGTTGTTTTCTATCAGTTTGCTTTTGAATGCTGTTGTCTTAATAAACCAACTTTCGAGCGGGTAGTACAGTATGGGTTTATCGGTTCGCCAGCAGTGTGGGTAGGGGTGTTCGTACTTTTCTTTCTTAAATAGTTTGCCTTCTGTTTGCAATTTCAGTACGATGCGTTCATCAACACTGAGGTAGTTGAGCTTTGACGTGTCTTTGATGACGGAGCTGAGTTTTTCTTTTTGTTCTTCGAGTGCGGCAGCCTTTTCGGCATCCGTAAGATAAGCTTCCTTCACATACTCATCTCCGTAAAGGAAAACACGGTCGTTTACACCGCTTAAAAACTTGCCACGTTTATCAACCAAAGTAAGGCTACCAATGCCGTTCTGTTTAGCTACACGAAAGTCATCGGCTCCAAAACTGGGAGCAATATGAACGATGCCTGTGCCATCTTCGGTAGTTACAAAATCGCCCAACACTACTCTGAATGGCTCAGCTGTTCCATTTTCGGGTACAGATATATCTCCAAATTGAAGCAATTGTACGTAGCGCAGACCTTCCAGTTCAGCGCCTGTTAATTGTGCGATGCAGCGCCAGGGAGTTTTTTTATCACCGGGAGTGTATGCGTTAAAATCCAGTTCGCTGTTTTCAGCTGCAAAATATTTTGAAACCAAGTCGTGGGCCAGTATAACCACACATGGAGTGTGTGTTTGCGGATGGTACGTTTCTACCGCATCGTATGTAATAGAAGCTCCAACGGCAAGTGCCGTGTTTGAAGGAAGTGTCCACGGAGTAGTGGTCCATGCCAGAAAATACACATCGTGTGCATGTAGTGCAGCAGGTTTGTCGCTCGCTTTAAACATTGCCACTGCAGTAAGGTCTTTTACATCCTTGTACGTACCGGGCTGGTTCAGTTCGTGGGAGCTCAGACCCGTGCCTGCGGCCGGTGAGTAAGGCTGAATGGTATAGCCTTTGTAAAGCAAATTTTTATCGAACAGTTGTTTTAAAATCCACCACAGCGATTCGATATACTGATTGTCGTAGGTGATGTAAGGGTCATTCAGATTTACCCAGTATCCCATGCGCTCGGTGAGGTTATTCCACACATCGGTAAATTTCATGACATCATTTCGGCAGGCTTCATTGTATTCGGCAACAGATATTTTTTTTCCGATGTCGTCTTTGGTAATACCCAGTGTTTTTTCTACCTGCAACTCCACAGGTAAGCCATGCGTGTCCCAGCCGGCTTTACGTTTTACTTGATAGCCTTTCAGCGTGTTGTATCTGCAAAACAAATCCTTTACCGCACGGCTCATCACGTGGTGAATACCCGGCATACCGTTGGCGCTTGGCGGTCCTTCGTAAAACACGAAAGGTTTAGCACCATTTCGGTTAGAAATGCTTTTTTCAAAAATGCTTTTCGACTTCCACATGTTCAGAATTTCTTCTTCAAATGCCGGGAAATTGAGTTGCTTGTATTCTTTATACTTCGCCATGTGCCTGATGTGTAATTAGCCTTACAAACAAGTAAAGTACTTGCTTAAAAGGCCTGCGAAAATAGCGGTTGCAGCGAATAAATGAAAGCCTAAATTACAGGGTTATTACTCCTGGTTTTCATCGGTATCCAGCGGCTCGGGTTCCATCTGTACCCAGGCATTTTGCAGCTCCTTTTTGCTGTTGATGGCTTTTTCAAGCGAAACCAGCAATGACGGCAGCAGCAGTAGATTCATGAGCATGCCGAAAAGTAAGGACAGGGAGGTGAGCACACCCAATGCGATAGTTCCACCAAAGTCGGAAGCGGCAAAGATGATAAAGCCAAAGAACAATGCTACGGCTGTATAAATAATACTTGGTCCGGCTTCCCGCATGGATTCTGGTATGGCTGCTGACATATTCCAGTCGTGTTTTTTCAAACTGTTGCGGTACTTAGCCAAGTAGTGAATGGTAAAGTCAACCACAATGCCATACGCTACGGAAAATATAATGATGGTAGAGGGCTTTAGCCTAATGTCAAAATAGCCCATTATTCCCAGTGTCATCAATAGCGGAATAATATTGGGAAGAAGTGCTATGAGTACCATTTTCCAGCTAAAAAACAACAAGGCCATCATCAGCGAAATGATGATGAGGGCCGATATCATGCTGGAGAGTAAATTGGAAACTAAGTAATCGTTTCCTTTCAAAAAAATCAAGCTGGTTCCTGTTATGCGTGAGGCGTATTTTTCTTGAGGAAAAATTTCAGTCAGCTTTTCATTCACCTGGTTGTTCAATCGTTTCATCTCTACCGATCCTACATCGGCCATTTGTATGCTAATTCGCGCTTTGCTGTAGGTAGAGTCAACCATCGACTTCAGTAGGCCACCACCGGCAGTCTGGCTTTTTGGCATAGACGACAGCATATCTTCAATTTCCAGCAATCCCGGAATAATGTAATGACGAACATCGCCATTGTTGTATCCTTGATTGGCAAACTTTATAAAATCAACCAGCGAAACGGATTTTGAAAACTCAGGAAACTTAGCCAGTTCTTTTTGCAGTCGATTTATTTTTTGTAAAGTGACTAAATCCTTCACCCCATTTATGCGTTTCGTATCGATTATAATTTCGTAGGGCAATACACCTTTCAGATGCGTTTCGAAAAACTTTAGATCGGTATATACTTTATCATGAACCGGCAAATCATCAATAACATAGCCCAGTGTTTTTACCTTAAAAGTACCCAGCAAGGAAACCAACGAAATAAGCACAACGGAGGTGTAAATCCACACACGCTTGGTATGTACCCACGTATAGCAAATATCCATCACGCGATTCAGGCGTACACTGTCCAGATGCTTAACATGCTTCTCGGTAGGCGGGGGCAGGTAGCTGTAAACAATGGGAATAAAAACTAGCGATATGGCATAAATGAGCATGATATTGAACCCGGAAATCCAGGCAAACTGGTCAAGTACAACGCTACCCGAAAAACTAAACACGAGAAAGCCCACAGCGGTTGTCACGTTTGTTAAAAAAAGAGGTAGGCCGTTTTTAGAAATAAGTCGAATAATACCCAACATTTTATTGCCGTGCGCCCTAAACTCCTGGTGGTATACATTTAGCAGGTAAATACAATTTTGAATACCAATAATGACAATTAGCGGAGGAATGAGACCGGTAAGCAATGTAATGCGGTATCCCATTAATTCAATACTTCCGAGTGTGCATATAACACCTATAACGACAACAATCAGCGAGTACAGCACAGCCGAGTAAAATCGGAAGAATAGAAATATAAAAACAGCTGTAATGAATATAGCCAGGTAAGTAAATATTTTTATCTCATCGGCCACCTTCGAAGAGTAGACGGTACGCACGTAGGGCAATCCGGAATAATGCATTTCGGTGTGGGTGGTTTCACCAAAAGCATGGCAGTGATCTTCAATTTTTTTTACCAGCGCGATGCGTTCTTTGCTGTCCAGCACTTGTTTTTGCAGGGTAATGGCTATGAGGGCCACACGGCTGCTGTCATTATATATCAGTCCGTTGTAAAACGGCATATTTTTTAGCATAAGCCTTAGGCTGTCGGCATCGGCTTGTGTTTTCAGTGGGGCATCCGTTAATTTGTTCAACTCCAGCATTCCGCTTTCGGAATTCAACCTCAGCCGGTACAATTCGGCTGGCGATACTACACGTTCTACTCCTTGTATCGATTTAAGTGTGGTATTCAGATGCAGGAATTGGTTGAAAAAATCTTTTTCAAACAGCTTGTCTGACTGGAATCCTATAGCGAGTATATTTCCATCTTCACCAAACGTATTTTTAAACGCCATGTAATCTACGTAGTCGGGGTCGGATGTGGGGATAACCTTCGCGAAGTCGTAGGTGAGTTTAACACGTAATGCGAAAAACAAAAAGAAGAATACAAGAATCACCAATGATACAAGTAGCCAGAAGCGGTTGCGTATAGTAAATGATCCGATGGATTGCCACATAGACGATTAGGTATTGTAATCGGGTCAAAAGTAGAAAATTATTCCGGTGCGCTCGTGTTTATTTGTATTTTCGTTGCATTACACTAATTGCACATGCCGCATCGTTTTATGCACCATATGGGCCACGCTTTACGTTTCGTTTGTAGTTTTACTCTTGCTATTTTGCTGAGTGTACCTGTTTCGGCACAGCAAAAACTACCCGGTGTAGAGGGCTGGAGAATCCATGCCAGTTTTGGAGTGAATAACGATATAGTGCTAGCCGAACAAACGGTATGGGTTGGGTCCAATCAAGCCTTGTTTAATTATTCTATTCAGTCGCGTGAAGTTGAAATTGTATCTCGTGTAAATGGATTGAGTGATGTTACCGTGCGTAAACTGGCTTATGATCCGCAATCGAAATGCATGATTATTGCCTACGAAGGAGCCAATCTGGATGTGATTCAAAACGGAATTATCACCAACATACCGGATATTGCCAAGCGCATTATTTTGGGTGAAAAGCAAATACATGCCATAACCATTTACAAGGGCAAGGCTTATTTATCCTGCTCGTTTGGTGTAGCTGTTATTGATTTGCAGCTTAGGAAAATTACCGATACCTACCAGGAAATAGGTCCCGGTGGCACTATACTGGATGTACGTGATGTGGAGTTTTATAATAACTCGATATATGTAAGCACACCCGGAGGAATATATAGGGCAGAAGAGGCAGGTACAAATCTTAGTGATTTTAATTCGTGGTCGCTGGCTCAGCCGGGTTATGTTGATTACATGGCTGTGTACGGCAATAAACTGGTAGCTGTGGTTGATTCAGTGGTCAAAACATTTGATGGCAATTGGGTAACACTAGCAGGCATTAGTAACAGCCAGACTTATTTTGTTGGTATATCTGCAGGCAAACTGTTGGTGTCGAAAAAGGATGCATTGTACACCATTTCAATGGACTGGAGTATACTGCCAAATTATATTCTTAAAGGAGTAGTAGCATCGGTTATTGCTCCTGACGGATTGTATTACAGCCTTATTGATCAGCAGGGCTTGCTGATTCACAACAGCACGGCTTCGCAGCTCGACTACTTTGCACCGGCTGGTCCACAGGGTTCGTTTGCCATGCGCATGGCTTACACCGATGGCGCTATGTGGTTTGCAGGTGATGCCGTTAATGGTCTTGGAGTATCTGGTGGCTGGGGGCCAAAATACACAGGGAATAAGAATTATTTGATGCGCAACAATACGTGGAAAAATTTTAGAGGAACAAGCCCGCTGATTGATGCTGCACCCGACCTGATTGATGTGAGTATAAATCCTTTAACGGGCAATGCTTTTTTTGCCTCGTTTGGTACGGGTATTATAGAAATGAATGAAACGGGTGTAGTAGCTAAATACGATACCAGCAACAGCAGCCTGCAAAGCTTTAATTCAGGTTCTTCTTTTCGTCCGCTGTTTGTTAGTGGAGTTGACTTTGATAAGGATGGAAATTTATGGGTAGCCAATTTCGGTGCGGTAAATCCCATTTCGGTTCGCACATCTTCAGGTGCATGGAAATCGTTTTCTGTACCCAGCAATGTGAATACCGCATTTGGTTTTATAACCTGCGATGATTTTGGCAATAAATGGATTACCAATACCCGCGGTACCGGACTGATTGTATTCAATGAAAACAATCTGTCAGACCCGAACGATGATCAGTTGAAAGTATTGAATAAAGACAAGCAAAACGGTTTTTTGCCCAGTACACTGGTATTTTGTGTGACGAAAGATAAAAAAGGCGAGCTGTGGATTGGTACAGATAAAGGGCTTGCTATCATTAGTAATCCCGGAAATGTATTTAAACCCAATGCTGATTTTGATGCCCGGCAACTGGTGATACAAGCAGGATTGATTTTCAGTAATTTTCTGGACGATGAGCAGGTGTATTGCATACGAACGGATGAAGCTAACCGTAAATGGATAGGTACATCCAATGGTGTATGGCTTGTATCGCCTGATGGGTACACGGTACTGCGAAATTTTACTACAGCCAATAGTCCATTGCCCGGGAAATCAGTATTCGAAATAGGAATTAATAATCAAACAGGCGAAGTGTTTTTTGCCACAGATAAAGGACTGGCCTCGTACATGGGTACTGCTACTGAAGGTGGCGATGTGTTTTCAAATGTGAATGTATATCCCAATCCGGTAAGACCTGAATACACCGGGCAAATAGCCATTACCGGGCTAGTATCCGATGCGTTTGTGAAAATTACTGACGTAGCAGGTAACCTTGTATTTGAAACCCGCTCCAATGGAGGTATGGCTACATGGAACGGTTTAACCTATTCAGGTTCGCGTGCAGCAACCGGTGTTTACCTCATATTTGCGGCCAACGAAGATGGCACACAAACACATGTGGCCAAATTGTTGTTCATTCGATGAGTTGTAAATGGCCATAAAAAAAATACGTGCAATTGTTATTCGTACCACACCCTACTCGGAAAACAGTGTGATACTTACCTGCTTTACCGATACGCTGGGCGTGCAAACTTATATGATTAATGGGGTACGTTCGGGTAAAGGCAGCGTTAGACCTTCGCACTTATTACCTCTCAATCTGATTGAACTGGATGCATACCATCAGTCGAATAAAAATATGCAGCGGATAAAAGAATTGAAGTGCCAGCCTATACTTACTGATGTGCATTTTAACCGACTCAAAAGTTCGATAGCGTTGTTTGTAGCCGAAGTGCTTGGCCGGTTGCTCAAAGAAGAGAATCATACCGATAAGGCAACCTTCGAATTTATATACAACAGCATTCAGATACTGGATATGACACAAGATGGTGTAGTGAATTTCCCCATAGTATTTCTATCACATTTTTCAAGGTATTTAGGTTTTTTTCCTAAACTCAATGCCGATGAAATCAATAATGCATTTCATTTGCAGGAGGGGGAGTTTATGCCTTATCACCCATCAGAAATTTATATGATGGACACCATTACTAGTGCTAAATTTTTCGAGTTGCTGAGTATACCCCACAATCAATTTGCAAGTTTGAAAACAGACTACATTACCCGTAAAAAATTACTGGATTACTTACTCGATTACTACCGCCTGCACGTTCAGGTAAGTTTTGACATTCATTCTCACCACGTGCTTAATGAAGTGCTATCGTAAGCTAATCAGTTATTGCTTTGCACCCAACTTGCTATGGCGTTTGCTATAGGCAAAATACACAACCAGCCCAAACAACATCCAAATAAGTGCGCTGAGCAAGGTGGCTTTAGGCAAGCCAACTATCATAGCCGAGCATACCAGAATTCCCAAAATGGGAACCAATGGTACCAGTGGAGTTTTGAATGGACGAACCAATTCCGGATCGGTTACACGCAAAATCCATATTCCGGCACTTACCAATACAAATGCCAGTAATGTTCCTATGCTGGTGAGGTCGCCAGCTACGCTGCCCGGAACAAATGCTGCAAATGCACCAACAAGTACAAACAGAATCATGTTTGATTTATACGGGGTGTGGTATTTGCTGTGAAGTTCGCTGAAAGCTTTTGGCAATAATCCATCGTGCGACATGGAATAGAACACGCGCGATTGGCCCATAAGCATAACCAGAATAACCGAAGAAAATCCTGCAAGAATGGCAATGGTTACAGATGTAGCTAGCCAGTCGTAGCCATGCATATAAGTAGAAATAGCATACGCTACAGAGGCTTCTTTTCCTTCTTTTACAAAATCGGTAAATGGAGCTACCCCGGTAAGAACATGCGAAAACAGAATATACAATATGGTGCAAATAACCAGCGATCCCAATATCCCAATAGGCATATCTTTTTTGGGATTTTTTGCTTCTTGTGCTGCTGTTGAAACCGCATCAAAACCAATAAATGCAAAGAATACAATGCCTGCACCGGTAAGCACTCCACCCCATCCGTGACGCCAGAAGTCTGAATAGTCATACCATTTTCCATTCGCCATTGCAGCGGGCGGGTGATCGGCAGGAATAAAGTAAGGCAAGTGATTAGCCGGATCAATATAATTCCAGCCGATTACAATAAATATGAGAACAATGGAAACCTTAATGAATACAATAATAGAATTGACAAAAGCCGATTGCTGAGTACCCCGAATAAGCAAAGCCGAAATGACGAACAGAATAAAAAGTGCAGGCAGGTTCATGATACCATGCACCAGCTCACCTGTTTTTATATCAATGGAAGATTCGAACGGAGAATGGCACCATTGATAAGGGACGACATTATCCAGCAGTTTATTTAAGTATTCGCTCCACGCAATGGAAACGGTAGCCGCACCCAGCGCATATTCAAGCACCAGAGCCCAGCCAATTATCCATGCTACCAGTTCGCCCATAGTTGCATACGCATATGTATATGCGCTGCCTGCAACAGGTATCATAGCTGCAAATTCTGCGTAGCATAGCCCGGCAAATGCGCATCCAACAGCTGCAACTAAAAACGATATAGTTACAGCAGAACCTGCATGCTCACCTGCAGCAGCAGCTGTGCGTACAAATAAACCTGCACCTATAATAGCGCCAATTCCTAAACCTATAAGGCTGCCGGCTGTAAGCGTACGTTTTAGCTTGTGACCTTCGGCATCTTTGAGCAAAAGGTTAATGTCTTTTTTTGAAAATATACTCATGTTGGGTAAACATTTACGGAGTTGCTAATATAGACATTTCTGTAATTGTGCAAATACGAATGCAAATAGATTGGCTATAAACACAGATTCGCATAATTTCATTAATTTAGGTGCCGTATATGAAACCTCCAGCTATTGACACCGAATTAGAGAATAAAGAAATAGTAAAAGCTTACCGAAGTTTACTGAAATCGAGTAAACGTCAGCTTGAACCGGGCGATAAAAAATTAATACGTAAAGCATTTGGGATGGCACTTGAGGCGCACCGCAACATGCGCAGAAAATCAGGTGAACCCTATATACTGCATCCACTGGCAGTGGCACAGATATGTGCCGAAGAAATAGGATTAGGTACAACGGCCATCGTGTGCGCCTTGTTGCATGATACGGTTGAAGATACAGATATTACACTGGATGTAGTTAAGCTTAATTTCGGTGAATCTGTATCCGGAATTATTGATGGACTTACTAAAATTTCGGGAGTTTTTGACCAGCAGAATAAATCCATGCAGGCTGAAAATTTTCGTAAAATGCTGCTTACTCTCAGCGATGATGTAAGGGTAATTCTGATTAAGCTGGCCGATCGTCTGCACAACATGCGCACGCTCGAACATATGTCGCCTAATTCGCAACTTAAAATTGCCTCGGAAACACAATATGTATATGCACCGCTGGCACACAGGCTAGGGTTGTACGCCATTAAAACAGAACTGGAAGATTTGGCTACCAAATACCTAGAGCCCGATCAGTACAACTATGTAAAGGGTCGTTTACAGGAAACAAAAAGTCAGCGTAACAGGTATATCAAACAATTTTCGATTCCTATAGCCGAAGAGTTGGATAAACAAGGATTTAAGTACGAAATAAAAGGCAGACCCAAGTCTATACATTCCATCCTAACCAAAATGCGTAAGCAAAATGTAACATTCGATGAAGTGTACGATTTGTTTGCGATTCGTATCATCATTGATTCGGACTACGAGGATGAAAAATCGGATTGCTGGAATGTGTACTCCGTAGTGACCGACTTTTATAAACCGAATCCCGATCGATTGCGCGACTGGATTTCTACGCCCAAATCGAACGGTTATGAATCGTTGCACACGACAGTGATGGGTCCTAAGGGCCAGTGGGTAGAAGTACAAATACGCACACGCAGAATGGATGAAATTGCTGAGAAGGGATATGCTGCACACTGGAAATACAAATCGAAAGATGCCGTACCTACACCCGATCAGGCGCTGGAAGAATGGATTTCTAAAGTGCGTGAGATATTGGAAAACCCTGAATCGGATGCACTCGATTTTCTGGATGATTTTAAACTCAATCTGTTTGCCGAAGAAATATTTGTATTTACTCCCAAAGGCGATTTGCGCAAGTTGCCAGCTAATTCAACCATTATTGACTTCGCATTCGATATTCACTCCGTGCTAGGCGGTCAATGCATTGGGGGTAAAGTCAACAACAAACTGGTTCCCATAAATCATAAGCTAACCAATGGTGATCAGGTAGAAGTACTGACATCAAACAAGCAGACACCTAGAGAAGAGTGGCTTAATTTTGTTGTGACTGCAAAAGCCAAATCGAAAATACGGGACTATTTCAAGCAGCAGAAACTACGTGCTTCGCAATTGGGTAAAGAAGCTCTCGAAAGAAAATTTGCAGCCGAGAAGATTCCCTTTACATCCGATAACCTGAATGAGTTAATCTCCTATTACCATTTGCCAAGTGTTGCGGAGTTGTATTACCAACTAGCTACTCAACGCCTAGATAAAACCAAGATTAACATACGGGAAGTACTGGATGAGGTTAAAAAACAACGAAAAGAAAACATAGCTGAGGCTAAAGCTAAAAGTGCGGCTGCTAAAAATAAGGAAGTTCTCAAAAAAGCACCTGATGCAGTGTTATTGAGCGATGAAGTTGATTTGCCGTATTCATTTGCCAAATGCTGCAATCCTATTCCGGGTGATGAAATATTTGGTTTTATTACCGTAGGCGAAGGAGTAAAAATACACCGCACCAATTGTTCCAATGCCATAGGCTTAATGTCGAACTACGGCTACAGAATTTTAAAGGCTAAGTGGGCAAACGATTCGGCTAACAAGTTGTCGTTTATTACAGGTATTCGTATCTCGGGTATCGATAGTGTGGGTATTGTAAGCAGTATAACCGATATCATATCAAAACAACTGCAAATCAACATGAACTCGATTCACATTACCTCTAAAGAAGGAACCTTTGAAGGTTATATTGAAATTGAGGTACACGATACCAAGCATCTGGAAGAGCTGATGAACAAAATCAAATCCTCGAGCCCGCTGGTAACCGTGCAGCGAGAAGATTTGACTAGGCCTAATCATCAGGGTGTCCCCAAGCTGTAATTGGCACATTCGTATCATACACTATATTTGTGCACTATACCAATAGCATAGCATGCAGCCATTAGCCGATCGTATATACCAAATTAACGAGCCACAAACCATAGCTATGGCTAAATTATCGCGTGAGCTTGCTGCACAAGGCCACGATGTGATAAATTTGAGTTTGGGAGAACCCGATTTTCCTACACCGCAACATATTAAAGATGCGGCTAAGGCGGCTATTGATGCGAATTTCAGCTATTACACTCCGGTTGCGGGCATACCTGAGTTGCGTGAAGCTATTTCGGCAAAGTTTAAGCGCGAGAACAATCTTGACTTTGCACCTGCACAAACCCTTGTATCTACCGGTGCCAAGCAATCCATTATGAATGTGATTCTGGCACTGATAAATCCGGGTGATGAAGTGATTATTCCAACACCTTACTGGGTAAGCTACAGCGAAATGGTGAAGCTGGTTGGAGGTGTTCCGGTTTTTGTACATGCCGATATAAAGCAGCAGTATAAAATTACACCCGACCAACTGACTAACTCGATTACCTCAAAGTCAAAGGCATTTATTTTTTCATCACCGTGTAATCCTACGGGTTCGGTGTATACAAAATATGAATTACAACAATTAGCAGGCGTTTTTGAGAAACATCCGGGTATCACTATCATTTCCGATGAAATATACGAGCATATTCGTTTTACCGGTTCGCATGAAAGTATAGCACAATTTGATTCGCTGAAAGACCGAGTTGTTGTTGTAAACGGAATGAGCAAAGGCTTTGCCATGACCGGATGGAGAATAGGGTATATTGGTGCGCCACTCGCTATCGTGCAGGCCTGCGAAAAAATTCAGGGACAATTTACCTCGGGAACTAACTCCATTGCACAGAAAGCAGCAGTAGCGGCACTTAATGGAACCATGCAACCTACCGAAGAAATGTGTGCCGCATATAAGCGCAGAGGTACGCTGGTTAAACAAGCACTCGATACTATTGAAGGAGTCGTATGTAATGAACCCGAAGGAGCCTTTTATGTTTTTCCGGATATCAGTCGTTTTCTGGGAGTCACTTACGGTTCGTATACACTTACAACGGCTACCGATTTGTGTTTGTACCTGTTGCATGAGGCGCACGTTTCATTGGTTACCGGTGAAGCGTTTGGTGCACCTTCGTGCGTTCGCATTTCGTATGCCACCAGCGATGCCAAACTGCAGGATGCCATGCAAAGAATACATACATCATTGAATAAATTAAAATAAACAGTACAGTATGAGTTTAATAGATAAGTTTACCGGATTACGTGTATTGGTAGTAGGGGATATAATGATTGATTCTTACTATTTCGGTAAAGTAGACCGAATTTCGCCCGAAGCGCCTGTGCCTGTTGTGGCCGTTAGCAAAAAAGAAAACAGGCTGGGAGGAGCAGCCAATGTAGCGCTGAATCTGGTAGCCCTTGGTGCCTTGCCCACGGTATGCTCGGTTATAGGTAAAGACAAAGACGGGGATGATTTGATAGATTTACTCAAGGAAAATAAAGTTGGAATAAACGGAGTGGTGAGATCGGCCACCCGAATAACAACCGTGAAAACACGTGTGATAGCACAGAATCATCAAATGCTGCGCATTGACAGTGAGCAGACGCAGCCTGTAACAGCTACAGAGTCATATGAGTTGGTTGACCGCTTTACCAAACTGCTTCAGGATTGTGATGTGGTTTTATTTGAAGATTACGACAAGGGTGTATTAACCGATGAAAACATTAAGCAAATTACTCAAATGGCACACCACCGAGGAATAGCTGTGGTAGTCGACCCTAAAAAACGGAATTTTAGTTCATATACCGGAGTTGATTTATTCAAGCCTAATTTAAAAGAATTAAAAGAAGGTGCTGGTATTGACGTAAACGAAGATGACCGTGAAGCATTTGAGCAATCACTGCAAAAGCTTATGCAAAAAATGCAGTTGAAAAATTTAATGGTAACCATGAGTGAGAAAGGAGTACTAATTACCAATGGCAAAGATTTCCATTATGTGTCTGCACATTTTCGTAAAATAGCTGACGTAAGTGGTGCGGGCGATACCGTGATAAGTGTTGCGGCATTGTGCATGGCCTTAGGCACACCATTGAAACAATTGGCAGAACTATCTAATCTTGCCGGTGGCTTAGTGTGCGAAGAAGTAGGGGTGGTTCCTGTACAAAAGAGCCTGATGATTGCGGAAGCCGAACGATTAGCCATTATCTGATTCAGTCATCGTTTCTGAATCAGTACCCGTATTGGTTTCTTTTTTATTTTTTCGTTCACGTATCCACTTTTTTACAGCTGTCACCGCCAGTGTAACCAATGCTGATTTTACCGTTTCACTTACTGCTTTGTCACCTTTAAGTGCACGAATATTTACTCCTGTTGCTTCACTTATCATAGGAATTACAGCTGTTTCTAGCGTTTGAGTTATAACACCCAATGTAGTATCGCCCGAAAACGGATTGACGTAATGCCAGATTATTTTTTTATGGTTATGTTTAAAATAACTTGCACTCACTGCCAGTTCCTTTTCTGTTTCGTGCAACTGATGCACCACCCGCTTGCGCTCACGAACCAGGTCGGCCATGGTTTGAATTTTATGCTTAGTCATGATCGCGATGAATTAATGAAACAACGGTATCGGCTATTTTACGTTCGACCACACTTTTGCGCAAAATGAGCACCACAATAAAAAGTATCGCATAACATGCACCTACTATACCAAAACCGTAGGTATAGTTATGCAGCTGCTCACTAAGGTAAAATCCACTAACCAAACTGATAAATAGAATGACCATAAACAGGAAAAACAAAATGAGCATTCCCGAGAATAGATATGATACCGTTCGTGCAGTAGCCATTTGTACATCAATGCGTATAAGTTCAATTTTCAGATTAATGTAGTTTTGAATTTGCTGCCTGGCATCATCCGTAAATTCTTCGTATTTATTCTGCCTTGTCATGTGTATGCTTTATTTCAGTTTATCGTTTTGTTTATGCCTGTCGGCATCGCGTTCGTTTTTTTTAGCTAAATTTTTTACCAGTGCATCTTCCAGGTTAATACCTGTTTGATTGGCAATACAAATCACCACAAACAATACATCAGCCAGCTCATCGGCCAGTTCTTTTTGTTTATCGCTGTCCTTAAAGGATTGCTCGCCATAGGTTCGTGCCATTATTCGGGCAACTTCGCCAACTTCTTCCATAAGCATGGCGGTGTTAGTTAATTCATTGAAGTATCGGACACCTACGGTACGTATCCATTCATCTACCTGTTTTTGTGCATCGGTTAAGGTCATACCACATGGGTTTACGATGCAAATATATACTCCCCTTTCAACTTAGGTACGTTGGTGCATATATTTTGCTGAAGGCAAAAGGTCACGTCATCGGTTTGCATCTCCAGCAATTTAAATCTGCGGGCATGAGACGATTGTCGAACGAGTTCATCTAATCGGTGCCGATTTTGTTCATACAACAATGCTGAAGACAACGCTGCATCGCACTCCGTAGTAAACTGTTGCCGAAGCATGGATGTAAGTGCACCTGCAAACAAGGTGTCTTCAAGATTAACTTTATCTTTCCAGCCTGCACATAGCAATACCACATCGTGTTGCATACTGCTCAGTTGGTTGAATACAGCGGTTAAATTGAGAAATGAGCCAATGAGAATATGTGCAGCCCCCCGCGACCGGGCCATTTTAATAGCTTTGGTGCCATTGGTAGTTGTAAACGCAATGTTTCTGCCAGCCAGTATCGGATTCGTGAATTCAAATGGAGAATTTCCCAAGTCAAATCCTTCCACTTTTTGAGCATCTCGCTCACCTGCACACAAAAAATCAAACTCACGGTAGAGCAGGCATTCATCTAATCCCGCCACAGGGAGAATTTTATTTACTCCGGTTTTAAAGGCCACACACATAGAGGAGGTGGCTCGCAAAATATCAATTATGACAACTGTTTTTTGGTGCACTTCGTGTGCCTGCAGCAAAGCCGGTGACAATACAACTTCAATGCTATTTGCCATAGATCAATCGTATGCCTTCCTTATTATTTACTTCGG
>Ga0315904_10006858_pt1 | contig 15439 bp, 14 predicted proteins | sample LakEriMetagenome_6_FD_203529 | JGI IMG/M metagenome (GOLD analysis project Ga0315904, IMG submission 203529) | Freshwater fungal communities from buoy surface, Lake Erie, Ohio, United States - Buoy 12 MA120 | ecosystem: Environmental > Aquatic > Freshwater > Lake | place: USA: Lake Erie, Ohio... | reverse complement strand
CCCCGACAGAGCAGCCAAGCCCGCGGCACTTCGGCAGATCCCCGGATGGGCGAGCGCCGTCGTCCGCATCGCGGCGACGGCCGGCCTGCTGGCGTGGGCGCTTCGCGACGTGGAGTGGTCGCGGATGCTCTCCCTGCTCCGCCACGCCGACTGGCGGTGGATGGCCGCGTCGCTCGCGCTGAGCCTCGTCATTCAGGTGGTCGCGGGGCTGCGCTGGGCAGCGCTCGCCAGGCCGCTCGGCTTCGACGCACCGCCCGGGTATTTCGTGTGGCGGTTCTTCGAAGGGGCGTTCTTCAGTCTCTGCCTGCCGTCGAGCATCGGGGGCGACGTGGTCAAGGCCTACCGCGTCGGCGACACGACGTCGCGGCGGCTCCTCGCCGGCTGCTCGGTGATCGCCGACCGGCTCACGGGCGTGTCGGCGCTGGGGGTCCTCGCCGGTGCGGCGCTCGCGGCGGCGAAGTGGCGGCTGTCGCTGCCGGCCACGCTGGCCGTGGCGGCGGGACTCCTGCTGGCCGTGCTCCTCGGCTTCCGGATCGTGGTCGGGTCGCTCGACCGCATCATGAACCTGCTCCCCGCGTCGCATCCCGTCCGGACGTTCATCGGCCAACTGCTGCCCTACCAGCAGCGGCCGAGCCTGATCGCGCGGGCGGTGGGGTGGAGCTTCGTCGTGCAGGTCGGGGGCACCCTGGCCGTGGCGCTCCTGGCCCGGACGCTGCGGGTCGATCCCGGCCTCGGCGCCTGGTTCGCGGTGGCGCCGCTCGTGGCGCTCATCGAGACGGTGCCCATCAGCATCGGTGGCTTCGGCGTGCGTGAAAACGCCATGGAATACCTGCTCGGCGGCCACGGCGTACCGGGCGAGCAGGCCATCGCGGTCGCCCTGCTGTGCGGCCTGACCCGCATCCTCACGGGGCTCGTCGGCGGCCTGCTCTTCCTCTGCGACCGCAAGCCCGCCGTCACACCCGACGCGGCGGTCACCGTCGGCTGACGGCCGCCCGCCGCCGGCCGTCGACGATGAGGATCCCGGCCACGGTCTTGGCGTCGTCGATGGTGCCGTCGAGGCACATCGCGACCGCGTCTTCCCAGCGGACGACCCGTGGGCGGATCCGTTCCCCCGGCTCCAGCGCCTGCGGACCGGGCGCGAGGTCGGTGGCCACGAACAGGTGCATCCGTTCACGGAGGATGCCCGGCGACATCCAGAATTCACCCGCCGGCTCGATGCGGCCGGCGCGGTAGCCCGTCTCCTCGGCGAGCTCCCGGAGTGCGGCGGCGGCGGTCGATTCAGGGCGGTCGAGCGTGCCGGCGGGAAGTTCGAGCAGCGTTCGCCCCACGGCCACGCGGACCACCTCCACGAGGCACACCTCCGCCGCGCCCACCATCGGCACCACCACCACGCTGCCTGGATGCTCGACGACTTCGCGCCGCCGTACGGAGCCGTCGTGACACGGCTCCGCGCGGCCGACGACCCGAAACCGCTTGCCGGTGAAGAGCACGTCGTCGTCCGCCATCAGCCCTCCTTCCGCGGCAGGTCGCCCGGAGGCGTCACCACCCGCGCCGGCGTGCCGGCGACCTCGAGCGCGGCGCCGCCGAGCCCCCGCACGTGCACGAGCGCGAGCCCGAGGCCGCCGCCAAGCCGTGGCGATCGGCAGCCCGAGCTGACCCTGCCGACGGTCTCGCCCGCCGCCGTCACGATCGCGCCGGGAGCCGGTGGGGTGGCGGTCGCGAGGACGACGAGCCGGCGGTTGACGTGTCCGAGCGCGTCGAGTCGAGCCACCGTCTCCTGGCCGAGGTAGCAGCCCTTCGTGAACGAGATCGCCCGGGCATCACGGCCGAGCTCCTGCGGCAGGGTCTTGGCGTCGATGTCGGCCGGGTCCGGACTGCCCGCCTCGATCCGGGAAGCATCGACGACACGTTCGTCGATGCGGGGCAGTCCCCGGGCATCGAGCCAGGCTTCGAGCCGCGCGAGGTCGGCGGCGGGCACCTGCACGAGCAGCCCGCCGGGCCCGAACCAGTCGAACGCCACGATCCGGGCGTCGACGTCGCCCGCCCGCCCGCGCGCGTGGGCGAGAGCGGCGTCCACCGGCGCGGAGGAGGCATGGATCGTCAACCAGTGCCGCGCCTCCGGGCCGGCCAACAGGACGGCGCCGAGTTCCGCGGAGGCATCGGCCAGCTCGACCTGCTCGCGGATGAGGTAGTGATCGAGGTGCGACCGCAGCAGGGTCGCGACCCCGGGCGCGGCGTCGAGCCACAGCCCGTCCTCGATTCGCAGGATGTTCACGAGCGCGAGGACAACCCCGCGGGCGTCGGTGAAGAAACCCTCGGTGCCTTCTCCGGGGGCGAGGCGGGCGACGGCGGCCGTCGTGAAGTTGTCGAGAAAGCGGACGGCGTCCGGCCCCCGCACGAAGAGCGCGGAGCGGCCCGGCAGGCGGGCCCAGGCGGCGGGCGGGTGCGGGGCTGGGGGTGTGACGTCGGGCATCGGCCGGGCCGGGTGATGCGGTGCGAAAACCAGGCTACCACGGCGGCACGTCGGGCTCGGCGGACTCCGGTCGAAAAAATCCCGCGACCGAGCGAACGCTCCGGCGTCGGGCCGCGTATCTCCCTGCACCGCGACGCCGACAGCGGCCGGCCCGATCGACGTGATCGGTCGAACACCGACGGCGGAGCGGAATCTCACGCGATGCTTCGTTCGCGAGGCTCGGCGTTCCCGGTCTGCCGTCGCGCCCCACGTGCGCGCCGACGGACCGATGGGCGCCGCACCCGCGACGCGGCGAGGAGGTGCGAGCAATGGCCACCGTCGACTGTGAACGCGTCCGGGACGACGACTTCGATGATGAGTACCCGAGCCGGCCACGGATCGCCGACGCGGCCTTCTCAGACGCCGCGCGGGCGGCCGCCGAGTCGGGCGTCGGCCCGCAGCCAGTCGGCCGCGGCCGTCGTCTCCATCGGATCGCCGAGGTCCGCCGCCAGCAGGGCGTCACGCTCCGCAACGTGGCCCGGCGACTCGGGATGTCGCTGCCCGTGGTGCGCCGACAGGAGGAGGCCGACTGCGACCTGCGCCTCAGCGACCTGCTCCGCTGGCAGCAGGTGCTCGACGTGCCGGTCGCGGAACTGCTCGTGGAAGCCGACGACCAGCTCTCCGGGCCGGTTCTCGAGCGGTCGCGGATGGTGAAACTCATGAAGACCGCGGCCGCCCTGCGGGAGCGGACGGCGGGCACGACCGCGGACCGGCTCGTCGACATGCTCGTCGGGCAGATTCTCGAGATCATGCCCGAATTGTCCGACGTGACCCCGTGGCACACCGTGGGCCAGCGGCGCACGCTCGACGACCTCGGCCGCACGGCGCGGGCCACGGTGCCCGACGACGTCTTTCGCCGGCTCCCGTAGCCGCCCCTCGGAACCAGACCGGCGGCCTCGGCCGGTGCGGCTTGTTGCGGGTGGCGGCGGCGTTTACGATCCCCGCTGTCGCGCCGCGACCGCACGGCCGCGGGTCGCGGATGGTTCCGGCGTGGAGGTGAAGGTGTTTTCGTTCGTCGGCGTCCTCGGCATCACGCTCGCGCTGTTTCTCGTGGTGGCGATCACGGCGCGGCTCATCCTGGGCCGCTGACGCGCGGCGAACGGGGCGTCGCGACCGCGCCGCGGACCAGCAGCCCGATGACCGCGGCGAGCAGGCCGACGAAGATCACCCAGGCGGCGACCGCCACCAGCGGATAGTCGCGGAGCCACACGAGCTCCGGCGGCTCGGCACTGCGGGGCACCTTGCGGCGAACGGGGCCGCGGTCGCCGGCCTGGTCCCGCATGTCGTCCCGGAACCGGTCCCATTCCTGCTGGGCGGCGGGGACGGAGATCTCCGCGAGCCGCGACTCCCGCCAGCGTAGGAACGCCACCGGCGGCACGGCCACCAGCATCAGCCAGACGGCCGCGAAGACCGCGAGTCCGGCACGGGCGAATCGTCGGGGAGTTGTGGCGGACGGCGTCATGGGTCGGTCGGGGGCCGGATCCTGCGGAGCCGGGGAGGACTGGAGAGCCGTTGGTCTCTGCGGCTTTCAGGGGCCTTTCAGTCTGGCACGGCACCCGCCCGCCCGCTACCGTGCCGCCCTGCGGCCGCCCCCGTCGGGCCGCCGTCTTCCGCCCCGGAGTGCCGCCCCGTGCCGAGCGACCGTCCGTCTCCCGCCCGTCTGGCGTTGTGCGTCGCTGTCCTGGCCGTCGCCGCGCCGCGGCCTGCCGCCGCGCAGAGCGGTTGGCTCCCGACCTCCTGGCTGCCGGGACGCACCGCCGACGCCACGGCGATGTTTCCGTTGGCCGAGAAGGACGGCCCGTGGCTCGTCCTCGCCACCACGTTTCGCGGCGACACGGCGCGGGACGACGCCCGCCGCCTCGTCCACGAGCTCCGCGACCGGCACGGCCTGCCGGCCTACACCCACGAGAAGGCCTTCGACTACACCGGCCGCCAGCAGGGCGCGGGGCTCAACCCCGACGGCACGCCCAAGACCATGCGCTACGCCAACGCGAAGCAGGTGGTCGAGGTCGCCGTGCTCGTGGGCGACTTCGCCAACTGCGAGGATCCACGCGGCCAGAAGACGCTCCAGAAGATCAAGAAACTCGAGCCGCAGGCGCTCGGCGGCGCGGCCGCCAAAGGCGGACTCGTGACGGAATTCATGCAGGCCAATCGCGACCACCTCGGCGGCGGGGCGGCGGCACGGCCGCCGCTGTACGCCGCGATGCTGATCCCCAACCCGCTCCTGCCGGCCGACTACTTCACGCGGCAGGAGGTCGATTCCTTCGTGCAGGAGATCAACGCGGAGGTCGAGTACAGCCTCCTCGACTGTCCCGCCCGCTACACCGTGCGGGTCGCCACGTTCAGCGGCGCGGGCACCTTCGACGCGGCGGACGCCGGGCGCGCGTCCGCCTCATCGACCGGCCGGCTCGTCGATCCCGCGCGGCTGGTCGCCTCGTTGCGCGGCATCGGCTGGCGTGACCCCCAGATCCGCGGCGTGGCCGGGGAGGGACTGCTCGTCGAGGCCGCCGAGAAGGCGCATCGCCTCACGGTGGCCCTGCGTCGCGCCGGCTGGCAGGCCTGGGAGTTCCACGACCGCGACTCGAGCATCGTCTGCGTGGGCTGCGTCGACGCGCTCACGGTCCCGCACGGTGCCGGCCAGGCGGCGGTGCACCCCGAGATCACGCGGATCGTGACGGCGCTGGGCCCCGATCCCGCGGCCCTGGCGGCGGGGTCGGTCGTGCCGCGGTCGTTCGACGGGATCCTGCTCGACGTGCAGCCGAAGCCCATCGACGTGCCGCGCGCGCCGACGCGGCGGCGGTGAGCTGTCGACGGACTCGTCAGTCGGGATGGTCCGGAGCCCGGGCAGACGCGAGGCTCCGTCGCTGACGATCGTTCGCCGTGACCGTAGGAGCAGGGGTGGCGTCGTGGCCGGGCGAACGCTCGAAGGCTCCTCCGCCTCACGCCTGCCCGGGCTCCTCGTCGGGTGACTGGGCCGCCGTGGAGTTGATTCTGCCGCCGCTTTCGATTGGTTAAAAAAGGGTATGAATTTCACCCCTGCCGCAGTGGCCGTCCCCGTGCTCGTGCTCGGCACGACGAATGCCGGGAAGGTGCGCGAACTCGTCGAACTGCTCGCGCCTCATGGGATCGCCTGCCGGTCGCTGCGGGAGGTGGCCGGCGCGGTCGATGTGGAGGAGACCGGAGACACCTTCGCCGAGAACGCCGCGCTCAAGGCCACGCAGCAGGCGCAGGCGCTCGGGGCCTGGGTGCTCGCGGAGGACAGCGGGCTCGTGGTGCCGGCGCTCGGCGGCGCTCCCGGCGTGCGCTCGGCCCGGTTCTCGGGTCCGGTCCCGGCAGACGCGACGGCCACCGTGGACGAACGCAACAACGACCTGCTGCTCCTGCGGATGGCCGGGCTCTCCGGCCGCGACCGGGCGGCCCACTATGCCTGCCACGCGGCCCTGGCCGACCCGGCCGGCCGCGTCGTGGCGACGGCGACGGGGGCCTGCCACGGCACGATCGCCGCGGCCCGCCGGGGCGGCGGCGGATTCGGCTACGACCCGCTGTTCGTCGTGGCCGAGTATGGGCGGACCTTCGGCGAGATCGCCCCGGCCGTGAAGGCGGTCATCAGCCACCGCGCCCGCGCGCTGCGGGCGATCCTGCCGGCGATCGTCCGAGGGATCGATGGCGCCGGGACGCGGACGGCCTCGATGGCACCCTGACGTTGGGTGGCGTAGTCTGTCAACGTGACGCGGGCTGGCGTCGCGACAGGGAGGCGACGCATGATCCGTGTGGTCGCAGGGATGGGTGTGGCGGTTGGTTGGTGGGCTGCGGTCGCGACCGTCGCGTGCGCACAGGACGTCCGGGCGCGTCAGCCCACCGACGTGGTGGCGACGGTCGGCGACTCCCCCATCTTCCAGTCCGAACTCGACGCGGTGCTGCGGCGCGGCGCGGGCGGAGGCCAGGTGCCGGTGTCGGGGTCCGACGCGGCCCGGATGGGCGGGACCGACAGGCAGCAATGGCTCGAGGCCATGGCGCTCGACCAGCTCATCGACCAGCGGCTGCTCCGCGCCGAGATCGCGCGGGAGCAGATCACCGTCGGCAGGATCGACATCGACGGCCGGCTGGAGATGCTCAAGAAGCAGGTGGCCGGCCGGGGACTGGAGTGGGAGGCGTTCCTCGCGCAGGCGGGACGTGACGAGCGGGCCGTGCGTGAGCAGATCGAACTCGAGATCGCGCTCGATCGGCTCATCCGTCCCAAGCTCACGGCCGCGGCGATCGCTGCGGGCTTCGAGCGCCATCGACGCGAGCTCGACGGCACGCGGCTGCGGGTCAGCCATGTGATCCTGCGGCCCGACGCGGCCGTCGGGGAGGCGGGAATCGCCGCTCTTGTCGATCGGGCGGCGGCGATCCGCCGCGAGGTGTTGCAGGGCACGACGACGTTCGCCGACGCCGCGCGCCGTCACTCGGCGGGGCCGAGCCGGGCGGCAGGCGGTGATCTCGGCTGGATCGACCGGGCCGGACCGCTCGTCGACGCGTTCGCCAAGGAGTGCTTCGCGCTGGCGAAGGGAGACATCTCACGGCCCTTCGTGACGCCGTTCGGGGTTCATATCGTGCAGGTCACGGCGATCGAGCCGGGCCGGCTGGGGATCGACGCCCTGCGGCCGAAATTGGAGTCGCTGTTGGCCGGCAATCTGCTGCGTGAGACGCTCGCGCGGCTGCGAAAGACGACCCCGGTGCAGTTCGGGAGCGGGGTGGCCCACTTCGATCCGGCCACCCCGGCCGAGGGCGGCGGACCGCGGCGAATTCTCGTCGGCGACACGCCGGCCGCCCCATCGGCCCCGTGAAGGTCGGATTGCGGGCGGGGCGGGCGATCGCTAGCTTCCCCGCCTTTCCCGGCCTCCCTCGCCTCCGGCCGCCTTCACCGGGGTCGGCGTCGTCATCACTTCGTCATCATGAAGATCCGATCCGGCCTGCTCGTGGCGTGCATCGTCGTGGTGCCGCTGGTCGCGATGTTTTCCCACCGCATCCCCCCCGATGCGCGTGAGGCCGTCCGCGAGTTCCTCCGTGGAGGCGCCGGGGAATCACGCCGTCCGCCGGCGCCGCTCGTCGTCGCCCCGGCGTCGCCCGCCGTGATGCCCACTGTCGTGATGGAGGCCGGGCCAGCCTCTGCCGCGCCTCTGCAGCCAGCGTCTGTGCAGACCGCCGCAGCGGCCGCGTCGAACGCGCCTGAAGGCCGTTCGCCGCCCGTCGTGGCCATCGCGTCGCACGTGGCGATCGGCACGGGCGCCGGCAGCGACGGCATCGAACAACTCCGTTCCCTTGGGGCGGTGGCGATCGAATGTCGTCCACTCCACGGTTCCGGGGGGCACGTGGCGAGTTGCCGGATGCCGGTCGACGGCGCGGGCCAGCTCGAGCGGCTGTTCCAGGCGACCGGCGTCGACGCCGACTCCGCCGTCGACCGGCTCCTGCACGACGTGAATCAGTGGAGGCGCGGCACGGGGGACGGGCCGCCGCGGACGATGCGATTCTGAACGGCAGCGTGACCCGGGCTTCTGGTGGGAATTCGACCACATGCACACGCGCTGCCGATCCACCACGACGCTCGCCGCCTGCCTGTCGCGGGTGCACGGCTCGGCGCCTCCTGCGGCCGGCTTTCCTCCGCGGGGCCGGCGGTCAGCCGCGGCGCGCGGCCGCCTGCTCGAGCCCCCGGTGGCCGATCGTGGCGCGACGCCCCTGCTCGTGCCGATCGATCCCGCCCAGGTTCGCAGCGACGAACTCGCGCGAGTCGAGGCGGCCCTGTTTCTCGCCCGTGAGCCGCTGACCGCACGACGCCTGGCCCGGCTGGCCCGGCTGGCCGATGGCTCCCGTGCCCGGGCGCTCGTCCTGGAGCTGCGGCGTCTCCAGCAGGCGGCGAATTCCGCCATGCGTGTGGAGCAGGTCGCCGGTGGGTTCCAGGTGTTCACGCGAGCAGCCTTCGGTCCCTGGGTGCGGCGGCTGTCGCCCGGAGCCACAGCCAGCCGGCTGACCGGATCCGCGCTCGAGACCCTGGCGATCGTCGCCTACCGGCAGCCCGTCACCCGCGCCGAGATCGAGGCGATTCGGGGCGCGGGCAGCGAGGAGATGCTGCGGCAATTGATGGAGCGGGACCTCGTCGCCATCGGGGGCCGGGCCGAGGAGCTCGGTCGGCCCAACCTGTACGTCACGACGCGGCGCTTCCTCGCGGCCTTCGGCCTGGCCCGGCTCGAGGACCTGCCGCCGATCGACTCCCTCGCCGCCGGTCCGGCGTCCGGCGACCCGCCGGCCCCTGCCCCGGCCGCCGCCGAGGCGGACTGACGGCCGCCGGCCCAGCCTCGGGAAAACCGGAATTTTTTCGGCTGAAGATTGGACGGCGTGCGGCCGATCGGGTACAGATTTCGGCCGAGGTTCGTCTGCACCGTTGTCCCGAGGAGGTCTTTGCCGTGACGATCGTTTCCAGTGACCGGGGTCATGTCGACGCCCTGGAGGCAGAAGTGTTCTCCTGGAGCGAGCTCCCGGAACTGCAGGCCGCGGAAGACCTCTTCTCCGCCCATGGCCTTGGTGTCGTCGCCCGCAGCGAGGATGAAGACGAGGACGACGACGAAGACTTCGAGGACGACGAGGACGAGTTCGACGACGACGAGGACGAGGACGAGGACGAAGAGGACGACGAAGAAGCGGACGAGGACGGCGACGACGACGACGAGTGGGAGGAGGTCGACGACGAGGAAGACGAGGACGAAGACGAAGAGGAAGAAGAGAGCGACGACGAAGAAGACGAGGACGAGGAGTGGGAAGACGACGAGGAGTGGGAAGACGAGGAAGAGGAAGAGGATGACGACGAGGACGACGACTGACGTCGTCCCGGGGCGTCACCGCCTCGGTTCGCCGGCCACCTTCTCGCCGAGATCCGCCCTGACGATCACGCCCCCGCGGTCGACGTCGAGCGACACCTGACCGCTCTTGGCCCGCAGGCGGGCGATCATTTCATCGTGGTTCGCTACGCGTTCGCCATCGACGGCCACGACGCGATCTCCCACGAGGACGCCCGCCGCGGCGGCCGGTGACTCGGGGGACACCCGCACGATCACCGGCATCCGCGGATCCCCCGGATCGGGCCTCGTGCCGAGACCCCAGCGGCCGCGTGGAGAGCCCGGGGCGAGGGCCGCGGGTGTCTCGAGCAGGCGTTTCGTGGCGTCCGACTCACCGCGCGACTCCGCACGGAACGCGGGCGGCCCGCCATCGGCATCGGCGATCGTCCGCACGAATCCGAGCGTGAGACGCGCGACGGGTTCGATGCCGTCGAGGTTGACGAGGTGCGCGTCGTCGCTCGGGCGGTGGTACTGGTCGTGAAGCCCCGTGTGGAACATCACCGTGGGCACGCCGGCTGCGATGAAGGGATAGTGGTCGGAGTCGTCCTTGATCGTCCACACGAACGACAGCGCGAGGGCCGCCGCCGTGGCCGGATCGCTGTTGACCCGCGTCACCGCCTCCCGCAGTCCGGCCGCGGTGCGCGTGCCATACACCTCCAGCCGCCGGCCGCGGAGCCGGCCGATCATGTCGAGGTTGACGCTGAACACCACGGCCGCGTCGGCGACCGCCGCGGGCCGCACGCGGAGGAAGTGCCGGGAGCCGAGCAGGCCCTGCTCCTCGCCGTCCCAGAAGGCCACGAGGATCGGGCGGCGCGGCTTGGGATCCAGGCGTGCGAGGGCTTCGGCGACCTCCAGCAGGCCGGCCACCCCCGACGCGTTGTCGTCGGCGCCATTGTGCACGAAGCCGAAGGGGCCATAGCTGTTGGCCGCCTTGCCGTAGCCGACGTGGTCGTAGTGGGCCCCGACGACGACGAGCTCGCGGGCCACCGTCGGATCGCTGCCCGGCACCAGCGCGAGGATGTTTCGCAGCGATCCGAACGACTGGTACCAGGTGCCGTCGTCGCCGGCCGGCTCGAGGCCGAGCTTCTCCAGCTGCTCCACGACATAGGCCGCCGCCGCGCGGCCGCCGCGGCTGCCCCCCTCACGGCCCTCGAACGAGTCGTCGGCCAGGATGCCGACGTGGCGGCCCGCGTCGGCGGCGCGGATGCCGGCGTTGGCCGTGGCCAGCGTGTCGGCCGTCGCGGGCCCGCCGTGCGCGAGCGCGAGCGACACGGCGACCGCCACGATGCGTCGGCCCGCAGCGGAGATCCAAACCGCCGGTCGCTGGCGCCCCGGCGACCGAGGGACTGAAACGTGCACGGGACCGAGTTCCGGAGGGTGGCAGCGCGGCGACCGCGGCGGGGAGGAGTGTAGGGGCAGGTGGTGGGTGTGCGTCCAGCCGAATGCGCGGCGCCGCGACTCGGCGTCCGCTGCTTGCGGAGTGCCCGTTCGGCGGCGACAATGCGGACTCAGGAGAGGTGGCAGAGCGGTCGAATGCGCGTCTTTGCTAAAGACGTGTCCGGTCAAAAGCTGGACCGCGGGTTCGAATCCCGCCCTCTCCGCTGGTGAGACGCCGTTGCGGCAAACATCCCGTGTTTCCGGGGGGCCGCGTGACGGCATCGTGGATCCCCGGGATCAGCCCGCGGGAATGGCCGTGGTCGCCGCCACCCTTCGTCTGTCGGCGGTTCGGTTTGCGCGGCTCCATCGCGTCGCATTCAGATGACGGTCGCAGCTTGCCTGTTCTGCCCGGCCTGTGATCTCGGGGCCGGCTCTCCTCGCAGAATGTCTCGATGGGCTTGGAGGGGCGCGCTGATCGCGAACGTGTGAATCCTGCCCGAGGGGTTTGCCGAACTACACCGTGCAGGGTTCGGCAGGCTGATGACCGGGACGCCCGACGAGTTGTTGAGCGATGACTCTCGACGAAATCCGTGTGTTTCCAGTTCACGCCGGCCGTCACCGCATGGCCAGACGACGAGATGGCGTGCGTCGTGGGTGTGTCGGGAGCCGACACATGACCGTGGCCGCGCTCGTGGTCATGCTTTGTGGCGTGCCGCCGGCGGCCGCACGGGCCCAGAACGACTGGCAGTTTCCCGACCCCCATTTCGGCGCCGTGGAGTTCGGGCCGGGTGCGCCTGGTCCCGAGAACGAACGGGAGTATCGCGCCGTCGTGGATCCGGCCATCCGCCCGGCGGCGCCCGGCTACCGCAGGCGGGTCGCACCGGCGGCCGAGTCCCGCCCGCGATTCGTGCGGCCGCATCGGCCGCGGGGCCGCCCGCGGGCGGCGAACTGACGTCCGGCGCGTTGGCGACAACGCGATGCAGGGCCATCCCGCCGTCCGCACGATGCAGTCTGTGAACCACGACAAAGTCCCCGGCATGCGCAGCCGTTGGTTGTCCGATCCGTTTCCGCTTGGCGTTGAACCTTTGCATCGGAGTTGGTAGTTCCCCGACCCCTCCATGAATCGCGTCGGCGAGGCTCCCTGCCCCGTCGGCTCCCGCCTTCCACAAGGACGTTGAAGCATGTCCTCGCGCAAGATCCCGCGTGGCCGCCAGACTCCCCATGCATCCCGTACGCTCATGCACCTCGAGCGACTGGAGCGCCGCCTCCCGCTCGCCGGCGACGTCACGGCGCAGCTCGTCGGTTCCACGCTCCGTCTCACCGGCGACAGCCTTGGAAACGATGTCCTGGTGGCATCGGCTCCCGGCGGCAGGATTGCCGTGATCGGCAATGCCACGACCATCAACGGCGCGTCGAGCACCTTCGTGACCGATGCGGCGGTCACGGCCATCATCGCCGACCTCAGGGGCGGCAACGACGAGATTGGGTTCGGAAACAGGGCGCAGGACTTCGTGGGTACGAGACTCGACGTCTACAGTTTCTTCGTCCCCGCCCTTTCTTCGATGCCATTCGACGCGGTCGCCCTGCAGGCCGCGATCGACGGGGTTTCCGGGGGCGTCACGAGCTTCACGATTCCCGGCGATGTCACCGTGTTCGCCCGAGGCGGCAACGACGGCGTCGGAATCAACGGCACCGTCGGTGGCTCGGTCGTCGTCAACCTGGGCGAGGCCGATGCAGGCAACGTCGTGGCCATCGGAGGCGAGTCGTCGGCGAGTCGCGTGCGCGGATCCGTGACGGTGACGGGAGGCAGCCGGGCCGACATCGTCGGCATCGGCAACGCGATCGTGGACGGTCGGGTGTCGGTGGCCCTCGGTGATGGCGACAACTGGTTTTTCGGCGGGGGCGAGACGGCCACGGCCTTCGGGGCGCTCGCCTACACGGGCGGTGCAAACGCGGACGTCGTCGCGTTGCTCGGTGACGTGACCGTAGGGAGCGACGTCCGCATCTCCACCGGACTCCGGGGAGCCGACTTTGTCGGCTTTTCCAACTCAGAAGCCGGCGGGACCGTGAAGGTGCGTGGCAACGTCGTCGTCAACACCGGCACGGGCAACGACGGCGACACCGTCGATTTGGTGGGCGACATCCGCGGCACTGTGACCGTAACGACGGGCGGGGGGCGAGACACGGTGAGCGTGTCCTCGCTCGTGGTCTGGAATTCCTTCGAAGGGAGCGATCCAGTCCCGACGTTTGTAACCGCCGGGCCCTCGGCAATCGGGCGCGACCTGACCATCAACACCGGTGCGGGAGACGACCTGATTTCCATCGGCACCTCCACGATCGGTCGCCACGTCCGGATCGACACCGGCCTGGGGAACGATCGCGTGGCGATCGACAACCTGCGGGTGGGACGCAACCTGTTCGTCGGCCTCGGCGCCGGCAACGACGCGTTGGAGGTCAAGAACCTGAGGGCTGCCGCCGCGGTCCTCGCCGGAGGCGTCGGCAGCAACTCGCTCGTGACGGACACCGCGACCCGAACCGCCAACCGTCGTCTCACAGCCTTCGGCTTCCGCCCCGTGAACAACGGCTGACGCTCCGGCCCGCGGCCGGGTCGAGCCTGCACGCCGCGAACCGACGCCCCGCGCGTTGTCAGCGGCCCGGTGCAGGGCTAAACTGCGGACGTCAGGAGAGAGTCGCAAGACCGCCGAAGGCCGAACGCTCAGGCAAAAGTACTGACGACACGCACTGCTGGAGAGCGGCGGCATCGTCCGCGATGCCGCCCACCGAAGGGGCAACCCACGGGCTCGGGCCCGCGGCGAATCTCTCAGGTTCCAGGACAGCAGGGTTCCGGGTGACGGCTGCCGCCGTCACGAATGCGAGGAGCCCCGTCATGTCCGATGCGAAGCGATCACCCCGTGCCCCCGCGCCGCCCCTCTCCTCCATCGCCCGTTCCGCGGCCGTGCCGCTTGCGGCCCTCGAGAACGCGGCCGAGTTCCAGGCCCGCCACATCGGCTGCGGCCCGGCCGACGAGCGGCACATGCTCGACGAGGTCGGCGCGGCCTCGTGTCGGGCGCTCGTGGAGGAGATCGTGCCGCCGGCCATCGCCCGGCACGACGCCCTGCGGCTGCCGTCGCCGCTCACCGAGGCCGCGGCCCTCGCCGAGCTGCGCGGCATCGCGGCCCGGAACCGCCTGCTCACGAGCTTCATCGGCCAGGGCTACCACGGCACGATCACGCCCGGCGTGATCCTCCGCAACATCCTGGAAAACCCCGCCTGGTACACGGCCTACACGCCCTACCAGGCCGAGATCGCCCAGGGCCGGATGGAGGCGCTCGTCAACTTCCAGACGATGGTCTGCGACCTCACGGGGATGCCGATCGCCAACGCGTCGCTGCTCGACGAGGCGACGGCGGCCGCCGAGGCGATGACGCTCGCCCGCCGCACGTCGGCGAGCGCGAGCCCCGTGTTCATCGCCGATTTCCGCTGCCATCCGCAGACGCTCGAGGTGCTGCGAACCCGGGCCGAGCCGCTCGGAATGGAGGTGGTCGTGGGCGACGCGGCCGAGTTGGTGGCGTCGCACGACCATTTCGGGGTGCTCGTCCAGTATCCCGGCACTGATGGCGCGATCGTCGACTGGCGGGGTCTCGCCGACGCCGTCCACGCCAGGCAGGGCCTGCTCTGCGTCGCCGCCGACATTCTCGCGCTCGTGCTGCTCGCGCCGCCCGGCGAGTGGGGAGCCGACATCGTCGTGGGCACGACGCAGCGGTTCGGCATGCCGATGGGCTGCGGCGGGCCGCACGCCGCCTACTTCGCCTGCCGCGACGCGCTCAAGCGGTCGCTCCCCGGCCGGCTCGTGGGCGTGAGCGTGGACGCGCACGGCCATCCCGCCTACCGGCTCGCGCTGCAGACCCGCGAGCAGCACATCCGGCGCGAGAAGGCCACGAGCAACATCTGCACGGCGCAGGTGCTGCCGGCGGTGGTGGCGAGCATGTACGCCGTCTACCACGGCCCCGCCGGCCTCGAGCGGATCGCCCGCCGCGTGGCGTCGTACACCGCGATCCTGGCGGCGGGGCTCGTGCGGCTCGGCGTGGCGGTGAAGCATGCCCACGCCTTCGACACGCTCGCCCTCGACACGGGCGACCGCACCGTGGCGCTTGCCGCGCGGGCCCGCGAGCGGGGCATGAACCTCCGTGTGCTCGACGACCGCACGCTCTCGGTCGCGCTCGACGAGATGACCACGCGGGCCGATCTCGTGCGGCTCTGGGAGGTGTTTGCCGGGCCGGGGCAGGGCGTGCCCGAGGTGGCCGAGTGGGAGCGGGGCCTCGCGCCGCTCGTGCCCGAGTCGCTCAGACGCACGAGCGGCTTCCTCGAGCACCCCGTCTTCAACTCACACCACTCCGAGACGGGCATGCTCCGGTACATCCGGTCGCTCTCGGATCGCGACCTCGCGCTCGACCGCAGCATGATCCCGCTGGGCAGCTGCACGATGAAGCTCAACGCCACGAGCGAAATGATCCCGATCACGTGGCCCGAGTTCGCGAACGTCCATCCCTTCGCCCCGGCCGACCAGCGCGAGGGGTATGCGATCCTCGACCGGCAGCTACGGGCGTGGCTCTGCGAGGCGACGGGCTATGCCGGCATCAGCCTGCAGCCCAATGCGGGCAGCCAGGGGGAGTATGCGGGC
>Ga0315904_10006854_pt1 | contig 15442 bp, 10 predicted proteins | sample LakEriMetagenome_6_FD_203529 | JGI IMG/M metagenome (GOLD analysis project Ga0315904, IMG submission 203529) | Freshwater fungal communities from buoy surface, Lake Erie, Ohio, United States - Buoy 12 MA120 | ecosystem: Environmental > Aquatic > Freshwater > Lake | place: USA: Lake Erie, Ohio... | reverse complement strand
AGTGACCATCCGACCCGGCGTTGCCAGGGAGAATGACGCCAGAATAGGGGTGTGACCACACAGACTAGGATGACGAGTGCGTGGGCGCTGACCAAGGGGAGGGCGCCGGCGGTGGCACCGGCGAGCACGAAGCCCCTCCGTCGACACGGGGTGCCGACAACCAAGTGTCGGATTAGCAGCGTGATGCCCGCGGCTGTTGCGAGCCCAAAGAGGGCCACGCGCATCGGCCAGACAATCGCGGTGGTGAGATTATGAAAATGGAGGCCGAGTTCCCAGTCGTTCGCGTAGTCGCGGGCGAGCCACGCCGCGGACCACGACGGGGAATCGCTCCAGAGCACTGCGAGAGCGGCCAGTCCGAAGCCTCCGGCCAAGTGCCAGACCAGCAGCGCAAGTAGGCCAGCGGCGCGAGATTGCAGCCATGACCGCAGCAGAGCTGCGGCGGAGAGAAGAAACACGCCGGAAGTGACGATGTTACCGATCCAGAACGCATCCGAGAGCGACACGCCAGCGGCATGGAGCCAGCCCGCTTGAAAATCGGGCAGGAACGGATAGCCGAGAGGCCAGTCCGGCAGGTGGGGGTAGCTCAGCCGAGTGAGGTTGTCGCCGTACGCAAAGGAGGTCGCGAGAGCGGCATGGAATGACTGGTCCTCCCAGCCTGCCCCGGCGCTCCAGAGCGCCCCGTCGCGTGGATGCAGGCAGTGCAACCAGTGTCCCCAGACGTGAAAACCCCACAGCGCAAACAATCCAAGCGACGTGAGGGACTTCGCGCGCCGCGCGGCTCCGCGCCCCGCGGCAACGGTTCGCTGCCAGCGTCGGGGCGAGCGGTGGACCGCGCGCACTTCAATGACCAGCAGGGCCGTAAGAACGAGAAAGGTCGCAGGGATGGACTGCGCGAGACCGAAGGTACGCGCGAGGGCGAAGGGCAGCCAGCAGGAGACGACAAGCAGAAGGGCGCCGGCGGCTCCGAGCGAGGCGGCGAGGTTGAGGTGGGGTACGACGCGCCGGACAAAGAGCAGCGCCCAGATGCCGCACAGGGCGAAGAAGGAGAGGGCAATGATCATGACCCGGGTCGACGATCGACTCCAGATGCCAGGGTGCGCAGGTAGGCGGCGAGTTTGGCCCACGCGCGGGCGCGGTGGCTGAGTTGGTTCTTTTCCGACTCCGGCATCTCGGCGAACGTGCGCGTCTCGCCTTCCGGCACAAAAAGTGGGTCGTACCCGAAGCCGGCGCCGCCCGCCGGAATCTCGCGGAGCGTGCCGGGACAAATCCCGGCGAAGGCCTGAGCCGGGTGGGAGGTGCCCACGAGCACGAGGACGCAGTGAAATGCCGCCCCGCGGCGCTCCTGCGGTACGTCGCGGAGTTCCTCGACCAACTTGCGGAGGTTGGCGGCGGGGTCGCCTTCGGGGCCAGCGTAGTAGGCCGACTCAACGCCCGGGTCGCCGTGGAGCGCGTCCACACAGAGTCCACTGTCGTCCGCGAGGACCCAGCTCTGTGCCGGCAGTGCCGACAGCAGGGCGAGGGCTTTCTTTGTCGCATTTCCCACAAAGGTCCCGGAATCCTCGTTGACGGCGGGCATGCCGCCTGCAGCGCGAGCGGACACGATCTCGATCGGTAGACCAGAAGACCGGGCGAGCTCCTGAAACTCAGCGACTTTGTGTGCGTTACCCGAGGCTAAATACAGTCTCATCAACGTACATTTTTTCCGGATACACTGTGTGGCCCCGAGTCAGGAAGTCGTCGCCGAACGTCTCGTGACGGACATCGCGTAGGCGTACCGCGTTTCCGAGGCGCTCGGTCCGTAGGCCACTGAAGGCACTCTTGGCCCGGTCGTCGGCGAAGAGCATCGGCGAACGATAGACCATCAGGTAGTCGAGTTCGCGGAGCTGGATGAGTTCGCTGATCAGCTGAGAGCCGCCTTCGATGAAGATGCCGCTGATCCGTTCCTCGGCGCAGCGCCGGCGGAATTCCGCGAGGTTCACCCGTTGCGTGGGCGAAGGCACGATCCAGACCTGCACACCGAGATCGCGGAGCTTGCGCACGTAGCCCAAGCCACCGTGCTGCGTCGTCACGACGATGGTGCGGTGGCGGAATTGATCGGTGAAGAGCCCCGGCAGATTACGTTCGTTCCACAGCCGGAGCCGTCCGTCGAAGACGAATCGCCACGGGCACCACTCCTCGCCGGCGGAGCGTGCGGTGAGTTTCGGATTATCCGTTGCGACGGTGCCCGCGCCGACGGCGATGGCGGGAAAAAGGCGGCGCCAGCGATGGACATCCGCCCGCGCCTCTTCGCCGGTGATCCACTTGGAGTCAGCCATCCGGGTGGCAATCTTTCCGTCGAGAGTCGTGGCGACTTTTGCCGCGAGCAACGGTGTACCGCGCAAGGCCCAGTGGTTAAAGATAAGATTGAGGTCGGCGCATTCGCGCTCCAGCACACCTGAGATCACCTCGATACCCGCGTCGCGCAGGAGGGTGAAGGCACGACCGGCATGGCTTGGCGAGGGATCGGTCGCGCCGACCACCACCCGTCGCAGGCCAGAGCCCCGGATCCGGTCACAGCAGGCACCGGTGCGCCCGGTGGTGGAACACGGTTCGAGGGTGACGTAGAGGGTGGCGTCGGGGCGGGGTGTGCGGCCGAGGGCCTCGAGTGCGACTCGCTCAGCGTGTGGACCGCCGTCCTGGGCGTGGTACCCCTCGGCCACGATGCGACCGTCCTCCACGATGACCGCCCCCACCATGGGATTCGGGGCGGTTTGGCCCCAGCCACGCCGCGCGAGCTCCAGCGCCCGGCGCATGAATCCCTCGTGGACGGCATCGGGGGTGGGGTTCATGCACGCACGAAGGGATTATGGATCTTCTCTTCCGCGACCTGCGTTGACGGACCGTGGCCGGAATAGACGACCGTCGTATCGGGCAGCGTGTAGATCTGCGTGCGGATGCTCTCGGCCAAGGTGGCGGCGCTGCCCCCGGGAAGGTCGGTGCGTCCGACGCTGCCCGCAAAAAGAGCGTCGCCGACAAAGGCCGCGCCGAGGGAGGAGAAATAGAAGAGGACGTTGCCCGGGCAATGGCCGGGCACGTGGCGGCACTCGACCGGCGCCCCGAGTGCTTCCCAGCGCTCGCCGGGAGTCAGCCAATGGTCGACGTGGATCGGATCGACTCGGATGCCGCCTCGCAGGAAGACCGTCATGACCTCTGGCGTCTCGATCAACGGCTGGTCGGCGCGGTGGGCGCGGACGCGCGCGCCGGATCGTTGGACCACCTCTGCGCCACCCTGCGTGTGGTCCCAGTGGCCGTGCGTGATCCATACCTCGCGGAGCGTGGCTTGGCTGGCGCGAAGCAGAGGCTCGATCTTCGCCCAGATACCCTCGGGAGCGTCGATCAGGACGGCTTCGCGAAGCGCGGGCGCGACGAGCAGGTAGGCATTGGTCTGAATCGGACCCGAGGGCAGGACGTGCAGCTCCATCGCGGGCACAGGCTTTGTGGACGGACCGCTTCGGGCAATCCCAAACCGTCCGCTTCTTGCCAGCGTGGGCTTGCGCGGCGCGTTGAATTTCTCAGCGTGGAAGCAACGTGGGTGCCGCTGGCGTCGGTTCATCGCGTACCCCGGTTAACCCTTAGCCTTACCCTCCTCCCATGCCTTCGTTGAGTCGTCGTTCGTTCCTGAAAACCAGCTCCGTGGCCGCGAGCGCTCTCGCGTTCCCAGCCGTGCTTCGTTCCCAGCCCGCCGGCACCCCTTCGCCAATGAATCGGCTGAACGTCGCGGTCATCGGAGTCGGCGGCCGCGGCGGGGCAGCGGTCGAGGGAGTGCGCAACGAGAACATCGTGGCACTTTGCGATGTCGATTCCGACCGTGCGGATGGCACCTTGAAGAAGTTCCAGGAGCGCCATTCGGAGGCCGCGGCCCGGGCGGCGGGAGCGGAGCGATTCGACGACTTCCGGAAGATGTTCGACAAGCTCGGTAACCAGATCGATGCGGTCACGATCTCCACCCCGGACCACATGCATTTCCCGGCTGCGCTCGCCGCGCTGCGTTTGGGGAAGCATGTCTACGTCGAGAAGCCGCTGACCCACACGATTTGGGAGGCGCGCGAGTTGGCGCGCGTCGCGCGCGAGAAGAAGGTCGTGACCCAGATGGGGAATCAGGGACACGCCGGCGACGGCTGCCGCCTGCTCAAGGAGTGGGTTGACGCTGGAGTTTTGGGTGACGTGCACGAGGTGGTGAGCTGGACGGATCGTCCGTTCTACCCGCCGTGGCGTGCGCCGGTCGGAACGTTTGCGCCTCCTGATCACTCGAAGTTTCTGCCGGTGGTTCCTTCGACGCTCAACTGGGACGCTTGGCTCGGTGTGGCCTCGCCGCGCAACTACGATCCGGCGTATCTCCCGTTCAAGTGGCGCGGTTGGTGGGACTTCGGGACCGGAGCCTTCGGTGACGTGGCTTGCCACATCATGGACGGCGCTTACTGGGCGCTCGGCCTCGGCGCTCCGACCGCAGTTGAGGCGATTTCGACCGGTGCCTCAGAGGTCGCCTCGCCCCTCGCTTCCGTGGTGACCAACTACTTTCCAGCGCGCGGCAAGATGCCACCGGTCAAGTACACGTGGTCCGACGGTGGATTGCTGCCGGTCCTGCCACCGGACTTGGAGATGGGGCGCGATCTGAATCCCGAGGCCGGCACGATTCTGTTTGGCTCGAAAGCGACCGTTCTCTGCAGCTTCTACTACGATTCGGTGCGGATCATTCCTGAAGTGAAGATGCGCGAGCGGGCGTCCAGCCTGCCTCCGCGCACCATTCCTCGCGTGAAGGATGGTCCCTTTGCGGAGTGGTTGGTCGGCTGCAAGGGTGGGGCGCTTCCGGGTTCCAACTTTGAATATTCAGGGCCGTTTACCGAGTCGGTGCTCTTGGCCAACGTCGCGATTCGTTCGCGGCGGCGGATCGAGTGGGACTCGGCGGCTCTACGGGTGACCAATCTTCCGGAGGCGAACCGTTTCGTGACGAAAGAATATCGTCCGGGCTGGCTCTGATCGGTTCGAATCAGGCCCGGGAAATTTAACGCGCGAAACGTTGCGTGCGGTTCCCTGCGCGCTACGTTCCGCTCCATGTTTGGACGGATCGGCGGGCTTCGCCTCTTTCTCGGATTACAGTTGCTGGTTGCGCTCTGGGTGAGCCTGCCTGCGGGGCGGAGCGCGGAGGCGCCGATCCATTTCAACCGACAGGTCCTACCGATCCTTTCGGACGCGTGTTTTCACTGCCACGGGCCGGACTCCGCCACGCGTCATGCGGACTTGCGACTCGATGAACGTGAGGGTCTGTTCCGGAGCAAGAACGGTGTCTCGGTGGTCGTTCCCGGATCGGTCGAGGAAAGCGATCTGTACCAGCGACTGATCAGTCCGCACGAGGACGAGATCATGCCGCCGCCGGAGTCGGTGCGGCGACTCAAGGCGGACGAGATCGCGATCTTGAAGAAGTGGATCGAGCAGGGCGCTCCGTGGTCTTCGCACTGGGCGTTCACTCCTCCGGTGCGCCCGGAGGTGCCGGTGTCTCCGTCCGGCGCGTTGCAGGCGCGTGAGCGCACGCCGATCGATGCCTTTGTCTTTGCTCGTCTCGCGGAACAAGGTCTCGCGCCTTCGCCTGAGGCGGGCCGCGCGGAGTTGTTGCGGCGGGTGGCATTGGATTTGACGGGAGTCCCGCCGACTCCAGAGGAAGTCGACGCCTTCCTTGCGGATCCCTCGCCGGATGCCTACGAGCGCCAGGTGGACCGACTACTCGCCTCGCCGCGCTACGGACAGCGCTGGGCGTGGGACTGGCTCGATCTCGCCCGGTACGCGGACACGAACGGCTTTCAGGGTGATCCGGAGCGCACCATGTGGCCGTGGCGCGACTGGGTAGTGGATGCCCTGAACGCCAACATGCCGTACGATCAGTTCAGCATCGAGCAATTGGCGGGCGACCTTTTGCCTGATGCGACGGTGGGTCAGCGGATTGCCAGCGGGTTCAACCGCAACACCATGTTCAACGGAGAAGGCGGACGCATCCCGGAGGAGACTCGCGTGGAGAACGTGTTCGATCGCGTGGAGACCACGGGTACCGTCTGGATGGGTCTGACGTTCTCTTGCGCTCGTTGCCACGATCACAAATTCGATCCCATCAAGCACACGGACTACTTTTCGATGTATGACATCTTCAATCAGATGTCGGAGACGGGCGCACCGCCCAACGGCCGCCCGGGGCAGGTGCCCCCGTTGCTGGAGTTGCCCACGCCCGCTGAGGCGCTCGCTGTGCAGGTCGCGCGGGAGCGCGTCGCGGTCATCGCGAAGGACGTCGAGGAGCGTGAGCGAGCACTGTTCCCTCGTGCGGCAGACGCGCCCTTGGCCGCCGCGCCGTCCGCGCAGGCCCTCCCGGGCAAACTCCCGCAGAACTTTGCGGCCGTCGCGCCAAGCGAGCGCTCGGTGAGCGCACTCAACGAGGCGATCGCGCATTTCAAGGGAGCCAGCCAGCCGGAGTATGTCGGCGCTTTGGAGCGTCTGGTGCAGGCGGCGCGTGAGCGGGACGACGCGCTCCGGCAGGTCACTCGGGTGATGATCATGGACGAAATCGAAAACCGTCGCGAGACGGTGGTGCTGACGCGCGGGAACTACGAGGCGCGCACCACGACCCGGGTCGAGGGGGCAGTTCCGGAGGTTTTCCGGTCGACCTCTACCCCTGCGGGGCGCATGAATCGCCTCGATCTCGCTCGCTGGCTCGTTTCCGCCGAAAATCCGCTCGGCGCACGGACCGCCGTCAATCGCGCGTGGCAGGCGTTCTTCGGGGTAGGGTTCGTCAAGACCGCTGAGGACTTTGGCGTGCAGAGCGAGGCGCCGTCTCATCCCGAGTTGCTTGACTGGTTGTCCACTGAGTACGTGCGGTCTGGCTGGGACACCAAGGCGCTGCACCGTCTCATCGTGACGAGTTCCGTGTACCGCCAATCTTCCCGCGTGGCCCCGGCCTTGTTGGAAAAGGATCCCGAGAATCGGCTCCTCGCGCGGGGAACGCGTCATCGATTGCCGTCGTGGATGCTCCGCGATCAGGCCCTTGCGGCCGCCGGACTGCTCGTCGAGCGCTCTGGCGGGCCCGGCGTGTTGCCCTATCAGCCCGCCGGGATTTGGGAGGAAGCGACCTTTGGGGTGAAAAAGTACGTCCAAGGACGCGGTGAGGATCTCTATCGAAGAAGCCTTTATGTGTTCTGGCGGCGCATCGTGGGCCCGACGTCGTTCTTCGATTCCGGTACGCGGCAGGTCTGCACCGTCAAGGTGGCGCGGACCAACACGCCGATGCACGCTCTGGTCACGCTCAACGATCCCGCGTTCGTCGAGGCCGCCCGCGTCCTCGCTCAGCGAGTGCTCGTGGAGAGCGCGCGCGACGACGCGTCGCGCATCGACCGCATCTATCGACTGGCTCTGGCGCGCTCCGTGCGGGCAGACGAGCTGCGCATCCTCGGCGCAAGGCTCGCGACGCTTCGGACGCAGTATGGTGCCGATTCGGCGGCGGCGCGTCTGCTTGCGAGCAGCGGTGAGGCGCCCCGGCCGTCCGAACTCGATCCGATTGAGCATGCGGCGTGGACCGCGCTGTGTGCGCTTGTCCTCAATCTCGACGAAACCCTCTGCAAGGAATAATCCCATGGATCCACTGACCGAGGGACACGCCCTCTTCACCCGTCGCCAATTCTTCGGCCGCTCGGCTCTGGGTTTGGGCACCGCCGCCCTGTCCTCGCTTTTGAGCAGGGATGGTTTGTTCGCTGCGCCTCCGTCTCGTCGTGGCGTCCCGGGCCTGCCGGAGTTGCCGCACTTTGCGCCCAAGGCCAAGCGGGTCATCTACCTGTTTCAAAACGGGGCTCCGTCGCACGTTGATCTATTCGATTACAAGCCCGCGCTCAAGCAGTGGCACGGTCGCCAGATTCCGGATGCGGTCGTCGGCGGCAAGCGATTCTCGACGATGACCGGTGACCAGGCCGAGCGACCGGTGCTGGGAGAAATCACCCAGTTCGCTCAGCACGGCCAGTCCGGGGCCTGGATCTCCAGCTTCCTCCCACGGACGGCGGAGATCGCGGACGAACTGTGTTTCGTCAAGTCGATGCACACGGAGTCGGTAAATCATGCACCGGGCATCACCTACTTCCTGACCGGTTCCGAAATGGCGGGGCGTCCCTCCATGGGCGCATGGCTGAGCTACGGGCTGGGGAGCGAGAACGAGGACTTGCCATCGTTTGTCGTGATGACATCGCGCGACAAGGAAGCGAGCTGCGGCCAAATCTTCTACGACTTCTACTGGGGCAGTGGTTTCCTTCCGAGTAAGTACCAAGGCGCCGCCTTTCGCGGCAGCGGCGACCCCGTGCTTTACCTGTCGAATCCCCCGGGCATGAGTCGGGAGGTCCGGCGCGGACTGCTCGACGACCTCGCGCATCTCAACGAGATCAAGCGCGAGGACTTCGGCGATCCGGAGATCACGACGCGCATCGCCGCGTACGAGATGGCGTACCGCATGCAGACCAGCGTGCCGGAGTTGACGGATTTCTCCCAAGAGTCGGCGTCGGTCCTGGACATGTATGGACCGGACGTCCGGCGACAGGGGAGCTTCGCCTACAACTGTCTCATGGCACGTCGGCTCGCGGAGCGCGGGGTCCGCTTCATCCAGGTGATGCACGCGGGCTGGGATCAGCATCGGAACCTGAATTCGCAGTTAAAAATCCAGTGCGATGATACCGATGCCCCCTCCGCCGCGCTCATCCGGGATCTTAAGCAGCGTGGATTGCTCGAGGATACCTTGGTGATCTGGGGTGGAGAATTCGGCCGGACGCCGTTCCTGCAGGGTAAGATTGATGACGTGAAGAACTGGGGGCGCGACCATCACCCTTATGCGTTCTCCCTCTGGATGGCGGGCGGTGGGGTGAAGCCGGGAATGAGCTACGGTGCGACAGACGAATTTGGTTTTAACGCCGTTGATCGACGCGTGCACGTGCACGACTTCCAGGCGACAGTCATGCATCTGCTCGGCATCAATCACGAGCGGCTGACCTATAAGTTCCAGGGTCGAAACTTCCGGCTTACGGACGTGCACGGACACGTCGTCCGCGATATCCTGTCCTGACCGTTCGGAACGGCGCTCCGGCCTAGCCTGAGCGATGGGGCGACCGCCTCCCGTTGGGCGAGGCGGGTCGCTCGTGGTCAGGCAATCAGCGACTCGATCAGGTGTCCGTGTACGTCGGTGAGTCGGAAGTCGCGACCTTGAAAACGAAAGGTGAGGCGTCGGTGGTCGAGACCGAGAAGATGCAGGATCGTCGCGTGAAGATCGTGTACATGCGCGCGGTTCTTGACGGCATTGAAGCCTAGTTCATCGGTCTCTCCGATGATCCGGCCGGCCGGAGTCCCGCCGCCTGCGAACCACATCGTGAACGCGTCGATGTGGTGATTCCGTCCGGTGGTGTCGCGGTTCTCGCCCATGGGCGTCCGGCCGAACTCTCCACCCCAGATCACCAAGGTGTCCTTGAGGAGTCCGCGCTGCTTGAGATCGGTGACCAGTGCAGCCTGCGCCTGGTCGACTTCGCGGCAACGGGCCTCGAAATCGCTCTGGAGATTCTCGCCCGGGCCGCCATGGCTGTCCCAGTTGGTGTGGTACAGCTGGACGAAACGCGACCCACGTTCGACGAGTCGGCGAGCGAGGAGGCAGTTGCGGGCGAACGAGGGCGCGTCGTCATGGATGCCGTAGAGCGCGCGGGTGGCGGCGCTCTCGCCCCGTAGATCCACGAGCTCCGGAGCGCTGCTCTGCATGCGGCTGGCCATCTCGTAGGCGGCGATGCGCGTGTGAATTTCCGCGTCCCCGGTGGCCACGGCCTGCTGAAGGTTAAGATCGCGGAGAGCGTCGAGGGTCTGGCGCTGGCGGGCGGACGACACGCCAGCGGGGTTGGCGAGGTTTAGGATCGGATCACCCTGGCCGCGGAAGGGCACGCCCTGAAACGTCGTCGGAAGAAATCCGGTGCCCCAGTTGACCGATCCGCCGCGGGGCCCGCGCGGGCCGGACTGGAGTACCACAAACCCGGGCAGGTTCCGCGACTCCGTGCCCAGCCCGTAGGTGACCCATGATCCCATGCTCGGCCGTCCAAACTGGCCCGATCCGGTGTTCATGAAGAGTTTGGCCGGCGCGTGATTGAAGAGATCGGCGGCGCACGACTTGACGATGGTCAGGTCGTCGACGACCCGGGCCGTATGCGGCATGAGGTCGGAAACCCACGCGCCACTCTGCCCATGACGCGCGAAGGCGCGCCGTGACCCGAGCAATTGCGAGCCGTGACTGGTCGTCATGAACGCGAAGCGTTTCCCGGCGACGAGTGAGTCGGGTACGGGCTGCCCGTTGAGTTCATTCAGGCGCGGTTTGTAGTCGAAGAGGTCAAGTTGGCTGGGACCGCCCGCCATGAAGAGATAGATCACCGACTTGGCGCGGGCCGGAAAGTGCGGGGCTTTTGGCGTAGTCGGATCAGCGGGCTGGGTGGGTCCGGCGGCTCGTGCGGACTGATCGAGCAGGGTGGCGAGCGCGACGCTGCCGAGCCCGATCGCGCAGCGACTGAGGAAGTGGCGGCGCGTGAGCGCGTGCAGGTGTGCGGCAGCGTCGGGCGGGAGAGGGTTGAGCTGGCTCATGAGCGATTGAGGGTTTCGTCGAGGTTCAGCAGAACGCGCCCGATCGTGGTCCAGACTTCGGACTCCGCCGCGACTTCGCCGGATCCGTCAGGGATGCGCAGGTCGGCCAGCAGACGCCGGAGACGATCAAGTTCCGGACGAGTGGGGGCGCGGGAGACACAGAGCTCAAAGCCTGCGCGCAGGCGTGCGTCGTCGGTGGTGGCCGCACGCTGGAGGCGTGCACCGAGGGCTTGAGCGAACTCAAAAAACTGTCGGTCATTCAGAAGAGTGAGCGCTTGGAGCGGCGTGTTGGAGCGCACGCGCCGCGTGCAGGCACTGAAGCTGTCCGGCGCGTCGAATACCGCGGCGGCTGGGTGGGGAGTGGCCCGCCAGTGGTGGGTGTAGAGTGCTCGACGGTGGCGATCATCGCCCTCGCTGGTGATCCAGGCGCGATTGACCTGGCCTAGGCCCATTACGCTTTCGGGTTGCGGCGGAAAGACCGGCGGGCCTCCGATGCGCGGCACGAGCAGCCCGCTGGCGGCGAGGCCCACGTCGCGGATCCACTCGGCATCAAGGCGTAGCCGGATCTGATGCGAGAGAAGCAGGTTGAGCGGATCCTTCTCCGCCAGATCGGGTCGGGCAGTCGAGGAGCGCCGGTACGTCGCCGAGGTCACGATCCGCCGATGCAGCGCCTTCATGCTCCAGCCGCTCTCGGCGAATTCGAGTGCGAGCCAGTCGAGAAGTTCCGGGTGGGTCGGCCGCGAGCCCTGCAGGCCGAGGTCATTCTCCGTCTCGACGAGTCCGCGACCGAAGTAGACCTGCCAGACGCGGTTGACGAACACCCGCGCGGGAAGAGGCTGCGCGGGATCGAAAAGCCAGCGAGCGAGGTCTAGCCGCGTAGCGCGTGGGCCCGCAACGCGAAGGGGAGGCAAGAGTGCGGGGGTGCCGGGGAAGACCACCTCGCCCGGGCGAGTGAAGTCGCCATTGATAAATAGGTGCGTGGTGCGTGGCTCGGCCAACTCTGACATGACGAGTGTCGTGACGACGCGATTCTGACTACGCTCGAGCGCGGTGAGCTTCTCCACGCGCCGGTTGTACTCAGCGTCGTCGCGAACGAAGTAACCGTAGAGCTGACGTCGCTGACCGGCGGTGAGCTGCGTCCAGGGCTGCGTGACGTTATGCTGCATCTCCGGCTTCAGTTGGGCCAGGACAGCCGGGGTGATTTCAGGCCGCCAGGCGACATGGGCGGGATCACGGCTTTCAAGATATGAAAAGAGCTCGAAGCGCGCGGTCTCCACCTCGGGACTCGCACTGGTGTCCGTGCGTGCCTCATCTGGAAACTCCAACACGCCGCCTGGCTTGCTGCTCCCGTGTCCGTCATCGACGGTCTGGTTGAAGAAGGCGTAGAGCTGGTAGTACTCTCGCTGCGAGATGGGATCAAACTTGTGGTCGTGGCATTGGGCGCAGGAGAGCGTTAGCCCGAGGAATGCGCTGCCGAACGTCGCGACGCGATCGTTCACGGACTCGACCCGGAATTGCTCGGGATCGATTCCCCCTTCCTGGTTGATCTGGGTGTTGCGATTGAAGCCGGTGGCGACGCGCTGATCGCGGGTGGCGTCCGGCAGCAGATCCCCGGCGAGTTGTTCGATGACAAATTGATCGTACGGAAGATCGCGGTTGAGCGCCCCTACCACCCAATCGCGGTACTTCCAGATCTGGCGCGGCGCATCGACGGAGTAGCCGTTGGAGTCGGCATAGCGTGCGACGTCCAGCCAGGGCCGGGCCCAGCGTTCGCCGTGATGCGGCGAGGCGAGCAGCACGTCGACCACGCGCTCGTACGCGTCTGGTCGTGGATCCGCAAGAAATGCACTCATCGCATCCGGTGTCGGCGGGAGCCCCGTCAGGTCAAGGGTCACGCGACGCAGGAGGGTTCGCCGGTCCGCTTCCGGCGAAAGCGGGATGGCGGCTTGAGCCAGACGTGCCTCGATAAAGGCGTCGATCGGCGAGATACTGGTCGCTGCCTGAGCGGGAAGGGCTGGTCGGATCGGGGCGACAAAGGCCCAGTGGTCCTTCCACAGTGCACCCTCCTCGATCCATCGCTTCACCGCCTGCTTCTGCTGATCCGTCAGGGTCCGATGCGAGTCCGGCGATGGCATCACTTCCTCGGGGTCCTGGCTGAAAATCCGCGCGATCAGTTCACTCTGCTCCGGCGCTCCGGGAACGATGGCTGGTAGACCAGACTTTCCGCCGGCGAGTGCCGCGTCCCGTTGGTCGAGTCTCAGGCCGGCCTTCCGCGAGCCCGGGTCGGGGCCATGGCAGTGATAACAGAAGTCCGAAAGAATCGGCTGAATGTCCCGTGCAAAGTCGACGGCACTCGTCGGCGCGTCGGCAGCCTCCAGCCCGCACGTGCCAGCGACTGTGATGATGGCGGCAAATCGAATCCAGCGGGGGTACTGGGCCATGACTCTTTGAAAGCCTGCTGACGGCCTTCCGCCCCTAGCAATCCCATTCGGACGCTGAATTTTCAGTATGATTCTAGACGACGCTACCGGGCCTGGCCCGACGGCGCACGCTGCCTGGACTGAGTCCGAAGCGCTGCCGGAAGCTCTTCGCGAACGCGGAGGTGTCGCGCCAGCCAAGCCGAGCGGCGGTATCGGCGGCGGTCATGCCACCGCCTTCAAGGAGGGCGTAGGCTTGAGTGAGGCGGAGATCCTGAAGTAGCCGCTTGGGCGAATTTCCCAGATGTCGCAGGAAAAGGCTGCGAAGGTGCGGGGTGCTCAGACCAACAACCTGCGAGAGCTCATCGAGCCGAATCGGCTTTCCGAGGTTCCGATGAATCCATGCGAGCGCCTCGACGAGTCGTGGGTCAAGCCGTGCCGTGGGGAGGTTGTGGCCGAAGGCGCGGGTCAACCAGAGCTCCATCCAGCGATTCGCGCACGCTTCACCGGAAGGTGTGCGTTCCTGCCACGCTTCGACCGCCTTGAGAAAAAGGTCGTCGAGCTCCGGGCTGAGGACGGGCGTGACGGTCAGCTCCGGAGCAAGGAGAGTCAGTGCGTCGCGTTGGTCTGGGGTAGTCCACTCCACGTGCACCACGGCAAACCGGAGTTCTTCGCCATGAATGCTGTGGGCCTCGTGGGCCGGCAGGACGAGCCAGGTGGGAGCGGCGAAGCGTGCCTGCCGACTGCCGCAGCGGACCGATCCGTGGCCCGCGAGGACCCGGATGACGTCGTGGTACGGGAGTGTACGGCGCGCGAGCCGCCACCCCTGTGGCATCGTCTGAGTACCGGCGACGATGACTCGGGCGCGGATCTGATCGAGAAAGTGCGAAGAGGACTCGCGGCGGGGATTCACGCGGTAGGCGTCGGAGCCAGTCCGAGCGAATCGGGCCGGTACGTAACCGCGAGGACATTCGCGCGCCAGTTCTCGGCATCGGCTCGAACTTGATCAGGGCTGCGGGGGTCCCCCGCCGCCTTGATCAGTCCAGGCAGCCATTTTTGACCAAAGCGGACATGCTGCGTCTCGTCGGCGATGTCATAGCTCCAGGTCATGGCGCCCACCGTGTCATGGTGCTCAAGTGCGGCCTTGAGTCCGGCATGCTTGCCCGGGAATGCATCCGCCTCCTGAGTGGTTAGGGCGGCGTAGCGGTCATGGGGGGTGAGGGTCTGCCGGAGACGATAGGCCGTGGTGGAAAGCGGAACTTCGTGGAAAGCCATCCCGAGCGACTTGAGCTTCAGCTCACCGAACGTAGCGTGGCGTGACTCGTCCCACATGTGACGCGCGGCGTCGAAGTAGAAGTCCCACGGCATGTCGGGTGCCTCAAAGAGGATGGAAGCGCAGGAATCCGTAGCCTGCATTTCCATCATGAAATTCATGGCAAAAAAGCGCTCGCGCTCCGCGTAGGGACGCTCGGGTGTCGGCGCCTTCGGCAGCGTAGCTCGCGCGGAGAACCCACGGGGCAGGACCCCGTCGGCGAGCGGCAGCCGACCGATCCGGCGGGCAAGCCGAACCGGCTCGCTGCGCCGGCGCTCGAGGACGGCCAGCTCCGACTCCAAATCACCCAGCGCCACCAAGACCCGAGCTTGGAAGAGGGCGTCCGGTTCTCCGAGACGTGGGCGGGCTTCGCTCGCCCACGCAATCTGCCCCCGCAGTAGATCCCGGTTGGCTTCAAGGAGCGGCGCGCTGGGAAGATCATACACGCTACGGGTCGCATGCAGGAACGCCTCGATCCACTTCAGCAGCTGGGGTTTGACCTGCAGGTAAATGGCCTCGAGTGCGTCAGCGGACGATGGCGCTTCGCAGAGGCAGTCCAGCAGACTCCGGACGGGCGCGGATCCACTCAGGTGGATCTCCGTCGGAATCACGCCGAGTTCTCGCTGTCGCACTCGCAGGTCCTGCACCATTCGGAAGTCCGCAAACAGGTGCAAGGGCAGACCGCACCGAAGGTCCCACTCCGACAGGCCTGGCACAAAACCGGCCGCCACGCGGGCGAGCTCGGTCTGGAAATCAGCGAGGTTCCGCAGGACGAGGCCGCGGTCGCGCGGCAGGCTGACGGAAAGGACAGGAAGTTCGGGAGAGGATGAGGGAGAATTCATGCGCTACTTGGAAAGCTGTGATACGGGTAGCCCAAAACCGTCCGGACGTCAGGAGAGGAGAATCGCGGAAAAATGAGGCAAAAGTGAGGTTTTGCCGGTGCTACCGGGACTCGGACGAAACGCCGTGCGTGCCGGAGCTCCGCGCTTCCTCCGGGGTTGATCGGATGCCGGGTCAGCCGTCTCTTCCCCCGCGGGATTGACCCCAGGAGGGA
>Ga0315904_10006852_pt1 | contig 15445 bp, 9 predicted proteins | sample LakEriMetagenome_6_FD_203529 | JGI IMG/M metagenome (GOLD analysis project Ga0315904, IMG submission 203529) | Freshwater fungal communities from buoy surface, Lake Erie, Ohio, United States - Buoy 12 MA120 | ecosystem: Environmental > Aquatic > Freshwater > Lake | place: USA: Lake Erie, Ohio... | reverse complement strand
CGCGTCCCGTTTCTCGTCCGCTGGCCCGCACGTGTCAAGCCCGGCGTCTCCGAGGCGCTGGTCTGCCAAGTGGATTTCCTCGCCTCGTTTGCCGCCCTCACGGGCCAGAGCTACGACAAGCGCACCGCCCCCGATAGCGAGAATATCTTAGCGGCCCTCTTGGGCGAGTCAAAAACGGGTCGCACCGCCCTGGTGGAGCATGCCGGAACCCTGACCCTGCGCGAGGGAAGCTGGAAGTTCATCAAAAACGGCCGCCAGCTCTACGACCTCGCGAGCGACCCCGGCGAGACCACCAATGTCGCCACAAAATTCCCCGAGCGCGTTGCCGCCATGGCCGCGACGCTGGAGAAAATCCGTGGTATCGGAGCGACCCGGCCGTGAAGCTCGCCCTGATTGGCCTAGCCCTTCTGGGAACCGCATTGTCCCCCCGCCCGGCGGGGGTTAGGGGGGAAACCAACCGGTACAACGTCCTCTTCATCGCCATAGACGATCTCCGGCCCGAGCTGGGGTGCTACGGCGTCAAAGAAGCGCAGTCGCCGAACCTGGATCGACTCGCCCAATCGGGGATGGCCTTTAGCCGCCAGTACGCGGTCGTCCCCACGTGCGGGGCATCGCGGTATGCGCTGCTGACGGGGCGCTCGCCGTCACACTCTGGCGTAACAGCAAGCAATGAGGCACTGTATCAAGGCAAGGCGGCGCTAAGTCCGACGCAGCTTCCGGGTGCGCAGACCATGCCCGAGCTTTTCCGGCGTAGCGGCTACCAGACCGTCAATATCGGGAAAATCTCCCACACCGCCGATGGTCGGGTCTACGCCTACAACGGCGCGGGCGACGGGCGCCCGGAGCTGCCAAACGCCTGGGATGCGCTCCCGACCCCGTTTGGCGCGTGGCAGCGCGGCTGGGGAATCTTCTTCGCCTACGAGGGTGGCAAGCACCGCGAGGACGGCCAAGGGCACAACGCCCTGATGGAGTTCACGGCCAAAAACGACGACGATCTCCCCGACGGCCAGATGGCACGCGAGGCGATTGCGCAACTTAAAGGCTTTAAGCAATCCGGCAAGCCGTTCTTCCTGGGCCTGGGGTTCTTCAAGCCGCACCTGCCCTTTGTCGCGCCCAAGCAGGACTGGGACGCGTTCGAGGGCAAGCCGATCCCTCTGCCAAACTCCCCGCTCAAGCCCGCCGCGCCCTACTGGCACCCCAGCGCGGAGTTCTACAAGTACAGCCTGCCGTTCGCCAAAAAGCAGCCGCTCGACGACGACGCGGCACGCACAGCGCGGCGTGCGTATCTTGCCTGCGTCCGCTACACCGACCGGCAGGTGGGAAAAGTCCTCGATGCCCTGAAGGCCGAGGGGCTCGACAAAAACACGATTGTCGTGGTCTGGGGGGATCATGGCTGGCACCTCGGCGAGCAGCAGATCTGGGGCAAGCACAGCCCCTTCGAGCGCGCGGTTCGGAGCACGCTGATCGTCCGCGCCCCCGGAGTCGGCCCCACGGGGAAGGTCAGCGATGCCCTCATCGAGAACGATGACCTCTACCCAACCCTCACCGAGCTCTGTCAACCGAGCTTCACCCAGACCCACTACCCACTCGATGGCAAGAGCTTCGCCCCCGTGCTCACTGGGAAACAGCGCACCGTCCGCGACTCGGCGATCAGCTACTGGCAAGATGCCGTCACGGTTCGTACTGCCACGCATCGCCTGATCGCCCGGCGCACCAAAGACCCTGAAAATCTTGGCTTTACCGACATCGCCCTCTACGATCTGACCAAAGACCTCGACAGCACCGAAAACCTCGCCGACACCAACCCCAGCCTCCGCGACGCGCTCCTGAAGACCCTTCAGACAGCATTGACCGACCGCCGCGAGAGCCTCTAAGGAGAGTTTGAATGTTTCAGAGTGAAAAGCAAAAACGCTTCGGTTTGTTCCTAGCCCTGGCGCTACTAACCGTTACGTCCCCCCACCCGACGGGGGCCAGGGGTATGGCAGTTGCTAGCGGGCAGGCACCGGAGCGGCCCAATATTTTATGGATTGTCAGTGAGGACAACGCGGCGCAGTGGCTGGGGTGCTACGGCAACAAAGAAGCGCAGACGCCACGCCTTGATGCCCTGGCAAAGACGAGCGTGCTGTTTGAGAAAGCCTACGCCAATGCCCCGGTCTGTGCGGTGGCGCGGGCGACACTGCTGATGGGAGCCTACTCCCCGACCATGGGGACGCAGAACATGCGCTCGCGCCATGCCATCCCCACGGAGACCTTCAAGCCCTATGTGTCGTATCTGAGAGAGCAGGGCTACTACTGCACCAACAACGCTAAGACGGACTACAACTTTAAGGGCAACGATAACGCGCTCTGGAATGTGTCGTCGAACCAGGCGCACTACCGAAATCGCCCCGCGGGCAAGCCGTTTTTTGCGGTCTTCAATATCGAGCTCAGCCACGAGAGCAACCTCTTTCCTAGCAAGGTCAAGGCCAACCGTGAGAAAGGGCTTATCCCGGAGACGCCGCGCCTCGATCCCAAGACGTTATTTCTGCCGCCTTACGTGCCGGACTTGCCCGAGCTGCGCTCGGACTGGGCGATCTACCACGACACGATCACGGCGATGGATAAGCAAGTCGGAGCGCGGCTCGATGAGCTGGAGCGCAGTGGGCAAGCGGAGAACACGATTGTGTTCTACTACGCCGACCACGGCGGCCCGACCCCACGTGGCAAGCGCTATTTGGAAGACACGGGCGTGCACGTCCCCTTGCTGGTTCATGTGCCCAAGAAGTGGCAAAGCCTCTCGCCGTTTACTCCTGGCCAGCGCGTCGGGGAGCTGGTCTCGTTTGTGGACTTTGCTCCAACCCTGCTCTCCCTCTGTGGCCTGAAAAAGCCTGCGCAGATGCAGGGCCGGGCATTCCTAGGCACCGAGCGGGTCGATTCCAAACCCAACAGCACTGTTTTTCTCTACGCCGACCGCTTTGATGAGCTCTACGGCATGCGCCGCGCCCTCACCGCGGGGCGCTTTCGGTATATCCGGCGCTTCATGCCCTTTCTGCCGTCGGCTCCCTACAGCTACTACCAGCTGGAGATTCCCGGCTGGGCCGCGTGGCAGAAGGCCTGGCAAGAGGGCAAGCTCACGGGCTACCACAAAGCGCTCTGGGAGCCTGCCGAGGCGAGTGAGGAGCTCTTCGACACGCAGAGCGATCCCTGGGAGCTGAAAAACCTCGCCCGTGACCCCGCGCAGGCAAAGCGGCTGGCAGCGATGCGTGAGCAGCTCAAGAAGATCATGACCGAGGTGCGCGACACCGCCCTCGTCCCAGAGCCGATGTACGCCGAGCTGGTGGGGAACGGCACGATCCATGGCTACGTCAACAGCGCCACTTTTCCTCTCAACGAAATCATCGAGATTGCGTTTCTGGCATCGGCGCGGGAGGGGAAAAACCTGCCCACACTTACCAAAGCACTGAAATCCCCACACCCCGTAATTCGCTACTGGGGCGCACTGGGCTGTGTCGCCCTGGGCAAGCAAGCAAAAGCGGCCACGGAGGCTCTCGTTCCGCTCCTCACCGATGCCTCCGCGGCTAACCGAATTACCGCCGCTCATGCGCTCTTTGTGCTGGGGCAGAGCGAGCGCGGAAAGGCAGTCTTGCTTTCTGAGCTGGACAAGCCCACCAATGAATACGCACAGCAGCTTCTTGTCAATACAATTTCTCGTCTGAACCTCGAAGAGGCGATTCCGATGTCGTGGGTGGAGCGCACGCTCAAAGACGACAGCGCCAATGAGTACCTAAAGCGCCTGGCAACCCGGCTCAACAAGGAGAAAGTTACTATGGATACCGTGAAGAAACCCAATGTCGTGCTGATCCTCGCCGATGACATGGGCTGGTCGGATCTGGGTTGCTACGGCTCCGAGATCCAGACTCCGAACTTGGACACGCTCGCCAAAAACGGCCTGCGCTTTACCCAGTTCTACAACACCGCGCGCTGCTGGCCCTCAAGAGCGGGGCTTCTCACAGGCTACTACGCCCAGCAGGTGCGCCGCGACACGGTGCCTGGCGTGAAGAGCGGCAACGGTGGCGTGCGCCCAAACTGGGCACCGCTGCTCTCGACCCGACTACACAACCTCGGCTACCGGTCCTATCACTCAGGGAAGTGGCACATTGATGGCAAGCCGCTGCAAAATGGGTTTGACCACAGCTACAGCCTCCAAGATCACGACAGGTACTTTGCCGCCAAGGAGCACACCGAGGACGACAAGCCGCTGCCGGAGATGGATCCGAAGAGCGGCTACTACTCCACGACCTATATCGCCGATCACGCCATTAAGTGTCTCAAGGAGCACGAGGCGCAGTTTAAATCACAGCCGTTTTTCACTTATCTCGCCTTCACATCGCCGCATTTCCCCGTTCAAGCACTCCCCGAGGACATTGCCCGCTACAAAGATGCGTATATTCAAGGCTGGGACGCGCTGCGTGAGGTGCGCTACAAAAAACAGCAAACGCTAGGGATCGGGGCAAGCAAGCTCTCCGCAATCGAGCGCGAGGTCGGGCCGCCTTATGCTTTCCCCGATGCCATCAAGAAGCTTGGCCCAAGCGAAGTCAATCGGCCCGTTGCCTGGGACACATTAACTGCCGACCAGAAGGCGTTTCAAGCCACCAAGATGGCGATCCACGCGGCGATGGTGGACCGCATGGACCGGGAGATTGGGCGCGTCCTAGCCCAAGTGAAGGCCATGGGCGAGGCGGAGAACACCATCGTGCTCTTCCTCTCCGACAACGGTGCGAGCGCAGAGATGATGGTGCGCGGCGACGGCCACGATCTCTCGCTCCCGATGGGCGCCGATGGCACGTTTTTGAGTATCGGACCCGGCTGGTCAAGCCTCGCCAACACCCCGCTCCGACGGCACAAGACCTGGGTTCACGAGGGCGGCATCTCCACCCCACTGATTGTCCACTGGCCCAAGGGGATCAAAGAGAAAAATGCGCTTCGGACAACACCCGCGCATTTAGTCGATGTCGTGCCGACCATCCTAGAGCTGGCCGGAGAGCCCGCCGCACTGGGCCACGCCGCACCTGGCAAGAGCCTGACACCGCTGTTTACCCGTGACAGCAACTTCTCCCACGACTCGCTCTGGTGGGCGCACGAGGGGAACCGGGCGCTACGGGTCGGGGACTGGAAGATTGTCGCAGCGGGGAAAGACGCGCCGTGGGAGCTTTATAATCTCAAGGAAAGCCGTGCGGAGACCGAGAACCTGGCAGCAAAGCACCCCGAGCGGGTAAAAGAAATGGCCGCGCTCTGGCAGGCGCAGTGGGATGCCTATGTCAAACAAGCGCTAGAAAAGGCTCCCTAGATTATGCTCGTTAGTATCTTCAACGATGTTTTAGGCCCCGTGATGCGCGGACCGTCCAGCTCCCACTGCGCGGCGGCGCTACGGATCGGGCGGCTGGCGCGAGATTTAATGGGCGGCAAGATCGAGCGCGTCTTAGTGGAGTTTGATAGAAGCGGCTCGCTCCCGACCACGCACGCCAGCCAGGGCTCGGACATGGGCCTCTTTGGCGGCTTGCTCGGCTGGGATGCCGCCGATGAGCGCCTACCGAACTCGGATAAGGCACTGCGCGATGCGGGAATCGAGCTGATTATCAAGACGGTCGATGTCGGCGACCCGCACCCCAATACCTACCGCCTCACGCTCTCGAACGACACAGAGACGCACTCGCTCATCGCCATCTCCACCGGCGGTGGGATGATCGAGGTTCTTCGGATTGATGACCAGCCCATCTCCCTCTTCGGTGACCAGGAAGTGAGTATTGCGGGGCGCACGCTGCATCCAGTCTTGCCGGTCCTCACGCTGCCCAGCTCCACCGTTCCCTTCAAGAGTACTCTGGGAATGCTGCGCCATGACGATGGCAAAGAGACGCCTCTCTGGAAGCTGGCGGCGGAGTACGAGAGGCAGCGCGGCGGGCTGACCGAGGACGAGGTGCTCGCCAAGGCGCTCAATCTCATCCAGATCCTGCGCCGCTCGATTGCGCAGGGCATCGCCGGGACGCACTACGAGGACCGGATTCTGGGGGCGCAGAGTCCTGGGTTCGCCCAGAAGCTCGCGGCGGGCCAGCTCCTCAATGGCGGCGCACTCAACCGGATCGTGCTCTATGTGACGGCGCTGATGGAGGTAAAAAGCTCCATGGGTGTGATTGTCGCAGCGCCGACTGCTGGTGCCTGCGCCGCGCTTCCTGGTGCGGTGATCGCGATGGCAGAGGAGCTCGGCCTCGATGAGCTGGAGATGGCAAAAGCGTTTCTGGCAAGTGGCCTGATCGGGGTGTTTATCACGACGCGCTGGAGCTTCGCGGCGGAGGTCGGGGGTTGTCAGGCGGAGGGCGGCTCAGCGGCATGCATGGCGGCGGCAGCGCTGGTGCAGCTCGGCGGTGGGACGCTCACGCAGAGCCTTGCTGCCTCGTCGATGGCCTTGCAAAACATGCTTGGCCTGATCTGCGACCCTATCGCCAACCGGGTCGAGGCACCGTGCTTGGGCAAGAATGTCATGGCCGCCAGCAACGCGCTCTCCTGTGCGAACATGGCCCTTGCGGGCTACGACCCGCTGATTCCCTTAGACGAAGTGATCGAGACCGCCAAGCGCGTCTCCGCCCAGATGCCGCGTGAGTTGCGCTGCACCAATCTCGGTGGCCTCTCCATCTCCCCCACCTCACAAGCCATTGAGGAGCGCCTCGTGCAGCTCCAGCTTCGGAGAAACCAACCATGACCCTTTTACCTCTGGTGCTGCTCTGGCAAGGGCAGGTTCCGGCAAACTCGATCACGCCTCCGCCTGCCTCGCTCAAGGCACCCGCGTTCTACAAAAAGTACATCAGTGCTCGTGGCTACCCCATTGTAGCGTCGGAGAAGGTCAATGACTATGCGCTCAAAGAGGCGGCGTATCTGGTGAACCTAATGCTCGCCAAGCGCCCTGATGTGCGAAAGGCGATGATCACGAGTGGTTCCCGAATGTCTATTCTCGCCTACAACGAGTTCACGACCGACCAGCCGGACTTTGCCTGGCTCACTCCCAAGGACTTCTGGGATCGGCGTGCACGTGGCCTCGGCGGAAGTGAGACCGACCCACTCTGCTCGTGTGCGGAGGAAAATCTCCTGGCCTACCCCGGCGACCCGTACTCCACCGAGAACATCCTGATCCATGAGTTCGCCCACAATATTCATCTTCGAGGAATGGTAAACGTCGACAAGACATTCGATAAGCGTGTCAAAGCCAGCTACGACAGCGCCATGAAGGCGGGGCTCTGGAAAGGCAAGTACGCCGCCACGAACCACCATGAGTACTTCGCCGAGGGCGTGCAGTCCTGGTTTGATAATAACCGCGAGCCGGATCATGACCACAACCATGTCAATACTCGTGTCGAGCTCATCGAGTACGATCCCGGGCTGGCCGCACTCTGCAAGGAAGTCTTTGGCGACACCGAGCTCAAGTACACCAAGCCCGCCACCCGGCTGACCGGCCATCTTGCGGGCTATGACCCAAGCAAGGCCCCGCGCTTTGTCTGGCCCGAGCGCCTTCAGCCGAAGAAAACAACAAAATGAGTAATTCCGCATTGTCCCCCCGCCGGGCGGGGGTTAGGGGGGCGGATAAATCCCCCAATATCGTCTTCATCCTCGCCGATGATCTCGGCGTGCTTGACCTGGGGTGCCAAGGGAGCACGTTCTATGAGACGCCGAACCTGGATAGATTGGCACACGAGGGCATGCGGTTCACCAACGCCTACGCCGCATGCCCAGTCTGCTCCCCGACACGGGCCGCAGCGCTCACGGGAAAGTGGCCGCAACGCACGGGGATCACGGACTATATCAGTGAGGCAATTGGCAAGCTCGGCGGAACAAAACCAGGCTATCCCCTGCTCTGTCCGCCCGCAGCCGATAAGCTAAGTTTGTCTGAAGTCACTATTGCAAAGAAACTCAAAAGCACGGGCTACGCGACGGGTTTTGTAGGCAAGTGGCACCTCGGCGGCGAGGGGACGCTCCCGGAAAACCATGGCTTTGACTTCAGTGTCGGCGGCGATGAGCGTGGCGGCAATGCCCATGTCGGGCCGAGCAAGCTCCACAATCTTGAGCTAAAGCCGGGCGAGTGGCTGATGGATCGGCTCACGGACAAGGCGATTGAGTTTGTGACGCAGAGCAAGGACAAGCCGTTTCTGCTCTGGTTCACCCCCTACGACCCACACACGCCACTAGTCGGTAAGCCGGAGCTGGTAAAAAAGTACGAGGCAAAGGCCGCCAAGCTCACCGCGGAGTTTCGCGACGAGCCGCCGCGCAAAGACCGACGAACGCAGACGCATGCCGTCTATGCTGCGATGCTGGAGGACATGGACCGCAACCTCGGACGGCTCTTTGCAACGCTCCCCGAGAACACACTCGTGATCTTTACGTCGGACAACGGTGGCCTCTCGACCTCGGAGGGCTCCCCGACCAGCAACGCGCCGTACCGTGCGGGCAAGGGCTGGCTATACGAGGGTGGCATCCGCGAGCCGCTCCTCGTGAAGTGGCCCGGCGTCGTTAAGCCTGGCACGGTGAGCGACTCTTTGACGATCACCTGCGACTTCTTCCCGACGTTTCTGGAGGCCGCTGGCGTGCGCCCCGAGAAGCCCAACGGGGTGAGCCTGGTTCCTGCGTTTCGGGGCAAGAAGCTTGCGCCACGACCGCTTTTCTGGCACTATCCGCACTATGGCAATCAAGGCGGCGGGATGGCCGCCGCCCTCCGCGACGGTGACTGGAAGCTGATCGAGTGGTTTGTGATCGACCGTCTTGAGCTCTACAACCTAAAATCAGACCCCGGTGAGCAGAAAAATCTCGCAGCGCAGGAGCCAGCGCGTGTGAAGGCAATGCAGGCTACGCTCCATGCCTGGCAGAAGTCCGTGGACGCCAAGTTCCCTATCAAAAACCCCAACCCAAAGAGTGAGGCAAAGTAAAGTGCTTTTAACTGCCCTGATGGCAAGTGCCCTAACCCTGGCAACGCAGCCCCCTGCTACCCTTTCCCTGATCCCCAAGCCGGTTTCCGTCACCCAAGCGAGCGGCGCATTTGTCTTCGATGAGCGCGTCGTGATTGGCACCGACGCCGCGAGCCGTCCGGCAGCGGCGCTGCTCTCCGGCTGGCTGAAGGCGACGACGGGGCGCGAGACCAAGATCGCCGGCAAGGGGAGCATCTCGCTGAAAGTGAATCCGTCGCTGACCAAGCTCGGTGCGGAGGGCTATCAGCTTGAGGTTAGCCCCAAAGGCGTGAGCTTGAGTGCCCCCAAGTACGCCGGGATTGTCAATGGCCTCCAGACCTTTCGCCAGCTCTGGCCGACGGGGAAAGTGCCGAAATTCACCCTACCCGCCCTCAAGATCGAGGATCAGCCAACTTACGCCTGGCGCGGGATGATGCTGGATGTCTCGCGCTACTTTATGGACAAGGCCTATGTCCTGCACTTTCTCGATATCATGGCCGCCCATAAGCTCAATGTCCTGCACCTGCATCTGATAGATGACCAAGGCTGGCGGGTGGAGATCAAAAAATACCCCAAGCTCACCGAGATCGGGGGCTTTCGCGGCGAGGGCGCGGCGCGCGAGGGTGGCTTCTACACACAGGCCGATATTAAAGAGATGGTCGCCTACGCCGCGGCACGCAATATCACGATTGTCCCCGAGATCGAGCTCCCCGCCCACACGCTCTCGGCGGTCTGTGCCTACCCGTGGCTCGCCTGCACCGGCAAGCAGCACACGATGCCCACAACCCACTTCATCTCCGACGATCTCTACTGCGCGGGGAAGGCGACCACCTGGACGTTTCTGAGCGATGTCTTGGGTGAGCTCTGTGCGCTGTTTCCGTCGCCGTACATCCATATCGGCGGCGATGAGGCCAAGTACACCAAGTGGAAGGCTTGCCCGGACTGCCAAAAGAAGAAGACTGAGCTCGGGCTGGCCGATGAGAAAGCGCTCCAGGGCTGGATGACCCGCGAGGTCGAGGCGATCTTGGCGAAGAAAGGCCGCCGGATTCTGGGCTGGGACGAGATCCTGCGTTGCGGAGTCAGTCCGACCGCGGGGATCATGCCCTGGGCGGACCCCAAAGCCGCGGGCGATGCAGCGCGTTCGGGAAATCCTGTGATGATGGCCCTCACTGATCACTGCTACTTCGACTTTCCCGAGAGCAAGCTCCGGGGCGAGCTTCAGGGCGCAGGCTGGCGACCGCCGGTGACGCTCCAAGCCGCCTACGACTGGAACCCTGTGCCGACGGGCCTCACGCCAGAGCAGCAGAAGAATGTCATCGGAGTGCAGGGCTGCCTCTGGACCGACATGTTCCTGCACAAGCCCGAGCTTAAAACAAACCCCGGCCCCGCGCTCTACGGCGACTACTTCACGCTCCCCCGCGCCGCCGCCCTCGCCGAGGTAGCGTGGACCTCACAGTCCCAGCGCAGCTTCCCAGATTTTACGAACCGCATGCAGCGCCAGTACGTCCGCTACACCGACGCCGGCTGGAACTTCCGCCTGCCGCTCCCTCAGGTCACCCACAACGGCGACACCGTCACCGCGACCTGCCCGATTGAGGGCGGGAGCGTGCGCTACACCACCGACGGCTCCGATCCCACGGCCAGCTCCCCCGTGCTCAAGGGCACCGTCACCGTCACGCGCTTCGAGGACTTCAAGGCCATCACGCTCGCCCCCGATGGCAAGCGCACCAGCCTGATCTTCGAGACCGTCACTCCAGCAAATCAGTTCAAGCAATACGGCACCAAGCTCGGGGAGTGGAAATCGGGAAAAGTCGGCAACCGCAAACCGCTCCCCGTCGAGTTCGACGCCACCGGCCTGATCTCCAGCGACGGCACCTACCAGATCACTTTTGTCTACACAGGAGGCCGGGAGCGGCTGGATATTGATAAAGTCGAGGTCTTCCGCAACGCCGAAACCACGCCGCTGGCCACCGACACGCACCACGGCTTCACCGGCGGCGCAAAGAAAGACAATATCTACACCCTAAAAATCAACGGCTACCAGACCGGGGCGAGATTCACCGTCCGCGCCCACATCTACGGCGACGAAGGCAGTGATTCCAATGGGGTGGTGCTGATCAAGAAAATTTCGGACTAACATCATTGCCTAGCCGCCCAACGCGCGGCTAGGCAACATTGCTATATTGTCTAGGCCACGGTTGCCCATGCTAGGAAAACGTCCAAGATTTCCTCAAGCATGAACACCCCTCAGTGTCCCTCAAACTTCCCGTCTTGAACTCGGCAGTGAATCCAATCCGTGTCGTCCTCCAAACGCTGAACCTCCGTGAAGGGACGATCCACAAGCTCGGTATCGGTAAGCTCAATGGTCACACTCCATCCTGGATTGTCGAGGGTGTTAATCTTGACACCATAACAGTGCTCCCAGTCGCCATCGCAGTGCGACTGGTACCATTGCTGCAATCCTTGGAGTGTGTTCATGTTGCAAATGAGGGCGGGGGCGGATAATCGTTTATCAGGAGTAGTACCCAAATCTCTTCCGAGATAATTTCAGCCGCTTGCTTAAAGTCACTGTGCTGTACCATCCCCCCATCCACGAGTGCATCAGCGACTAATCGGGCGATGCTATCACACCAAGTTTGGAGTGCTTCCTCATTCGTATTTGATTGAGGGGAATCGCTTGATTCATTACTGTCCATAAATCGGTTATACCACTACAAGGCGCTATGCGAGCTAGGCTTTGGCAATCTCTTCGTCGGTGAGACAGTCCGAGAAGCGCATCAGGGCATCCCCTTCCTCATCCGTATACTCGGCAAGATCGAGAATCGTGGGGGAGCTCACGGCGAGAAAATCAATCAACTCTCCCTTACTCAGGTTCGCCCTCAAACCAAGCTTGTAATAGAGACAGAGCACCTGCTTTTGGGCCTCAGGATTGCCCCTGGCTCCGCGTAACTCAGCCACCGTGAGATCAGATAGCCTGGCCACGAAGAGGAAGTAATCTTCATCTGAGGAATCTGAATCGTTGTCGAACTTATTGAACGCCTCGGAATCCATAGCGATATATGGTACCCCGCTCCGACAAAAGCCGGTGTAGGGCGTTCGGGTTCGCGGCGGTAGTCGCGGAGCGACTTTTTGGCCGAAGGCCCTCAGACGCCTACTTTTAATGGGCGGCAATAGGATTTTCAGGACGCGATGCCGAATCTCTGGACAATGCAACCTGCCCTACCTCCCCGCCCCAATATCGTCTTTATCCTCTCTGATGACCTCGGGTGGGCGGATACGGAGCTGTATGGCAAGACGAAGCTCTACAAGACGCCGAACTTGCTGCGCCTTGCCAAGCGCGGGATGGTGTTCTCGCGGGCGTACGCGGCGAGCCCGCTGTGCTCCCCGACGCGGGCGAGTATTCTGACAGGACAGAGCCCAGCGCGGATTGGGATCACCGCGCCCAACTGCCACCTGCCCGAAGTAAAGCTTGCCGCATCGGTGCAGAAAAACGCGCCTCCGACGGCAAAAGCCTTGCTGTGCGAGAGTGCGACGCGGCTTAACACGAGCTACGTGACGCTGGCGGAGACGCTGAAGTCGGCAGGGTACGCGACAGCGCACTTTGGCAAGTGGCACTTGGGCGCGGAGCCCTACTCGCCGCTTCAGCAGGGCTTTGAGGTGGATCTGCCACACACCCCCGGCCCCGGCCCCGCGGGGAGCTTTGTCGCCCCCTGGAAGTTTCCCAACTTCAAAGAGCGCACGCCAAGTGAGCATATCGAGGACCGGATGGGCGACGAGGCCGTGGCCTGGATGACCAAGAACAAAGACAAGCCGTTCTTTCTCAACTACTGGCAGTTCTCGGTGCACGCCCCGTTCGATGCCAAAAAATCGCTGATAGAGAAGTACAAAGGGCTTGTAGACCCGAAAAGCCCGCAGCGTAGCCCCACCTATGCCGCGATGGTGGAGTCCATGGACGACAGCGTCGGCAAGCTTCTGGATGCGCTGGATCGCCTCGGGATTGCGGATAAAACGGCGATTGTCTTTCTCGCGGACAACGGCGGCAACATGTACAACACGGTCGACGGCACCACGCCCACCAGCAATGCCCCGCTCCGAGGCGGCAAAGCGACGGTGTATGAGGGCGGGATTCGCGTCCCGTGCGTCGTGAGCTGGCCCAGCGTCACCAAGCCGGGCTCGAAGAACAACGAGGCAATAGTCCAGAGCACGGACTTCTACCCGACGATTCTGGAGCTGCTCAAGCTCAAGCCCGAAGGAAATCAAATCTTCGATGGGCGCAGCATTGTCCGTGCTCTCAGCGGCAAGTCGCTCGCGCCCAAGCCGATCTTCACGTTCTTCCCCCACAGCCCCAATGTCCCCGACACGCTCCCGCCCGCCGTTACCGTTCACTCCAGCGACTGGAAGCTGATCCGGCTCTTTCATCAAGGAGAAAACGGCGCACATGCCTACCAGCTCTACAACCTCAAGGACGATCTGGGCGAGGCAAATAACCTCGCGGCCAGTCAGCCAGAGCGGGTGAAGCAGCTCGATGCGCTGATCGAGGGATTTCTCAAAGACACCAAAGCGGTCGTGCCGCTCCCCAATCCCGCCTACCATGCAAACGCGAAGCCCGAAGCGGCGACTCCGCCTGGTGCTGATCCCTTGGGAGGCTGGAAGGCACGTGGCTGTGAGGCAGTTATCAAAGACGGCGCATTGATCGTCACCGGGACCAGCCCGATGCCGTTTCTGGGGTTCGCCGCGGGAAAAATCGGCGGCCCGACGACAGTCTCGCTCCGTGTGAAGAGTTCGGGCGGAGGCGAAGGCAAGGTCGAGTGGCTCCCGACACCGCAAGCCACCGACAAGGCAAAGTCGGTCGCCTTTACCCTCAAGGCCAGCGGGGAGTGGCAGGAGCTTACCGTCACGCTGCCCGCCGAGGGCACACGGGGCATCCTACGGCTGTATCTCCCCGCACAAAAAGACCCTCTCACCTTGGACTGGATTGAGGTCAAACCAACCCAAGGTAGATCCCAACGCTGGAATTTTGACAAATGAAACCAAATATCATCGTGATTCTTGTGGACGATATGGGCTTTGCCGATATTGGCTGCTATGGCTCTGAGATTCCGACCCCTAACCTCGATGCGCTGGCGAAAAACGGCGTGCGCTTCCGGCAGTTCTACAACACCGCACGCTGCTGCCCGACGCGGGCGGCACTGCTCACTGGGCTCTACTCCCACCAGGCAGGCGTGGGGCACATGGTGGAGGATAAAGGGCTCCCGGGCTACTCGGGCCGCCTCAATGACCAGTGCGTGACCCTGGCGGAGGTACTCAAACCTGCGGGCTACTTCACGATCATGTGCGGCAAGTGGCATGTCGGGCAGAACCTCGGGGTCGTGCCCTGGGAGCGCGGCTTTGAGCGCTCGCTGAACGCCGCAGCGGGAGGGTTCTACCAGCCCGGAGACGAGCGAGCGAAGCTCTTTCTCAACGGCAAGGCGAACCCAGAATTGCCCAAGAGCTGGTACTCGACCGATCTCTGGACCGAGTACGGAATTAAGTTTATCGACGAGGCACGCACCGCCAAGAAACCGTTTTTTCTCTATCTGGCCCACAACGCGCCGCATTTTCCGCTCCAAGCCCCCGCGGAGGATATCGCACGCTTCAGAGGAAAGTACCGAGCGGGCTGGGACAAGCTCCGTGAGGATCGCCTTGCAAAGCAAAAACAGCTCGGGCTGGCGGAGCGTGACTGGACACTCGCGCCGCGTCCTGAGGCAATCAAGGCCTGGGAGAGCCTGAGCGAGACAGAGAAAGACCGCTTCGACCATATGATGGCGACCTACGCGGCGTGCGTCTGGCACATGGACAAGGCAGTAGGGACATTGGTCGCGGCTCTGAAAGAGCGGGGCGAGCTGGAGAACACGCTGATTCTGTTTATGAGCGACAACGGGGGCAATGCGGAGGGCGGTCCCAATGGCACCACCAAGGGCGAGCCTACCCAGCCAGACTCCAACTGGTTCTCGGGGCAGTCGTGGGCGTGGCTCCAGAACACCCCGTTTCGGGAGTACAAGCACTACACCCACGAGGGCGGCATCTCGACGCCGCTGATCGCCCACTGGCTCAGCGGGATTCCGCGCAGCCGCAACGGAGCGTGGGAGTCGCAGCCGGGGCACTTGATTGACATCATGGCGACCGTGGTGGATGTGGGCGGTGCAACCTATCCCGGCGGCAAGATCAAGCCAAAAGAGGGCGTAAGCCTGCGTCCCGCGTTCTTGGGCAAGCCACTGGCACGCACCCAGCCCCTCTTCTGGGAGCACGAAGGCAATCGTGCCGTGCGCGACGGGCGCTGGAAGGCAGTCGCCAAAGAGAACCAACCCTGGGAGCTCTACGATATCGAGAGAGACCGCAGTGAGCTAAAAAACCTCACCGCCAGCGACACGGGGCGAGTCACAGCCTTGGCGGCAAAGTGGGATGCCTGGGCTGCGCGTGCCAGTGTGCTGCCTCTGGGTGGC
>Ga0315904_10006851_pt1 | contig 15446 bp, 15 predicted proteins | sample LakEriMetagenome_6_FD_203529 | JGI IMG/M metagenome (GOLD analysis project Ga0315904, IMG submission 203529) | Freshwater fungal communities from buoy surface, Lake Erie, Ohio, United States - Buoy 12 MA120 | ecosystem: Environmental > Aquatic > Freshwater > Lake | place: USA: Lake Erie, Ohio... | reverse complement strand
CTAAGAAAACTTACTGGAACTATCAGTAAAACGCATTGTACCGTATTTTTCATCAACCAATTAAGAGAAAAAATCGGGGTGATGTTTGGAAATCCTGAGACCACCACTGGTGGAAATGCATTAAAATTTTATGCCTCTGTGCGATTAGATATTCGTCGTTCGTCTCAAATTAAAGATGGAGAAAATGTTATAGGAAACAGAACCAAAGTGAAAGTGGTTAAAAACAAAGTAGCTCCGCCATTTAAAACTGCTGAATTTGATATTATGTACGGAGAAGGGGTTTCTAAAACCGGTGAAATTTTAGATTTAGCCGTAGAATTTGAAATCATCAAAAAAGCAGGTTCTTGGTTCAGTTATGGCGAAACAAAATTAGGTCAAGGTCGCGATGCTGTGAAAGTATTAATAAAAGACAATCCAGAATTAGCAGACGAACTGGAACAAAAAATTAAGGCAGTAATTAAAGAAAATAACGCATAATAAAAAACGCCCGAATGGGCGTTTTTTATTGCTGAATATTCATTTTTAAAATAAATTAGAGTTGTTTACCTATTGTCAAAATCTAATAGATACTATTGTTGTTTTTTAAAATTCAATTTCAGATATAATTGGCATATGGTCACTAAAGCCTATCCAATTATCAAATTGCCCAACTTCAATATTAATTATTCTGTTGATAAACTTTTGGGAGCCAAAAATATAATCTATATGATATGGTCTTGTTAGTTTTCGTTGAAAATATAAAGTTGGTTGAGTTTCTTTGCCCTGAGGTTCTCCCGTAAATTTGTGATAAAAACTTTCAATCCCTAGTTGTTTTAATTCATTTACAACATCAGAATGATTCCACCATCTATCCCACTGATCCCAAATTGTATTACTGTTGAAATCTCCTATAATTATAGATTCATTCAATTTATCTTTATTAATTTGAATATATTTCCATAATTGACCGATATATCCAAAATTTGGAGAATTATTTCTATGAGTCCAAACTGCCAATAGGTTAAAGTCTTCATTTATTTTACATGGTAAAAAATACTTTACAACATTTTCATTGAATTGATTAGTCCAATCTAATTTTTCCAATCTAATCTCAGGTTTTGCAAAAACTGCAAGTCCTTTATTTATATTATCTCCAATCCAAATATAATTTTCAGCCCATTCCTGATATTTTTTGTCTATCAATTCTGTTGGATTTTCACATTCTTGAATAATATATATATCAGCATTTAATGCTGAAATGTTTTCAAACTTTTTTCTAAATGCTCCGTTACAATTCCAAGTTACTATTTTCAATTACGTAGTTTTGTTTTTAAAAGAATTTCTAACTCTTAAACATTAGAAGTTGATTCAAAATAATCGTTCGAACTTCTTCTTTTATCTCTTTAACATCTTTCTTATTCTCTAAAACTTTTCCTGTAGTTGGTACAAAATGATGGATTTTAGCTCGCATTAAACCCGGACTTCCACTGAAAAAAGTATATGAAAACCGTTTTTTGTTGTCTGGAAAAGTCATTGGTACAATAGGAATTTGGTGCTCTATGGCTAATCGAAAAGCGCCGTCTTTGAATTCGTCTAAAACTATTGATTCATCAGCAGGAACCCCACCTTCAGGGAAAATACAAATACTCAAACCTTGATTCAATCTTTTTTGAGCTCGATTAAAAACTTCCATCCGGCTTTTTTGACTTCCTCTGTCAACCAAGATACAGGTTCGCTTGTAGAAAAACCCAAATAATGGAATTTTTGACAATTCTTTTTTGCCAACAAAAACAAATGGATTTTTAACTACGGCTAGCATCAACATGATGTCTGCCATCGAAGTATGATTGGCTACAAACATATAACTTTTATCTTTCGCTATTTGTTCCTCTACTTCCAATCTATAGTAAAAACCCGAACCAAAAAGAATGGCTTTAGCCCAAATTCTTGCCATGAAAAAAAAGTAAGGATACCATTTCTCCTTGAGTATAGAAACCACTAAAAAAGGCAACATTACAAGGATAGGAATAGCCATCATGATGTAGAACCAAACACGCCAAAGGGTCCAAAAAATGATTTTTAGTATTTTCATATGGCCAAAAGTAAGAATTCAATTTTTATTTTTGGTAAAACATTTACCTTTGTAAAAATTAAGTTGATCATGGCCAAAATACTTACAGGAATTCAAAGCACTGGAACTCCTCATCTAGGAAATTTATTAGGAGCTATTATTCCTGCAATAGAATTATCTAATAAACCCGAAAATGAATCTTTTCTATTCATTGCCGATTTACATTCTATAACTCAAATCAAAGACGGTGCTTCACTAAGAGCAAATACTTACAGTACTGCCGCTGCTTGGTTAGCATGTGGATTAAATATTGATAAAGTAATTTTCTACAGACAGTCTGATGTGCCACAAACCACAGAATTGTCTTGGTATTTGAGCTGTTTCTTCCCCTACCAAAGATTAACCTTAGCCCATTCCTTTAAAGATAAATCAGACCGATTAGAAGACGTCAATGCTGGTCTGTTTTCATATCCCATGTTAATGGCGGCTGATATTTTATTGTATGATGCCCAATTCGTACCTGTTGGAAAAGATCAGTTGCAACATATAGAAATTACCCGAGATGTTGCTGCACGATTCAACCATCAAATGGGAGAAACTTTTGTTTTACCTGAATCCTATCTGCAAGAAGAAACCAAATATGTTCCCGGAACTAATGGGGGGAAAATGAGCAAGTCTGCAAACAATATCATTAATATCTTTTTGGATGATAAAGCGTTACGCAAGCAAATCATGTCAATTGAAACAGACAGTACTCCACTTGAAGAACCTAAAAATCCTGAAACCTGTAAAGTTTTTGCGATATACAGATTATTAGCTAATGACAGTCAAATGGAACTAATGACTGAAAAATATAAAAATGCAAATAAAGACTTTGGTTATGGCCATGCTAAACAAGCTCTATTTGAACTAATCTTGGAAAAATTCAAAACTGAAAGAGAAAAATACAATCATTACATGAACAATTTAGACGAAATCGACCAAGCCTTACTTCAAGGCTCTGAAAAGGCTAAAATTATTGCCAATGGCGTTTTGAATCGTGTACGAGAAAAATTAGGGTTTAGTTATTAAAATTAAATCGCCTCGAATAATTTCCCTGGCAAAGGTCGAATCACGCCTTTTAATTCCATATTTAATAGAATTCCGGAGATTTTGTATATTGGAAAATCACAATGTAAAGCAATAGTATCTAGTAATTCTTTTCCGTTCTTTTGAAGATAAGAATATATCTTTTGTTCCTCATCATCTAGACTAACAAATAATTGTTTTTGTATTGATTTTTTATCATTTCGAGTTTTCGAAGTAATCTCATCAATATCCCAGTTTAACATATAAATTAAATCAGCTGCACTTGAAAGCAAGTTTGCTTTTTGGGTTTTAATCAATGTGTTACACCCTTGACTGTATTTGTCTGTTGTTCTTCCGGGAACGGCAAAAACATCACGATTGTAATCATTGGCTATATTGGCAGTGATTAAGGAACCTCCTTTATCCGCAGACTCGATAACAATTGTTGCCTCTGAAATTCCCGCAACAATCCGGTTTCTTTTTACAAAATTTTCTTTTTCTGGATTGGACGAACTCCAAAACTCAGTCATAAAGCCACCATTTTCTTCCATTTTAGAAACGTATTTTTTATGTGTTTTAGGATAAATTTGATTCAATCCATGAGCAAGAACGCCAACTGTCTGTAAATTGTGTTCCATGGCTGCTTGATGCGCTATTATATCAACACCATAAGCAAAACCGCTTACAATAACTGGATCTAATGGAGCCAAATCGGCAATCAGTTTTTTGCAAAATTCTGTACCGTAAGAAGTGATTTGTCGAGTTCCAACTATACTAATTGTTTTCCTATTCCGAAAATCAATATTTCCTGATGAAAACAACAAAACTGGACCATCAATACAATGTTTTAAACGCTCTGGATAATTATCGTCCAAAAAATAAGAAACGTTAATTGTGTTGGTATTAATAAATTTCATTTCACTCTCAGCTTTTTCAAACACTGATTTGTTTTTTAGGTTTTTGAGTAAAACAGAACCAATTCCATCAATTGAGGCTAATTGTGAGGTTTTGGCTTTAAAAACAGATGTGGCGGAACCGCAATGTGCAAGTAATTTTTTTGATATAACATCCCCCACTCCTTCAACTTGTAACAAGGCTAATACATGGAATAATTCTTCGTCGTTCATGATAACTATTTGAGGTTGAAAAATATAAAATTTTATGATAATTGTTAATAAAATTTGTGAATAAAATTTTGATACATTCCGGCATTGTATAACTTTGTTTCTATGAAGATTGAACAATATATATCGCAGCTTTTATACAGACACCAGTGTGTAACTGTCCCAGGTTTTGGTGCTTTTTTGACTGAAATTCAGTCGGCTCACATGCATGAAAAAACCAATTCCTTTTACCCACCAAAAAAATTAATTTCTTTTAATTCTCACTTAAAGAACAATGATGGTCTACTAGCCAATCATATTTCTACCATAGAAAAAACAAGTTATGAGAATGCTGTTGCTTCTATTGAAAGTGAAGTTGTGATTTGGAAAAGCATTCTTCAAGTAAATGAAAAATTTTCACTAAAAAATATTGGAGAACTTTCGTTAAATTCAGAAAAAAACATAGTGTTTACTCCTTCTGAAAGCATCAATTATCTTACGGAATCTTTCGGGTTAAACTCTTTTGTTTCTCCTTTAATTAAAAGAGAAGTGGTTGCCAATCTTGAGCAAAAAATGGAAGAAGTGGTGGTGTCCAAAAAGTCGGAACCTATTTCTTTTATTCCTGAAGAAACCAGAAGGAGACCTTATTTAAAATATGCTGCTGTATTAGTTTTAGCCTTATCTGTAGCGGGTAGCATTGGATATAAATTATACCAAGACCGTATTGCCGAAGAAACTTTACTAGTTGAAAAAGCGGTTCAAAAGCAAGTCCAAAATAAAATTCAAGAAGCTACTTTCTTTATTGAAAATCCTATTCCTTCTGTTACTCTTACTGTAAAAGAAGAAAAATTATCGTATCATGTAGTTGCGGGTGCTTTCAGAAATGAAGAAAATGCAGAAAAAATATATGATGAATTAATAGAAGTAGGATTCAAAGCACGTAGAATAGCTCCTAACAAGCACGGACTTTTTCCAGTTTTATACGGAAGTTATGCTACTTATTCTGAAGCCCAACAAGCCATGCAAGACATTCATAAGTCAGTTAATCCAGATGCTTGGTTATTAATAAAAGAGCTTTAAATAATATCCCGTTCTAAACGGGATTTTTTTTGCACTGTAAATTAGTATCTTTGACGTAAAAAATGCAACCAAAATATCCTTCCGAATCGCTAACAGTGTTGACTGATTTAGTTTTGCCTAGCGAAACCAATCCTTTAAATAATCTTTTTGGAGGTGAATTATTAGCCCGCATGGACAGAGCGGCCAGCATTACTGCTAGAAGACATTCTAGAAGAGTAGCTGTAACAGCTTCTGTGAATCACGTTGCCTTCAACAGAGCCATTCCTCTTGGAAGCGTAGTGACTATAGAAGCTAAAGTCTCTAGAAGTTTTAAAAGCTCCATGGAAATTTACATTGACGTTTGGATTGAAGACCGTGAAACTGGGATTAGAAGCAAAGCCAATGAAGCTATATATACGTTTGTAGCGGTAGACGATACGGGAAGGCCTGTAGAAGTGGCACCTGTAGTTCCTGAAACTGAATTGGAAAAAGAACGATTTAATGCTGCTTTAAGACGGAAACAGCTCAGCCTAGTTCTTGCAGGAAAAATGAATCCTCATGACGCAACTGAATTGAAAGCATTGTTTTCTTAAAACTATAAACTTTTTTTAAATACTTCTTTTAAAAAATAAAAACGGCTTTCAAGATGAAACTTGAAAGCCGTTTTAGTATTGTCTCGTTTTAAATTACATATTAAACAACCAAGTCGCCGGGTTATTATAAGTTGTATTTTGTGATATCGTGAACTTCAAAACCGTTTTCCCGGTATCCCCATTGGTTCTTATCCTTCCAATAGTTTGCTTAGTTGATACTTTATCACCTTTACTTACATTGACACTGCTCAAATTTTGATATACCGTAAAATAATCTCCATGCTGAATCATCACCGCCTTATTTACTGGAGATAATATCATTACGCTAATAACCTCTCCACCAAAAACAGCTCTGGCACTTGCGCCTTGATCGGTGGTAATTTCTACACCACTGTTATGCACTACTAATGTTTTGTATACTGGGTGCGGTTGATCACCGTAGGGTAGCGAAACAAAACCTTTTTCTACGGGCCAAGGCAGCTTCCCTTTATTGGCTTTAAAATTATTTGCAATAAGCTGCCCTTCGGATGTTAAAACTATTTTTGTAGAGGTTTCAATTGCTTTAGAGGCTGCATTAGAAGTTTCAACAGAAACTGTTTTTGGACTGTTAGGCGCTGTCTTTCTATTGGCTTCGGCTGTTTTTCTGTTGGCCTCTGCTGTTTTTTTATTTGCTGCAGCAATAGCCGCTTTTATCAATTTTTGAATCTGATTGTCAATAGCTCTTGTTTCTTGTTGTTTTTTCTTGATTTCGGCTATAATTTGCTTTTTGTCTTTTTTGATTGATTTAGCTAATTCTTGTTGAACTTGTTTTTCTTTTTCAAGTTCCGTTTTTTCTTTTTGATTCTCTTCTAATAATTTTTGCTTTTCTGTTTTTTGAACGCTTATTTTTTCATTATAACCCTCCAGTTCTCTAGTTTTATTTTTGATTTCCTCGCCTTGTACTTTTCTGTAACTCGCATATTGTTTCATATATTGCGCTCTTTTGTAGGCTTGTAAAAAGTTTTCTGACGAAAGTAAAAACATTGCTCTACTTTGTTCTGAACGGCTTTTGTAGGACTTTACGATCATGTTAGCATAATCTTCCTTGAGTAATACTAACTCTCTTTTGAGTCTGTTGATGTTAATTTGATTGATATACATATCATTACTCAACAGCTTCGTTTGTTTTTCAGTTGTTTTGATTAATTTTTCTTTGAGCTTTATCTTTTCTGTTTGAAGAACTAGCTGTTTGGTTACCGTTTTCTCTTTGGATTGAACATTTTGCAACTGTTCTTCTTTTTCTCTTATTTCTCTGAGAATTTCGGCTTTACGTTGTTCTAATTTTTCTTGCTGACTAACCTGACTCCATGAAAATGAAATCGTTAATAAGAATATCAAGCTTAAAATAAACTTTAGCATAGGTGTATATTTGTGCAAAACTAATTAATAAAAATTCTTTCGTATCCTTCTGGTACGCTATAAGGGAAAGACAAATCCTCGTTGAATGTTACCGTATTGTAATCGATATTAATATTTGTCTTTTTGTTTTCTTGAACAGCATCTATTATTAATCCTGTGGGGAAAATTATTTTATTGAATTCAGAATGGCTTGGATAGCTAATTTGGACCATTCGTTGTTTGTCTTTCTGGATGATTTCTTCTTTCTTAATTAAAAAATTATCCGCCTGAAAAAAATAAGCTTTTTTAGTATTAGTTTCAGATTCATCTTCTAATTTATAGAGTTGATTTTCAATTGTTGTTGTATAATTTACCTCTTTTAAATTATCTAAAGCCTGACCGATAATCATATTTTGCACTTTTTGAAAATCTAAATCCGTGCCCAACCATTGGCTTAAAGCGGAATAATTTCCTTCTAAATATTTTCCACCTATTTTCTCATAATATTTTACTTCATTAGGTGTAATGAGTGCTTTTGCCATTGTAATTCCGAGAAAACGAATACTTACTAAGATAATCTCATCTTTCTTGATTTTAATTTCGGCAGTTACATTTTGAGATTGCTTTCCATCCTGATAATGTGCGCTTGACTTGATATAAAGAGTTGAAAAATCTTTTTTGGTATTGTAATGATTTTCAATTATTTTATCAGAAGACAATGTATTAGTTGCCTTTCCTGCTACATAAACCGCTTTAGATTTACAAGCTGTAATAAAAACCAAAAGCACTACTAAAATATATTTGTTCATTATTTTCCTTTCTTTACTAATTTGTCTGCCTTTATGAAATAACTTTCTTTTTTTGCGTTATCGCCCAGACCGCTGTATGCTTGACCCAATTGAATATAAAAATTAATTTCTAACGCTTTATCTTCAACTAAATAATCTAATCCTGTTTCGAGTATCGATACCGCTTTTTTAAAATTTTTCAATTGATTATTGGCTAATCCTGCAAAATAATAAAACTGTGGTTGCAACGGAAATAACTCCGTACTGCTTTCTGCTTTCTTAGCTAAAACGTCAAATTGTTGCTTTTCAGTATATACATCAAACAAAAGTAATAGGATTTCTATATCCTCTGGATTACTTTTTAAATGAAGTTCATAGAACTGAATAGCTTTGTCCCAGTTTTTTTTATTGTGATAAAATTTACCTATTTCTTTAGGAACTTTAACTGTTGAATTAGTATCAAAATAAGAAATTGCTTTCTCCAAGTCGGCATCAAATTGTGGTTTATCTGCGCTGAAAATCAAAAACTCATTCAACATTCTGTGCTTGATTTTGTCATCTATTTTTTTGCTGTTTAAAACCCTATTCATTGCCTTAACAGCGTTTACTCCATCATTATTATTTAAATGAAATTTAAACAAACTTACTTGAGCCCATTCTGATGATGGGATTTCAGCTTCGAGTTTCTTAGCAATATCTAGAGCTTTTTCTTCTTGATTGCTCTCGGAGTATAAATAAATTAAAGCGATATAATTAGATTCCTCTTTGGGATATTTCTTGATTTGTTCTAGTAAATTGTTTTTTTCTGAGTCTTGATATTTTGCCTCTCTTAAAATTTGAATCTTATAATTATCCCTCAAATCAGACTTCCCGACGGTATCATTCAACTCGTTGATTAATTCTAATGCTTTGTCAAACTGTTGCGTGTTCATGTAAAGAGAAACCAAATCTTCTTTATACTCTTTCTTAAACTCAATGAGTTTATTGACTATTACTATCGCTTGTGTATAATCTTTGGTTTCATAACAAACATCGTAAAGTCCGACCCAAAACCACTTATTTGTCGGGTCAATTTGAGTAGCCTTTTCAAATGAAGTGTAGGCCATTAAATAGTTTTTTTGAGCCAAATAATTTTTCCCTAACTCAAAAAAAACAACTGCATTGTTCGGCTGTAACTTTTTGCACTTTTCTAGAGCAAGAATAGCTTTATCATAATTTTCAATCCCTTTTTGCAACAGAGATTCATAAAAAGAATTCTGAAAATCATCGTTTGCTAAAGCAATATCTTCTGGCTCGGTTTGAGCCAAAAGTACTGTTTGAAAAAAAAATCCAAACACAATAAATAGCAAAACATTTTTTTTCATTGAATTTATTCTCTTTATTCTAATACCGAATAATCACCAATGCTGATGCTTGTGAAATTTCCATTAAAACTAGCATGACTTCCTATCATGGCATTATCCAAATTGGCATTTTTAATATGGGAATGATCTTGAATCAGACTATTTGTAATCGTACTATCCTGAACATGACACCCTTTTCCTAAAGAAACATTTGGCCCTACTGTTGAGTTTATCAAAATAACATCTTCACCAATAAAACATGGCTGAATAATTGTAGAATGTTCGCAAACTACTGAATTAGACACTAAATTTTCCCCATCTTGATGTAAAAATCCTAACATTCTAGAATTGGTCTCAACCGTTACATTCTTATTTCCGCAATCCATCCACTCGGCTACTTCTCCTGGTACAAATTTCATGCCTTTTGCCATCATTTGTTTGATTCCATCATTAATTTGATATTCTCCACCATTAATGATATTGTTATCTAAAACATATTGTAATTCATTTTTCAAAACTGCAACATCTTTAAAATAGTAAATCCCAATAACGGCAAGGTCTGAAACAAACTCTTTTGGTTTTTCAACTAATTCCACTATTTCGTTGGCTTCATTTAAGTTGATTACACCAAAGGCCTCAGGCTGATCGACTTGTTTTACCCAAATCACACTGTCTGCATTTTGATCTAAATCGAAATCGGCACGAATTAAAGTGTCAGCATACGCAATAACAGCTGGCCCACTCAAAGAGTCTTTGGCACACATAATGGCGTGACCTGTTCCAAGTGCTTCATTTTGATAATAAATAGTCCCTTTTGAACCTAGTTTTTCAGCAATTGCAATTAATTCTTCTTCAACTTTTTTTCCAAAACTTTCGTGAATAATAAAAGCAATTTCATCAATATCCTGATTTAGAACTCCTGCTATGTCTTCAACCAATCGGTGTACTATTGGTTTCCCAGCAATTGGAATAAGTGGTTTTGGAACTGTTAACGTATGTGGTCTTAAACGGGAGCCACGACCCGCCATAGGTACTATTATTTTCATATTAATTGCCCGCGAAAGCGGGTATCTTTTAAATTAAACATTATTTCTTATTTTATTAAAATCGAAATTCCAATTTAAACTAATATCCATCCAAGATGGATTCATATCTTCGATTAAATTTACTTTCCAATCTCTTTTCCATTTTTTCAATTGCTTTTCTCGTTTTATAGCCTCAAACCCATTTTCCCATTCTTCAAAATAAATTAACTTGTCACAATTGTATTTAGCAGTAAATGAATTTGGATAAATTTTTAATTTATGCTCTTTTACTCTTTCAATTAAGTTATCGGTAACTCCTACATAAATAACACCTTGATGTTTATTTGACATTATGTAGATATACCATAACTTCATTTTCACTGCCCGAAAATGCGGGTATCTTTACTATTAAACTTTACTTTTTACTTTGTTAATTGAATTTCAATCTTAATCTTCACAAGATTCCTGCCTTCGCAGGAATTTATTTTACTCCTGTACTACCAAAACCGCCTTCACCTCTAGACGTTTGAGACAATTCTTGAACTTCAATCCATTCTGTTCGTTCGTGTTTTGCAATAATGAGTTGAGCGATTCGTTCTCCGTTTTCTATAACAAAAGCTTCATTGGATAAATTTACTAAAATTACCCCTATTTCCCCTCTATAATCAGCATCTATTGTGCCTGGCGAATTGAGCACCGTTATTCCTTTTTTAGCAGCCAAACCGCTTCTTGGGCGGACTTGTGCCTCAAACCCAATAGGTAATTCAATGAAAAGTCCTGTTTTTACAATAGCTCTTTCCAAAGGATTTAATATTATAGATTCGGTTAAATTGGCGCGTAAATCCATTCCTGCCGAAGCTATAGTTTCATAATTTGGCAAAGAATGTTGCGATGTATTGATTATTTTTATGGTCATTGTTTTTTGAAAATTCTAATTCGATTTGCGTTTTAAAATTCTATTTAAAGTTTCTTTTTCATTGTGGTAAATGAAGTACAAAAATAGAATTAATAAAGATATCCCAACGATATAATTTTCTCTAAAGCCATAAAACGAGATGACTGAAAAGACTATTGATAGCAAAAGGTATCCACTAATTTTTTTTATTTCATAAGGAATCGGATAATACTTATTCCCAAAATAATACGAAATCAGCATCATGCTTCCATAGGCTGCGATAGTTGCAATTGCAGAACCATAATAACTCATCGAAGGTATTAATATAAAATTCAAGGCTAAAGTAACTCCGGCGCCAATAATGGAAATATAGGCGCCAATATAGGTTTTATCAATCAATTTATACCAAACCGAAAGATTGGTATAAATTCCTAGGAAAAAATTAGCCAAAATGATTAACGGAACCACCTTCATTGCTTCCCAGTAGGAAGTGTCCCGAATCATAACATATTTAATCAAATCCGCAAAAACGATTACCGACAACAAAATAAACGAACCAAAAATCACAAAGTATTTAGTAATGGTTGCGTACGTCTGCTGTGCATTTTCATTTGAAGCATGACTAAAAAAGAAGGGCTCAATACCTAAGGTATAGGCTGTTCTATACAAAACCATAAATAACCCTAACTTGTAACAAGCAGAATAAACTCCAACTTCTGCTTCAGCAATATTGGATGGCAAAAGTTTACCTAAAAGAATTTTATCAAACTGCTCATTAATTGCAAATGCAACTCCGGCAATCATTATGGGCAAACCGTATCGCATCATCCGTTTCCACAAACTAAAATCGAATTTCCAATTGAGATAGATATAATTTGGAGAAAGCACAACAAATGTCAATAAACTTGCAATAATGTTGGCTATAAAAATATACCCTACTTGAAAATTTTCAACATACAAAGAGCTTAAATAGCCGTTTGGATATGATTGCACAATTTCAGGTAGGTACAATAAAAAGAAAACACTTAAACTAAGATTTACCACTACATTACCTATCTTTATAATGGCATAAAACATCGGTTTTTGATGAGCTCTTAATTTAGAAAAGGGTACAATAACTAAGGCGTCTAATGCTAAAATCCAAATAGTATAAATAACATATTGCGAATCAATGTCTGACCAATCAGCTAATGAATTTCTGAACAACATAGCTGCAAAAAGAAAAATAAAAGAAGACCAAAATATAGAAACTGTGGTGGTTTCAATTACATTTTCTTTGTCTTTTTCATTATTGTAAAATCTAAAAAAAGCCGTTTCCATTCCATAGGCAAGAATGACATTAAAAAATATCATCCATGCAAAAATGATGGACACTTTACCATATTCTGCTTTTGGCAACAAATCTGTATATAAGGGAACTAACAGGAAACTAAACATCCGAGGGATAACTGTTGCTAGTCCATATATTGCTGTTTGTTTAAAAAGATTTTTATATAAACTCAAAATTATAGTTCGTTTTTTCTGTTAAACAAAAATAACCATTTCTTTGGTTTTTGACTCCATTTGATACTTTAATCGCTATTTTTAATTCAATATAAATATAAAAAAAGCCTCGCATAGCGAGGCTTTTAAAATAGTATTCTTATTTCTTTTATCCTTTCAAAGCTTCTGCTCCACCAACGATTTCTAAGATTTCGTTAGTAATAGAGGCTTGACGGGCTTTATTATACGTCAATTTCAATTGATCTCTTAATTCTGTTGCGTTATCTGTCGCTTTGTGCATGGCTGTCATACGTGCTCCGTGCTCTGCTGCAAAAGAATCTCTTATCCCTTTGTACAATTGAGTACGCAATGATTTAGGGATTAAAGTCAATAGAATTTCTTCTTTTGAAGGTTCAAATATATAATCTCCTGTTGAAGCTGGAGTATCAGAAACTACTGGAGCAAGAGGTAAAAATTGTTCTGTTTGAATAATTTGCGTTGCAGCATTTTTAAATTGGTTGTAAATCAATTCAATCTTATCATATTCACCAGAAATAAATTTATCTGTCAATACTTCAGCTATTTTAGCAACATTATCAAAAGTCAATTGATCGAAAACAGCACTTTGATTGTCAACAACAGAAAACGATTTGCTAAGAATATCATTCCCTTTTTTACCAATGGCAAAAACATCTACTTGTTTTCCTACATAAAACTCAGAACGGTTTTTAACTTCCTTGATTACGTTTGAGTTAAATGCGCCACAGAGACCTCTATTAGAAGTGATGGCAACAATTAATACTTTTTTAACTTCACGTTGTGCAGTGTAATCCCCTCCGATATCACTATCTAATGATGACGAAAGGTTTTGTAATAATTCCGTTAATTTTTCGGCATAAGGGCGCATGGCTGTAATTGCATCTTGAGCTTTCTTCAATTTTGCAGCAGAAACCATTTTCATTGCCGATGTAATTTGCATCGTTGATGAAACGGAAGTAATTCTATTACGGATTTCCTTTAAATTTGCCATTGTTTTCTAGTACTTAGTAATAAGTAAATAGTAATTAGCTCTTCACTAATCACTATTCACTATTCACTTATATTAATTATATTTCGCTGAAACTTCTTTAGCTGCTGCTTCTAACACGTCTGTAATATTATCATCTAGTTTTCCTGCTTTCAAAGCATCAAGAGTATCTCTGTGTTTGTTATTCAAGTATTCTAAGAAATCTTTTTCAAATTCTTTAACTTTATTCACAGGAACACTTCTTAATAAATTTTTAGAGCCAGCATAAATAATAGCTACCTGATCTTCAACTGTATAAGGAGAGTTTAATCCTTGTTTCAAGATTTCAACGTTTCTTTTACCTTTTTCAATTACGTTCAACGTAACAGCGTCCAAATCAGAACCGAATTTAGCAAAAGCCTCCAATTCACGGAATTGTGCTTGGTCTAATTTTAGTGTACCTGATACTTTTTTCATTGACTTAATCTGAGCGTTACCTCCAACACGTGATACAGAAATACCTACGTTAATTGCAGGACGAACCCCAGAGTTAAATAAATCACCATCCAAGAAAATCTGTCCATCTGTAATCGAAATTACGTTAGTTGGAATATAAGCAGATACGTCACCTGCTTGCGTTTCAATAATAGGTAAAGCTGTTAATGAGCCTCCACCTTTTACAATTTTCTTTAATGAATCTGGTAAATCGTTCATGTTTTTAGCGATTCCGTCATCATTGATAACTTTACAAGCTCTCTCTAATAAACGAGAGTGTAAGTAAAATACGTCTCCAGGATAAGCTTCACGTCCTGGTGGTCTTCTTAATAAAAGAGAAACCTCACGATACGCAACAGCTTGTTTTGATAAATCATCATAAACAATCAAAGCTGGACGACCTGTATCTCTGAAATATTCCCCAATCGCAGCACCCGCAAACGGAGCATACACCTGCATTGGAGCTGGATCAGAAGCATTTGCTGCTACAATAATTGTATAAGCCAATGCGCCTTTTTCCTCTAATGTTTTTGCAATTCCTGCTACTGTTGAAGCTTTTTGTCCAATAGCAACATAGATACAATATACTGGGTTACCAGCATCATAAAATTCTTTTTGATTCAAAATGGTGTCAATACAAACTGTAGATTTACCGGTTTGACGGTCACCAATTACCAACTCACGTTGTCCACGACCCACTGGAATCATAGCGTCAACCGCTTTTACACCTGTTTGTAATGGTTCAGTAACTGGCTGACGGAAGATAACTCCTGGTGCTTTTCTTTCTAATGGCATTTCGAATAATTCACCTCCAATTGGTCCTTTTCCGTCGATTGGAAAACCAAGGGTATTTACTACACGACCTACCATCGCTTCTCCTGTTCTTAAAGAGGCAATTCGTTGCGTTCTTTTTACAGTAGAACCTTCTTTAATTCCGGTTGATGGTCCTAAAAGTACAACTCCAACATTGTCTTCTTCAAGATTTGAAACAATACCTTCAAGTCCATTATCAAATTCTACAAGTTCTCCGTATTGAACATTTGAAAGTCCGTAAACAAGAGCAATTCCATCACCAACCTGAAGTACTGAACCTACTTCTTCAAGTGAAGCACCAGATTCGAAATTTTCTACTTGTTTTTTTAATATTGCTGAAATTTCAGCA